>Ga0209755_10006344_pt1 | contig 13136 bp, 10 predicted proteins | sample TergutCo191P1_FD_187301 | JGI IMG/M metagenome (GOLD analysis project Ga0209755, IMG submission 187301) | Cornitermes sp. P1 segment gut microbial communities from Petit-Saut dam, French Guiana - Co191P1 (SPAdes) (version 2) | ecosystem: Host-associated > Arthropoda: Insects > Digestive system... | reverse complement strand
GCGGAAACCCGGAAGCTGTATGGTTTTGGTGTATTCCTTGAGCATTTCATCATACTTGGCGCGAATATCTTCTTTTGGAACGGTTATGTTTAATTGTACGTTGGACTTCTCAAGGCGCTTGATTTCTTTTGTAATAGACACTATTTTCCTCTTTTTTTGGTGTTCTTTTATGATCATTGTATAGAGGGGAATCCCGCCTGTCAATATAGCGATGCGGCTCATGCTTTTTGTAATTTATGCCGTAAAAGGCTTGACAATTTTTTATGATTTTTTTATAAATATAACTACAAATTTCGAATTTGGAGTGATATTATGGCAATAATAGATCTTGTTGAGTGGAATGATGCTGCAAATGACATTTTTGCTTGGAAATTCGGCGATAATAAAAATAACAATCTTAGCACTTTTACCCAGCTCATAGTCAGAGAATCTCAGGAAGCGATTTTGTTTTCTAAAGGCCAGATTATCGGAAAATTCGGGCCCGGCAAGCATACGCTAAGCACCGAAAATATTCCTTTGCTTAGAAATCTGTTCGGCATTCCGTTCGGAGGAAAGAACCCTTTCATGGCCGAAGTCTGGTTTGTCAACAAAGCCGCTCCTTTAACAATTAACTGGCAGACAGATACAATGCGTTTCCGCGACCCAGAATACGGCGAAATGGTGCCGCTGGCTGCGCAGGGCAGATACGGGCTGAAGGTCGATAACGCCGAGCGTTTTCTTGTTCAGCTTGTCGGCACATTAACAAAGTTTACTTCCCGTGAATTAACCGATCATTTTTTAGGGCCGCTTGTAAGCAAAACAAAAAGCAGCATAATCGCCTTTATGTCGGTTAATCAGGTGGGCATTACGACAATCTCGGCGCGCCTTGACGACCTTTCCAATTTCTTAAAAGATCCTTTAAAAGAATTCTGGGAAGATTACGGAATGCTTCTAACAGGTTTTTATATTACTTCTATTGACCTTGATACCTCCACCGAGGACGGGCAGAAAATCGCGGCTGCGTTAAGCGACCGCTCCGCGCAGAATATCGCGGGTTATACATGGCAGCAAAAACAGGGCTTTAATGTCGCGAATAACGCGCTGTCAGGCGGCGGCGACATGGGAATTCTCGGCGCGGCGGCCATGACGGGTATGCTTGGCGGAGGCGGCGGAATGGGTCAGGCCATGATGCAGCCAGTTCAACAGCAGGGCGGTCAGATGATGGGCGGCGGCGCTCCGGCTCCGGGCCGCAAGGAAGTGTTCTGCGCGAAATGCTCCAAAAAGTACGCCGCGACTTCCAGCTTCTGTCCGCACTGCGGCAATAGATACAACCCGTGTCCCCGCTGCGGCAGCGATAACCTGGAAGGAAGCAAACGATGCGTGTCATGCGGCACGGCTCTTGAATCAATGCAGCAGCAGGGCGGATTCGGAAATGTCTGTTCAAGATGCGGACAGACAGTTGCGCTTAACATTAAATTCTGCCCCGGCTGCGGCAATAAACTGGGATAAAAGGAGATAATATGACAAAACAGCAGGCTCTTATAATAAAATTTGTTCTGTTCCTTGCCGGAGCAGGCATCGTTCTTCTCTCTTTTTTCCTGATCAACGCGGATAAGGAACTTAATCAAAATGACGTTTTTATATGGATATCAATCGGCGTAATGTATCTTTTCTTTTTCGTTCCGTTTTTCTTTTCTTCTATAAATATAGAAAATTTTTCAAAAAAGATTCCGTCAATATCGATGGTATGGCTTGGAAATTTTTTATATATCGCGGCGTCAATAACGGTAATAGTTTTACTTTTAAAAGCGGTTGTTTCATTTAATATGGCGGTAATTATTCAGGCAATCCTTGTATTTATTTATCTAATAAACGTATATTTCGCGTATTTCGCGGTATCGCACGCCGCAAAAACCGCGGAAGATGAAGATGATATAAGATATTATATTACAAAAATCAAATCACAGGCCGCCGTTTTGCTTCTTTCTGTAAATAAACTTTCCGGCGAATATAAAGAAACGCAGAAAATATTAACTCAAACGATAGATGACATTAAATATTTATCGCCTGTAAACGGCGGCGCGGGAAGCGATCTTGAAACAAGGATACTTCATTCGCTGAGCCTGTTATCTGAAATTTTAGGAAATATTAATTCCGGCGCCGGCAATTTTTTGATCGGCAAAGAAGCCGCGAATTTGCAGTCTCTTGTAAACGAAAGAAAATTAATTAGAAACTGAGCCTTTTACAAAACTAACCGAGTTTTGGAAAAAGCTCAACTAAATAGACTTTGTGAATTTTTAGGAGGTTTATTGTGCAGGGAAAAATATTTAAGGAATCCGCGAATATTTATCAGGATCAAGCCAGTATTCTTTTAAATTACTACCGCAAAGCGGCGGAAAAAATTGTAAAGGAAGAAATGGAGCTTGAAAAATCAATTGATAACGCCAAAACGGTAATCGAACTGGCGAAAAAGAACAAGCTTAAAGGACTAATTGTCTTAATCGCGCTTCCGTCTGCGGGGTTAATTCTTTCGGTGCTGTCGATTATTTTTTCTGTTATACCCCTGCTGGTTTTGGGCATCGCTTTAATCCTTGGAGGAATCTGGGGTTTGATCACCTTTTTAAAATCAAAAAAATTAATACTTGAAAATGAAACAAAAATTACAGGGTTTGAAGAAGCTCACCGCGATATCCGCAGGGATTACGGCGTAAAAAAACTGGGCGTTGTTTATGTCCCTGTCGCGACAAAGGTGCCGTTTGAAGGAAAAAGTTTTATTGTGGATCACACATCGCAGGTAGGCGACAGCAATTTTAAAATGTCGGTTGTTCACAAACCTGATGAACTTTTAAACAGCCTTACAAGTTTAGAAGACGCGATAAAAGAAGTGCCTGTTGTCGAGATGGCTAACGAACCCGAAGAAATTGATACGTCCGATTATTCGACGTCCATGCAGCGCATAAAACTTTATGATTATATGGGCAATATTGACAGGCAGGTCCGCAATATCCGCTATCTGTTAAATGACAGCGACACCACAAGCCTTTCGCTGCCTGTGGTTTTGCCGGAAAGCGAAACAGCCGGTTTTCTAAAAGAATTTTCCGCCGATGAATTAAACGGCAAACCGGTTGTTTCTGTTTTTAATGTTGATAATTTTAAAGACAGGCTTGATTCCTTCTATTCGCTTAACGACATGAGAAGGTCCTTTGAGAAAAACACAAATAAAAATCAGGTTGAATATTTTTCCAAATTGATTGGTAGGCTTGCCGAAGCGGTGCAGGTGCTAAGCAAGACTAAAACAATCAGCTCAAATAAACTTGTTGATTATTCCAACAAGATTTTATCTACGGTTTTAAAATCATCGTTTAATCAATATTCCCCCGTTATTGAAGCCGAAGAAATCGAAAGAATACGCCTTGCGAGTTTTGATTATCAGGATTCCGTTGACGACTACGCGCCTTTCTCGCTGAAATCAAGCTCCAGAGTAAAATACGATTTGTTTTCAACCGCGTGGATTGCCGAAGACCAGTCGCGCACGTCAATGCCGTTCGGCATGCATCAGGTGCAGGAAGAAGTGCTGGCTCCCGTTATTCAAAACCTGATGGCGGAAAACAGGGTAGAGCGCCTTAAAATTTATAACGGCATTAAAGATCAAAAAATCGATTATTTAAATCAATGGCACCGCGACACAGAAGACTTTTACGGCAGAAACCGCGCCGGAGTTGATGATCTTATCAATAGGATGCGCGAATCTTACGCCGATTATATCCGCTGCCTTAACACCTACAAAGCCTTGCAGGAAACCCAGATTGCGATGCGTAAGACGCGTTCTCTTGAAAGCGCGGAAGTTCAGGAACAGGACAAAGACGCTGAGATTATCGCCGGGTTTGAAGTGCAGGCTCAGAATTTCCATAAGATACAGGAAGAATTCAGCGATTTTATGGACAGGTTAAAAGATAATATTGATGAGAAAGCGGCGCAGTTCGGTTATATTCCGTATTATGAAGCGACCCTGCGCGACAATGAATACCGCGATATGGCTCAGTCAATTGATCAAATGCAATCACTTGATCCGCGCAGGAGAAAACTGCTTGCTGTGAATCCCTATGTCGCAAGACACGCCAAACTGCCGCCTGTGCCGAACATCGAGCAGAAAATGTACGACGACTTCGCGATTGATTTATTAAGAGAAGCGGCTCAGGCACAAACGCCCAAAATGGAAGAATCGCAGGATGCAGCGCAGGAAGAGTCTCAGGAAGAAGCTCAAAATGAGAATTCCGGGGCTGTAAACAATGAGCAGACATCCGCTGACGCAAATAATAGCGAATCATACGGCGGCGAAGAGGAGGAGAAATAACCATGGCGAGTTTCCAGTTTAATGTTGATACGTCGCCAATGGCCCATTCGATTGACGGTACGCGCGGTAATGTGAACGGAGTAACCGCCGCTGTTGTCGCGATGCAGGCGGCGGTTATCGCGTCCGAGTACGCGGCTTCGAAAAAAATCTGCGATAATGTGGACGAAGGCTTCTATATGCTGGTTAAATCCCAGATAAGCCAGAAAGCCGTCGCCGCGTATACGGAAATGACCAGCAAGCAGATAACAATGGTGCAGATCGCAAAAGCGATAGAAAATTCCAAGCGCGTGATGGAAAATGATTTTAACATGATAGCAAGACGTTATACGAAATTATTTAATTCGTTGAATAAAGCGCTTGATATCAGGGTAAAAGAGCTTGACCGCCCGGCGATGCAGCTTGCCGAAACAAGAAAAAAAATCATTTTTGACAAGCTAAAGGATGACAGTTCTTCTATGTTAAGCATTTCAAGCGAAACCCTTCCTATAACGCATACGGCTCTAAGCGGCAAACTGAAACAAAAAACAAAAGACACTATGAACGCGATGTTTGATTCTGTTTATGAAGACAAAACTTTCAGCGATAAATTGGACAGCATACTGGTAAAAAGCGAAACGGATTCTTCTTCTGGCAGTGACACATGTTACGTGCCTGTCATATTTTTAGCTTCTGACAGTCTTTTAAATCAGGGCGACAGCATTGAAAATATTTATACGGCAAAAACCGACGAGTGGCAGAATACCGCTGCGATTGTATCCGAGGTTAACCGCATAAATAAGGAATTAAACTGGTCTTTGTCCGGCAGCGAAGAAAAAGCGGTGATACGCAGGGAATTTATCGCGTTATGTGAAAAAGGCAATACGGAAGAAAGATTAACAAAAGAAATGATCAGGTTATTTGACGGGTCTGCGTGGGAGGACTGTAAATGAGTTATCACCAAGATTACCACGCTTCCGTTCCGTACAGCGGCAGTGTCAGTTATCCTGCGAGTCAATCAGGCGGTTATACTTCTTACAGCGGCAGCGTTGATGTTAATATTAGAATTATTGTTAACACGGATCCTTTTGACGGCAGTGTGAACCGTTTAAATACTTCGGTAATCGCTCTGGGCGGATCTGTTACCGCGATGAACGCCGCGCAATGTCTTGCGATAAAAAAAACAGCCGATGATGTTTCATCTTCGCTTATAAACGGTTTTTTCGGCACAATCAGCACGGAATTGTCACAGCAGATACAGGCATTGGACAGCGCGATAAAAGCCGATTTCGGGCTTTTACAGGATCAAAGCAAGGCTGTAGGCGACAAAAAAGACGTTATGAACGGTGATTACAACAGAATAACATCAAGATATATAAAACTTTTTAACGACCTTGACGAAGAATGCTACAAAAGAATTATCGCCCTTGATAAGCCTTCGTTTAATATTTCGCAGAAAGTGCTAAAAGAACTTATCAGCGATTTTTCATGTAACGCGGCGGCGATGAATCTTCTGGGAGTCGATGAAGCGTCTTCGTCAAAACTATGCCTTTTTGTTTCAGCGATAAACAGAAAAACCCTTGATATTTTGAGAACTCTGTACAGTTATATTAATCAGGAATCAATTATACAAAATACAATTAATTCCCTGTTATTCAGCGAAGAAATAAATGATAACGTTGCGCTCTATCTTCCTGTAATTTGGATGGAAAGCGACATGCTGGAAAGCAGGGGAGCGGATCAGAATTGTTATATCACAAATAGTTTTGATCAGCAGGGAAAAAAAATGATCGCGGATGAAGTAAATAATTACTGCCGCGATAAAAACCGCGCGGGGTGGAAACCAGCGGACGGACAGGAAAAAGAAGCGCTTGGCAGGGAATTCAGTCTTTTGGCTGAAACGAATTTTTCGGGCGCGCAGGACGCGGCGCAGCAGCGCGTTTATAAAACAATGATGTCTCTTTGGCAAAATACGGAAATATCTTCCATGGAAAGGAGTTTATAATGAACGAATTGAAAGAAATTCGCGTCGGCGAATCATCGGTAGGTTTAAAAGATAATCTGGTAAAATCGGCGATTTTGCCAAAAACAAGCGCGGAACTTGACAGGGATGTTAATATTCAGGGAAATGTAATACTGGAGGGAGCCGTTTACGCGAAGAATTTGATAATTAATTCCGGCCCCGCAGAATTTAAAAACGCTGTCTATGCGCATAACGAGCTTCATGTAAAAAATGACGCATCCGATACAGTTCAATTTGTTAAAGCAGTCGCGTCCTCTGGAAGTGTTGTCGCCCTTTTAATTAAGGGAAGATGCATATTCGGAGCGGATATTAACGCGGTAAACGTTAAGCTGAAAAATTGTTTTGTTGCCGGAAGCATCTTCGCGAACGAAATACAAATAGAGAACACAATCGTTTTGGGCGGCTGTTTCGCGTCAAAAAATTTAACTTTGCACAATTCGGTAACAGGCACGTTTAACGCTCCTGACGTATCGGCGGGAGGAATCAATTATCTTCTGTACCCGACGGCTTTTTCTGTGGAACCTATCGCGCTTCTTCCGGGAACCGAATTTTATAATATCACCCTTGCCGATCTGGGCGCGTTATTCAAAAACGAAAGCGAGAAACCCAATACAGGAAAAATACGCCTTGATATAGAAGCGGATTCCCAGAGAACCGTGCTTGTGGACGACTCGGATACAAAGACGCTTATACACAGCTATTCTGTCGCGTCAAGGGTGCTTGTAAGCGATCTTTTAAATCTAGATGATCTTGAAAATCATTTTTTGATTATCTCGGCAAGTTTGGGATCGCAGATACTAAAAACATATTCGCTTCAAAAAACCGACGGCGGCAAAAGCGATGATTTAACTCTGCCGAATATCGCCGATTTTTTCTTTAAAATTATTAGCGGCGCCGTGCAAATAAATAATTTATCCGGCTCGGTTTCGTTTAACGATTTAAGACAGAAGTATTTGTAGAAACATTAACGCGGCGGTGCCCGGATATTTTTATCGGGTATTCTAAATGTTTGATTTTAGAAAATCTGTAAAAGACTCGTCAATTTGATAACCTACTTTTTTCTTTAGGTTTTTCATTAATTTAATTAATTTTCGCGCGGAAGGAACGTCATTCTTTTTTTTTGCTCCCGGCTCAGGAAGCAGCAACTGATAACATTCCATATTTAAAGCGGCGGATATTAATTTAATCATCGCGTTAAATTAAAGCTTTTATTTCGCGAAAAAAACCGGAGAATAAAATGAAAACAATAAAACAGCAATTGATGGTGGCATTAATTTTAATGTCAATAATGGCTATGGGCGGATGCAGTAGCTCCCCTGTATCATCAGGAACGGATGAACTTGACGCGGCGATAAGGGATACGTCAAATTACCTTAACGCGAGTATTCCCGCGAAAAGCAAAATTGTAATTTTGAATATTCAATCAGATTCGCCCGATCTTTCGGATTATATTATTGACGAGCTTATAGCGAACGCGGTTAATGACAGAAATTTTTCTGTTGTTGACAGGCAGCAGCTTGACGCAATCCGCGCGGAACAAAATTTTCAATGGTCAGGCGAAGTCGCCGATGATCAGGCATTGGATATCGGACGCTTTTTGGGCGCTCAGACAATTGTATCGGGAGCGATAAGCAGGCTTGGTAGCGGATACAGGATCAGAATCCGCGCATTGGAAGTGCAGACAGCATTGGTACAGGGACAATTTAACAGGAATATCACAGCAAGCCCGCTTGTTGCAGATCTTCTTGGAAGTCCCGGAGCCGCAATCGCTTCTTCCTCGGGGACAGGTTCAAGTCAGAGAACTATTACAATTGTTAACAATACAGGTGAATCTGTTGCTATAGCTGGTATGCGTCCGTCAGGCAGCGCAAGTAACATTGACTGGCAAATCTTAATTAATTTAAGTGATTCTCCGTTAGCGAATGGAGCAAGCAGGACTTTTAATATACCTCGTGAAACTAACACATCAGTCAGGCAAATACTGGTATTAGCAGGTTCCAGCGAAACAGGTTACGGTAAAGATAACCTTACGATTACTCCGGGAATGACAATTACCTTTACTCAATCTGATCGAGTAGGACAGGCGGCGCAGCAAACACAACCTGCTCAGACCATACCAGCTCCTACGCAAACCACTCCTGCGGTTCGTACCTACAGAATCGGCGACACTGGTCCCGCAGGCGGTATTATTTTTTACGATAAAGGGAATAATTTACAGGGCTGGCGGTATCTTGAGGCTGCGCCTGTTGATGCGGAAACCAGTGCTCAATGGAGTGTACGTGATACTATTATAGAAAACACACAAGAAGGTATCGGAAACGGAAGACGAAACACCCAATTAATAATTGAAGCATTCTCAAGAGCATCAGGAGAATGGGATACCGCGGCGCAATATTGCGATGATCTTGTATTCGGAGGATTTGACGACTGGTTTTTACCAAGCAGGGTTGAGTTGGATTTAATGTATGGGAACTTAAAAAGAAGAAATTTTGGTGATTTTAAGAATGAAATATATTGTTCTTCAACATTAATAGATTTTTTTGGAAGTTTACTTACAAGTGCTCAAAATTTATCAAATGGTACGATAGATAGTTATAGTAAAACAAGCGTTTACTATGTCCGTCCATTCCGTCAGGTCGCAGGTCCTAATTAATGATGTTTGTGCCGTCTTCTTTTTTGGGGACGGCTTTATTTATGGGAATGGTCAATTTCAAAAGCATGGTTTCCGGGTTTTAGATTTTCAGATATTTTAGACGGTGTTTGGAACATGGTTGGCGCAGCAATAAGAGTTACCGCGGCTCTGGTTGTAGGAGTTATCGGATTGCCAATCGGTATTATTATTACATTGGTTTTAACGTTCAGCATAGGTAAAGAAGCTTATGATAATGAAATGAAAAAAGCTGAAAATCAAAATGAAAGTAAAAACGAGACGGCTGGAAATGATTTATAAAGAAAATTGAGAAGATATTTCTGCATGAGGTCAATTATTTTTTTTGCGTATTTTTGCGCGGTATTTTTTTCGAGCTAATTGTTGTTGTTTTATTAGCTGATCTCCTTCGCAGCGAGCCTCGGAAAATGTTTTCCCCTGCGGAACTGCGCCGCTAGAGCTGTCTGAGAAGTAAGAATTTATCCGCTGATTACGCTGATTATTGGAATAAATCGCTGCTTAATCCGTGAAAATCCGCATTAATTCGTAGACTTTAATTCTTCTTGGACAACCTCACATCTCAGACGCTTTCGCGTCTTCGAGGCCGCGGCTCCGGTTCAAGTCCCTTCCAATATTTTTTCATTATTTGCTTTTTAGAAAATGGACTTGTTCGACAACCCGGTTGGTTGTCTCACAAGTCTCTGCATTTTTTCAGGCTATCGAACCTTTGGTTCGCGCCTTACAAAAATGCATTTTTACAATGAAGTTGTTCAATAACTGAAGTTATCGTACAACTCTAATTATTTTTTATAAAGATTGAATTACTTGCGAGAGGGGGGACTTGAACCCCCAAGCCTTACGGCACCAGATCCTAAGTCTGGCGTGTCTGCCAATTCCACCACTCTCGCGTTATTAAAAAATTCGCATAAATCGTACAGATTGTCAAGGTTAACAAAATTAACGCACTCTATGATAAAACATATAGAAAAACTAAAATAATAATCCCAGAACGATTCCTAGAATACCAATTATCAATCCACCGATAGCAAGGTAGTTTTTTAAGACAGCTTTTTTTCTTAGATTTTCCAGTTTTTTATATGAACTGCTAATAAGTTCATATAAAAATGAATATTTTATAAATGCTTTTTCATATTTTTCAAAAGCTTCATCCGCGCTGGCTTCGTCATCTGGAGTTATTAACAAGTCTGATTTTCTTGCATCCAGCATTAATGCTACTGCATCCTTACGAGCCTCAAGTAATTTTGGCAGGAATTCTCCGTTGTCAACTAATGATAAATCAACATGTTTATAAATTCTGTTAAAATCAGTATATTTATCATCATAAGCCGAGCATATATATTTATAATTGAACGTTTTATATGACCTTATGCTTTTGATACATTTTTTTCTTTTACTGTAATGTCATCAACCAGATAGTATTTTGATAAATGAGTAAGAATTGCCCTGGTTTCGTTCAATATTTCAATCGGGAATTCGTTGTTTAATAACTCGCATTAAAGGATGTAAGGGCATATTACTTCAATATAATTTTTATATATCTCTCTTACGCGTTCTTCAATTGCCGGCAAAATAAGACCTCATTTTTGTATTGCATCAATTTTTGCGTTTAACTCTTCAATTGTGATAATTCTTTTTCGTGATAATAAGGGGTTGCCGCGCCCAATTTTTCTGGAATCTATTCTTCTGGAAAATTTTAAACTTTTCCCTGTTTTTGCTTTGACAAAGTCAATCTCATCATGTACATTCAACTCATATATTTGATTTAATGATAACCCAATATTCTTTTCTAAGGATTATTTTTACTTCATTACAAATCATAGAACACCTCCGGACAATCCGAGGAACTGTATTTTTGGCATAAGATTTGATTCTTCATCGCGGCCTCCGGCATGGCCTTTATTTTAGTTCCAGTATATAAAAATGTATTGGAAGCTTCGCAGTAAATACTATACATTTCTAAAAATAACTGTTTTTAATCGAATAATCAAGCATCTATATATTGCGTATTTTGCATATTTTGACATAAATTAATCTTTTTGTCAAGAGATCATATTTATAATTATCAACTTGCTTAGATTGATTTTATCTACTTGACACTTGAATTTTCTATCTCTATAGTAATGATTAGCTTACACTTGTCGGCTTACAGGACCGCTAGCTCAGCCGGTAGAGCAGCAGACTCTTAATCTGCGGGTCGAAGGTTCGATCCCTTCGCGGTTCAAAACGAATAAACAGCCAAATACGGAAGCAAAATACCTCCAAATAAGAAACCAAAACGCATCCAAACACAGAATTAAAATGTCTCCAAATTAAGAAGTAAAACAATGACAAATCAGGAAATTTTGGTTAAAATTTGATTAATTGTCTGAAACAACGCTATTTTGAACGAATATCAGATAAAATTCTAGATAAAGCACTGTAAACTTCCGGAGCAGTTCTTATAGAGGGTCCAAAATGGTGCGGAAAAACCAGAACAGTAGAAGAAAAAGCGGTCAGTGTCCTGTTTTATTCAAATGACAAAATGAATGTTAAGTTAAATCCTTATGCAATAAGGATTTAACGCATATTGTTATATTGGCAACCGAATAAAACAGAACACTAACTACCTCTATATGCAGGATACGGATTATACAGGATCTTATTTAAAAGTGGCTGATACAAAGCCTTCGCTATTATTAAATGGAAATACTCCGTGCCTTATTGATGAATGGCAGATGGCTCCTGTTCTCTGGGACGCGGTTCGCTTTGCGATGGACCAGAGCGGAGAAAACGGTCAGTTTATTCTAACCGGCTCTGCTGTTCCTTCTGACAATGTTGTGCAGCACACAGGAACAGGACGTTTTTCCCGTATGGTAATGCGTCCTATGTCCTTGTTTGAATCGCTTTGTATACGGGATCTGCGCGTTTACGCGCAAAGCATTGACGCAGACGTGTTTCATTACCACGATAAAAACGGCCTTGAAGCTGACGCTATTGTTCATCTTAAAGACGGGCGATGGGGCGCTGTTGAAGTAAAAATGGGCGCAAAAGAGATCGAGTTAGCTGCCGAAAACTTAAAAAAACTTCGAGATAAAATAAATACGGAAAAGATGAAAGAGCCGTCTTTCCTCATGGTGCTGACAGGCACTGAGTTTGGCTATAGAAGGGAAGATGGAGTATATATTATTCCAATTGGTTGTTTGAGGGATTAAGAGGAAAAAAGCACGTATGTTTTTTTACAGCTTAATTTGCTGTTAATAAAATCGTGAGAAGTCCATAATAAATCGTTATATGACTTGAAACATCTTTGTAGAACACTTGTTTTTTATTTATTTATCATATAAATTTCGTGTAGAGTAGAATTCTGCTTTATAGAACACCATAGGAGAGACAGCGGATGGGGAGTCCCATTTTTATCAGCGGGTCGGAAGTTCGATCCCTTCGCGGTTCATCATGACAAAACAACGCGTTTTTTTAAGCGGCGCTACAGGCGCGATGGGGTTTCCAACTCTGAAAGCCCTATTAGGTGATATTGATGAAATAGAACTTGTCATACTCGCGCGCCCATCTGATGAAAATAAAAAAAAGTTAAAGCCGTTTAACGGTATTTCTGGTTTTAGTATCGTATGGGGTGAATTAACAAACTACGATGATATAAAGGTCTGCGTATCAGGCGCGGATATCGTGCTGCATCTTGGCGGTCTAGTATCGCCAAAGGCTGATTATCACCCTGAGCTTACGGTTAAAACAAATTTCGGCTCGGCGGTTAATATTGTCAAGGCAATAAAAGAATTAAAGCAAACCGAAAAAACTCAGAACATTCCCGTAATTTTCATCACAAGCCTTGGTGAAATACAAGACGAGGAAATGGGGCTTGTTTTGGGTGCTTCAGATTATATTAGCCGCCCATTCAGCAAGGCAATTGTTGAACTGCGTGTAAAAAATCAAATGAAAATCGTGAACCAGGTGCGTACTATAAATAATCTTTCCATAACCGATGCACTAACTAATGTTGGCAACCGCAGATATTTTAACACTGTCCTTTTACACGAGTGGAAACGTGCTATGCGTCAGCGGTCACATATTGGTTTTTTAATGATTGACATAGACCATTTTAAAGATTATAACGATGATTACGGTCATTTGGAAGGCGACAA
>Ga0209755_10006343_pt1 | contig 13137 bp, 17 predicted proteins | sample TergutCo191P1_FD_187301 | JGI IMG/M metagenome (GOLD analysis project Ga0209755, IMG submission 187301) | Cornitermes sp. P1 segment gut microbial communities from Petit-Saut dam, French Guiana - Co191P1 (SPAdes) (version 2) | ecosystem: Host-associated > Arthropoda: Insects > Digestive system... | reverse complement strand
CCGTGGGGGCGCTGCCCCCACCCCCCCGCAAGGGGCGCGCCCCTTGACCCGCTTTTGCTTCGCAGGGGTTGACGGTTATTACTGTCAACCCCTCGGCAAGCGGACATTTTCCATTATTTTTATTTAGCATAGTATCCTCCCCTATACTTTAAGGCACTCGCCTAAATACTTGCGTGTCCCAATTACTTGTAAGTGTCAATATTCTTTCTCCAAACGTATTTTCATCCAAGTCAAAAGATAATGCTTGGATGAAATTATCATTTTGTTGGTTTGATGCGACTGTGTTTATTATTAAAATCGTTTCTCTATTCCTGCCTGACCCCACATTTATTGTTGTCCAGTAAAAAAAGTATTCACTTTCTCGCTCACTTGAATGGATATTGTACTCCACACCCCGTCCTGTTCCGTTTCGGTCAAATTCTATGCGGGTGCGCCATGTATGCGGGGAAGAAATTTCCCATGTGCCTACAAGGGGGTCATTCCGCACCATAATTATTACAATTACAGCAACGGCCGTTAGCAAAACTGCCAACAGCAAAATACCCCACATCTTCTTTGGCAAGGAGGAAATTTTATGCTTCATAACAACAGGCGAAGCATGACGGTCAACGCCGCAATGAGGGCAAAAATTGGACGCCTCTTCTGTCAAAATATTGCCGCAATTAGTACAATACATATTTAACGCATCCTTTCATTCCCATATATTTTTTATCGCCTTCGGTTAAACCGTGCGCGGTCAATTTCTATGGTATTTTCTGTACGTGTAAATGACATAACCCGAATTGTCCCATCCGAAAAAACAAATTCAATTCTGTTATCGGATATGGAGTATGTGCCCGTTTGCATGATGCGCCAATAATTTAAACCGATTAATTCCCACTCGCTGGAAATTGCCCCCCACGGAGGTTGTCCTGATACTATGCGATAAGGACGACCATGCCGACTGATAAATGTGCCACTAGGTAAATAATATAAAGCTTCTGCATAAAGAATCACATTAAATTGATTTCTCCCTCGAAATTGAATGGAAGTCGCTGTTCCGCGCCGACCTGCCATATCCCATACGCCACTCAATTCTCCACGGTTGCTGAACAAAGCAAATAACACAGCACTTCCAACAATTACAACACTTAAACAAGCAATACTAATCCAAATAATTTTTTTGGAGAAAAGCCAATTTACACTTGCTATTTTTACCGTAGATGGTTTTGCAACAACTTGTGAACCGCAGGCTGCACAAAATTTATATGTATCCGCTGATAACGGTTTCCCGCAACTTGAACAGAACAATAAACCCAACCCCTATAAGGCCACCAATAAAGATGACAAGCACCCTTCCCATTGGCTCGGCTTAAATTAATAATGCGATAATCGCAATAAAATTATTTTACTGCGATTATCGCATTATTGCAACCCCAACCAAGGTACTATTGCTGGGGTGTTAATGTATGAAGCCACGAAGCGTGCCAAAAGGTGACAAAAATATTATTGGGACTAAAGTCTTAAAAATCCGGACGGAACGAAAAATAAAACAGAAGGATTTTCTTGCCCAATTACAAGTATTAGGCATGGATATAAGCGCAACAAGCCTATCCCGCCTCGAAGGGCAACATAGGCTTGTTCAGGACACAGAAGTAGTAATTTTGGCAAAAGCATTAGGTATAACGCCTAATTACTTACTGGGCATGGAATAATTTTTTAGTGTTAAAAGCCCTATAAAACAACCACGCCATGGTCGTTTTATAGGGCTACACGGTAATGAAACATCACGCACACGCAAAAATATTACGTACTTATGCAATTACTTTTCGTTCTTACTTTCGATGTTACCCGCGTCACTTCTTCTCCCGTTTATTCCACACAGCACACGCTTGCAAGGGGCTGGGTTGCCCGGGGTATCCCCGCATGTTATGTGGACGGCAGCGGACGCATCCGCGGTTGGATGTTTTATCGCACATCGTTGAAAGTTGCAAACCACACGCCCATGCTGCGCGCTTTCATTAATGCACAGGCAAGTAATTTTAACAACGCGGTGCGTTTACGCATCCGGTTTTGGGTCTTGAGGGCGGTAAGCCATCCGTAACATGTCACGGCGAACACGGGTAATTCGGCAGGGAGGTAATGAGCCTTTGGCGCGAAAAGAGCCGCTGCGGTGCGCTACGTCAGGTGTACTTCTCTTGACCCGGGGGTATTTTAGCATACACCTTGTTACATTTTCTAAGAAAATGTCCGCAACAAATTGCACCCTCCAGCCCACTCATCTCCCATCCTGAAAAGAGGGATTTAAGTATAGGTTTATAATAGACATTCATACATCCTTGAGGATTCGCCCCAGGGGTGATAGCCTTCGCCTATATAGCTAAAGCCGAATTTTTCATAGTACCCGTTATGGTCTGTGGCTAAATAGAGTTTGGGAAACCCTGCCTTTTTTGTGTCTTTTTTAACGGCTTCGATTAAAAGGCCGGCGTAGTTTTTACCGCGGTATTCGGCCTCAATGTATAAAGCCGCCAGCCACGGCCACAAGTCCCCGGCACTGATAAAATCGTTCGTGATAAGCCCGACACACCCCATAATTTTATCTTCGTCCAGTAAAAGATACCATATCGGCAAAGGACTTTCTGTTACAAGGCTTCTTGAAATGCAATCCTCATACACCATCTTACTATCGTCAGTTGCCCATATTTTTTGAAAATAGGCAATGGCTCGTTCTTTATATTGCTTTTGCTCCCGCAAATTCACCACTTCCATGCCCAAAACCTCCCTTCGCTTATAGGTAATCTCAAATGTATGATACAATACAACCATAATAACTGGAAGGGGTTAGTAGCATGAAAATTGGTATATTATGTGCAGGGGACAGCGAATTAGCCCCATTTTTGCCGCATATTCAAGGTTGTAAAATTTCAAAAAAAGCGATGCTTGATTTTTATGAAGGCACTATTAACGGCGTAAGTATAGTAACTTTATTTTGCGGTGTATGTAAAACAAACGCGGCTATTGCAACGCAAATACTAATTGACCGTTATCATGTGGATATAATAATCAACGCCGGCACTGCCGGCGGAATGGATGAAAGTTTAGCTATTTTTGATACGGTTATAGCAACAGAAGTTGCGCACCATGATGTACATGAGGGAATACTGACTGAATTTCACCCATGGATGTCATCGGTGTTTTTTCAGTCAGACAATCTATTGTTAGCGCTATCAAAGCAAGCGGTAAAGCGCTTGCCGTCAGAACATAAAATATATTATGGAAGAATGGTTACAGGTGAGTGCTTCATTACGGATGATGGGCGGGATGAAATAAATGCTGTTTTCAAGCCCTTAACCGTCGATATGGAAACAGCAAGCATCGCCCATGTGTGCTATGTCAATCAACTTCCGTTTATTGCAATAAGAACAGTAACGGACACCGCAACACATAGCGGCGTAGCGCATTTTGAAAAAAACGTTTCCATCGCTGCTGAAATTTCCAAGAAAGTTGTCCTTGAACTTTTGAATGAGATTAAAACGCACCGTACCGCAGAGACTTGCCATGGTGACACCTAACAGTGCGCTGTTTCATTTTTCCAAATAGTGAAGTACATCAACTGCGCCTTGAATAATATCGGTTACTTGAAGCAGTATTTCTTTTGGTAAAATATCACCTGTCTGATTATACCCCCTGTTTTGCAGGTCAACTGCGCGAAGGTGTTCACACAAGATATAGCCTGTTGTTTTTGTGCCTTTAAGCGGTATGTCCATTGGTTTTTTTCGGCATTACTCACAACAAGCGCAGGACGGTATCCCGACTGTTCATGGCCTTTTACCGGGTCGAAGCTGGTTAGAATAATCTCGCCTTGCTTTGGTTTACTCATAGGGTACAACCTCCGCACCAAGGTCAGGACTATTAAGCCATTCGCTATCTTCGATGGTTATTTCGGCAGGTGTGCCGTCCCATTCTCCTTTGTCCAGTTTTTCAAAAAGAATTTCAGCCAGTGGCTTGCGCTTGCGCATTTCTGTAACGGGCATGACAAGCAAAACGCCATTTTTCATTTCCATTTTTACGCTTGATTTGTGTTTAATATTAAATAAGTCTGTAAATTCTCTTGGGAGCCTGACGCCAAGACTTGAGCCCCACTTATTCACACTGGTTTCCCTTGCTTGCATCATATCACTCCTTGCATAGAATATTTGTATATACATATATTCTATGCCAACCCAATTAACTATGCAACCTTATACATAAAACCTCACCGCCCAGTCTATTTCAGTACAGCACACATCCTAAGGTGTAATCTGTGAAGGGTGGAGATAACGCTATGTTCACCCAAAACTCCATATATGCTAAAATGAATCTACTTTGTATCGGACGGAGTTGTCGCATGAGAAAATTAAAACTATATTTAGACACATCAACAATCAGTCATTTATTTGCTGAAGATACTCCCGAAAAGATGAATGATACTCATATCCTTTGGAACGATTTGATTAACAGCAAGTATGAAGTATTTATATCTCCTGTGGTAATTGACGAGATTAGAAAATGTCCAGAACCCAGGCAAAGCATGATGCTTGAAAAGTTAGACCAACTTAAATTTCAAGTGCTAAAAGAAGTAAATGAAGTTTTTTTACTTGCTGATGAATATATCAAGGGTGAGGTGCTCCGAGAAAAGAGCCGTGATGATTGTTTGCACATTGCATATGCTGTCATCTACAATTGTGATGCCATAGTATCGTGGAATTTCAAGCATTTAGTCAATTTCAAAACTATCAATAAGATAAGAGTGGTAAATACAATTCATATGTATAAAGAGATTGGCATTATATCTCCAACCATGTTAATTGAGGAGGAAGAAGAGTGAGAGTAAGTAGCATGATGGATGAAATCCGAAAAATCCGTGACGAAAATTCATCACGCCATCTAAACATGACTAATGAAGAAATTTCTAAAGAGCATAATGAGGCTGTCAAATGGCTTGTTGCAAAACTTGGCAAGCCTATAAATGTTGTGACTGCTGCTAATTCTTAATGGCGCACTTCCGTACCACCATGGGGTGGTACGTGCGCAAGTTATATTAGGTGGAGGAGTGTAGCCATGCCTGAATATACCAATGCCCTAACAATTGAGAACGAAATTCTCGCCAAATTAGAGGGAGATATGCAAAAGAACGCATTGGATTTTGTTGCATACATGAGAGCGGCAGGAATGAAGAACCCCACAGATATGCCAAACGCATTTTTGTACAATGGCAAGTGGGTTAATATCCTAATAATCGACAACGGAGGATGGACGATATACGACAATCCTCTAACCAAGCATTACAACGACTTCCCAGTTGACGAAGAATTGAAAATGTTTGCATGGGAAAATGTTCATATTTGTGCAACAGGGCACTGTGACAGCAGTCCGGGTGTTCGCAAGACAATCTTTGGCAAAGAGTACGAGAATGTCTGCACATCCGAAGTCGCATTTAGAAATCCAAATGCCTATACACTTAGTAAAGTGAAGCAAATGCTTGATATATGGCTTGTGAATGGAGGGAACAACGATGTCTAACCTATCACTTGCCGAGCAACAACAGAAAACGAAACCAAAGATTGAAGATGCTATTGCCGAGCTTCTTGAAGGCGAACGGCAACAAAACGCACTTGATTTTGTTGCGTATTTAAGGGTGCAAAAGTTGAACCCCAGATGGACTGCCACAAATGCTTGGTGGGTCAAATACAAGGGGAAAAATATTATAAGTATACGTCTGCATGGTAATCATGGGGCTAAAGTGTATTATGGTTTAGCTCCCGGTTCTTGGCATATCGGACATTGGTATCTTGGCGAGTGGTTTCTCAATAATCCTGAGAAATTTAAGGATATGGTAAACTGCGATAACTTTAAGGAGTTTATTTGGTCGCATATGCATCCATGCAAGCATTGTTTGTCTTGCAAGCCTGGGCATAGTGCTATTTACTTTGGGAAAGCGTTTAACTCGGTTTGCGGGTTAAGAGTAGAAAATCCAAACGTAGATGAATTGGATTTTGTGAAAATGTTATTAAATTGCAAAGTGAAAATGGTTGCAGAGAATAGCACCAAGTAAGCATTAGCAGCGTTATTTACAGCCTTCATAGCGCACATCTTACAATTTACGCGTTGCCGCAATGTACAATGAATTAAATTTCCCAAAATGGCAAAACAGCCCATTTTTTTGTGTGGTTATTATTTGCGAGGGTTCAGTATAGTACGATTACCCATCTGTGTCAAAAGCGGTGGTGATACGCATTGATGACGAGTTGAAACAACAAGCCGAACAAGCACTAGACGAAATTGGCTTAACTATGACGAATGAAAGTAAAAATATATTGCTTATGTCCCACAACAAGTTATACTACGTGCGAAAATTTATAGTAAGCGGGGTACACATGAACAAGATTATTTCACGTACACTTCTTGTTGCGGGAGCTATATTGGTCGGTATGTCTTTATTCTATATTTTTCAGATTATACAGCTAAATCTCTGGGAAGATGTTATTTTTAGAATCGTTAGCGTAATAGCTTTTATCGGCGGCGGTATTTTTATTGGTTTAAGCAGGGTTTTGAAGAACCAAGACACACTCATTCAATTGTTGCGAAAACAAACGGAAGATGACCCTAACTAAGAAGAAGTGTCGAGATTACCAACCAAAAAAATACCCCATAAAATAACCACGCCATGGTTATTTTATGGGGCGTTGCATTGTTATAAAACAGCAGCAAAGATACTGCATGGTACTATTTTGCGTTTCGTTCTTGTGTTGCCCGCGGTGCATCTTCTCCCGTTGTATCCATACAAGATGCGCTTGCAAGGGGCGTTTGCCCGGGGTTTCCCCGCATTTTGTATGGACGGTAGCGGACGCATCCGCGTTTGGATGGTATAGTGCCGCAAGTTGAAAGAAGCAAGTCATTACCCCATGCTGCGCGCTTTCATATATGCACAGAATAAGACTTTAACAACCAACTGCCAATACGCATCCGGTGTAGGTTTTGAAAGTGCCAATCCGTCGGCCGTGGCGTCAGGGGTGGGTCTCTTGACCTATAAGTAGTATACCCTCCATTTTGTGACATTTGCTAAGAAAATGTCCGCAACAAATTGCACACATCCGTCAGGGGGACGCGCCCCGCGGTTTTGTCTTTTCCCCCTGTACATGTTATCATCCCCAAACCCCCGCGGCAGAGGAATGGTGACTAATGAATTTTATAAAATGCGACGAAAGCAAGCCCTATGTTTTTGTTAGTTATAAGCGCCAAGACGCGCCGCTGGTACATAAGGATATATTGGCATTACAACACACGCACCATGTTAATGTGTGGTTCGACAAGGAGCTGGAAGGGCGCGGCAGCGAGAGTTGGAAGTACGCGCTGTTAAAGATTCGGCACGGTAATTGCCGGATGGTTATTTTGTATGCCACGGCGGCGGCGGTGGCAAGCAAGGCCGTGCAGGCCGAGATTGAACAGGCGTTAAAGTTTCGCGTACCCATCCATATAATTAACCCGAACGGCGCGCCTTTCTCGGCTTTTTTGATTAATGATTTGCGCAATAATGCGGAAATTAGCGCCGACCTGGAAAGCGACGCCGAACGCAAATTTGACGATGAAAAAGCCATCGATTATTTGGATACCATACTGCACGATGACATAACCTACTACACGACCCTAGACGAATTTGTTCCCGTCATACAGGGCAAAGTGCCCGACGTCATTATCCCGCCGCCCGCACCTGCCGCCGTGCCGGTGGCACAATCGCCCATCATCGTCCGCGACAAACTAGATAAACGCTTCGCCATTCTACTATGCGCCCATGCCAGAATTTTCATGTCGGGCGTTATTACCTTCGCCTCGCTTGGTGCGGACAAAAATTTATATTGGGCCAACCCAAACAAATCCTGCCTAGCAGATAATTGGTGGCTACTATTAGTTGACCATGAAACACGAATGCTACATATTTTCCACATACCGCCCAATCACATTGCCGAAAAAAATGTCATCCTTCGCACCGACGGCATTAAACCGAACACCATCGAATTAAAAATCAACAGCGACCCACCGTTCAAAGAAATCCGCAGCAATCTAACCTTCGCGCCGTGGCTAATCAAGTCCATCCATTTCCCACATACGGGCTGATGTTTCGGAAAAGATAAAAACCGTGGGGGCATCCGCCCCCACACCCCCGCAAGGGGGACACAGCCCCCCTTGACCCCTTTTGCGCGCGGTGCGCGGTCTGACAGGTTATTACCGTCAAGCCATGCGAAGCAAAATAGGGGTCAAGGGGAGCTTGCCTCCCCTTGTGGGGTGTGGGGCAACGCCCCACGGTTTTCATCTTTTAATCTTTTACTCTTTTACTCTTTTACAACACACGCACCGCCGCGCGTTCTACCTCCAGCGCGGCGACGAAGCGCTTCATGAAGGCGGCGAACCCCTCTACGTCGGCCGGGATGGGCGGGAGGGATGTGCCTGCTTGGGCGGCGAATACCTGGTCGGCCAGGAAGGCGTCTAGGGTGCGGTGGCTTTGTATTAACAAAAACACGTTTAAGAAATAGTGTTTTGTACCTCACGTAAATGAGCGTTTATGGAATCGAAACGCCAAGCGTTGGGTTGATAGCGTCAGCCCTTGAGAATGCCATGTTCCTATAGTTTATATCAGATGAAACAATTATACCGACTGGACGTACAAACGCAGCTGGGGCTCCAGGCAAATGATAAACCAATCCGCCACTATCGCCATCCCTGGCTGTCCCAGTCGTCTGCACTAATCGTATCCCGAATGGGCCTTCAAAATTAAGACTTGTAACGACTATCCCTGATTGATGTCTCGTTGGCGTACTAATTGCATTAAGGCGTTGGCCTTGAGAAGGAGAAAGTGCGGGGCCATCAACTCTCCGCCCGTTAACTTGATTAACGAACCGATTAGCATGATAAGCAGAAATGGGGATGACCATCATTGCATCAACACCTCGAATGTCGTTAATGCCAAATTGAACATTGGTAAAAAAAACTGGATTTGTTACTGTTCCAATGGTTACGCCGCTATGCATAATTACATCACCTGATACAAAAGGGTCGAAATGTGGTGTTGTTACAAACCCCCTTGCCCCCCGCGCATAACGGCATATCCTGCTGACATTGGGCCAAATCTAGTAGCGATTCTGTCACCGGGAAAAATACTTGTCGTGCGTGCGTTAAATGGGGTCATTTCATTAATATCATTAAATTCAGCGTAGAATGCGTCGTCTTGAATGAAAGTTGGCACTCTTAATGGAGTTGCGATTCTAAATGTAACTATTGGAGTATCAATAACGTAGCGTTTGAAATAATTTTTCACACGCTCGTTATATTCATAAATACCAACGAATACATTGTTTCCTATGACACAAGTCATGTGATAGATAATGCCTAAATGACAATCTGGGTTGGCTTGTCTATACATAGAAATTACATCCATCACATAATGCAAATCATTATATGAAAATGGTACGTCACGAGTACTAACGGAAAAGTGAACAATCGTGCTGTCTAAAGCTGACGCTCCATGGGCAACAACAGTTGTTCCAACAATATTAACAACTAAATTTCCGTTTTCATCTATAAAATGCCCCCCATAATAGTCTGGGAATATTAAATCCCCGCTTCTTGACCGAGGCATTTCATCAAATAATTGTTCGCGAAGTAATAATGCATTATCTTGATTGATGAAAAAATCATCAGGCAATTGCATTTCTGCTTCAGCGATTAAGGACATGGCACTATTGCTAATAAATAACAATAACACCATAAACACCGTTAATAACTTCTTCAATGTTTTCATTTCAAATCTCCTTTTTGTGTAGTTTCATTTGATTAAAACCTTTGGAGAATTAATTTGACCGAGTTGTTTGGCTCATAGTAATGACTTCGGTTGTTCTTGCGGTTGTTAGCATAAAGATTGCGCCATGTACCAACTTGCGTTGTTGTGCCATTTGCGTTGACCCTTACTAAAACAGCATCAACTTCAATGCGTGTAACTGCTGCGGTGCCGATAATAGACCCCGACAAAGACGCTTGTCCGTCCGTTATATTTAACGAAGGCGCAATTGATGTTACGGTTGCCCACAATGGGTCGATGCAAATTTCACCGTATTCATCATAAAGCAACATTGGCTGTTTAGCTAAAGCCTGTAAAGGCAAGAAACTAGCCGACGCTAAAAACAAGCACAGAACAACACATGCCCATACTTTTTTGCTCATAAAAAATCACCTCCTGTCCCACCATATATGCTTCTATACATAGAAACGGTTTAGGCGGTTCAAAGGTGACATTTTTATATAAACAGTTGCAAATAATTACTTAAACATTATTTTGTCATATACATTTCGGCTAATGAAATAAGCAAGTCGAGGTTTAATGAAGCAGTTATCATGATAGCATCTTCATAATGCGGCCACATGATAACGTTAAACCTATAGTAATATATTGATTCAAACAGATAAGCCGTTCTGCCAGCTATTTGAATTTCTGAAAATTGAGAATATTCATTATCAATTCCAATAGCAATTGACGGGCCAAAAAAGTATTGCATCATAATTATATCATTTTCAGCGTTTTCAAATATATATGTTATGACATTAATATGGTCAACACTACTTGTAAGCTCAAACCCTTCTGGTACATATCGAAATATAATAGCTTCTGTTGTTCCGTTTTGTTCGGGTGCAATGCCAAAATCAAAACGAATGTGGTCTTCGTAAACATTTATTAAATAATTAAGAATAAAGTAACGGGAAGCGGGGTTGGCCATTAAAATGCCCGTACCAAGGACAATTGCTACGCAAAGAATTGCCGCTGAACGTAAAATTACACGCAATGCTTTTTGAATGCGTAATGTTCTAAATTCCTGGTTGATGACAGACTGTACCTTTTTATCCAGTGAGTTTGTATTCGGGAATAAAGCGTCAATTTCCTCGTCGGTGGGTAAGGATTCCATTTCTTCGGCAAAAATTTCGTCTGATGCCGCTTTTAACAACGCATCAAAAATTATTTCGTCGCGTTCTTTTTTAGCGTTGTTAATCATGTACATCACCACCTAAATTTTCTTTTATTATTGCCCTCGCGCGGGAAAGCCGTTTCTTGGATGTGTCCACCGTTATACCCAGCTCATTGGCTATTTCTTCGTGGGTCATTTCAAGCGTTAGAAATCGATGCGCTACTTCGCGCAACTTACGGGGTAGTTTTTGAAGCTCCGTTTTTATCGACACATATCCTTCTTCAGCGGTCAACTTGGCTAATACGTTTTCGTTGTTATCGGGCAATTCGGCCAATGCGTCGTCTGAATCATGGGAATGGCGATTTTTTTGCTGTTGCAGGTCATATGAAGTGGTTCTTACTATAGTAACGATATATGCCCTTGTTTGGTGACATAAAACATCTGTTAATTTTTTCCTGTGCCGGATTATTTTGATAAAGCATTCAGAAACAGCATCTTCGGCCAGTGACGTATCTTTTAAAATTTTGTAAGCGACACCCAGCATCGTCTTTTTATACGTATTGTATAGTTGTTCAACATGGAGTTTATCTTGGTCGCTAATTGGTGCATCTTTAATTAGGCGAATCAATGTTAATTCATCTCCTTTTTATGCGTCCTATGGGGGTCATTGTTTTGGGTTTGAATTAATCGAACGATGCTGTTTTATATTAGCATTTAAGCCATTGCCAAAGCAACGCATATCAAAGCAACAAATAAATGCATGAGTGTTACGTATGCGTCAAATAAATCAGCATCTGTACAGGCAATTAAAATTTCCACTCACAAAAAAACCCCATAAAATAACCAAGCCATGGTTACTTTATGGGGCATTGCATTGTCATAAAACAGCACGCAAAGATGCTGCGTGGTGCTATTTTGCTTTTCGTTCTTGTGTTGCCCGCGGTGCATCTTCTCCCGTTGTATCCATACAAGATGCGCTTGCAAGGGGCATTTGCCCGGGGTTTCCCCGCATTGTGTATGGACGGTAGCGGACGCATCCGCGTTTGGACGGTACAGCGCAACAAGTTGAAAGAAGCAAGCCATTATCCCATGCTGCGCGCTTTCATATATGCACAGAATAAGACTTTAACAACCAACTGCCGGTACGCATCCGGTGTAGGTTTTGAAAGTGCCAATCCGTCGGCCGTGGTTTGTCAGGGCGGGTAGTCCATGCATGGACGTTCTAGGGCGTTTGCCATGGAAAGAGCCAAATAACAAGCAGGCGTCAGGTGTGGGTCTCTTGACCTACCAGTAGTATACCCTCCATTTTGTGACATTTGCTAAGAAAATGTCCGCAACAAATTGCACACATCCGTCAAGCCATGCGAAGCAAAATAGGGGTCAAGGGGAGCTTGCCTCCCCTTGTGGGGGGTGGGGCAACGCCCCACGGTTTTAATCTTTTAATCTTTTACGCTTTACAACACACGCACAGCCGCGCGTTCCACCTCCAACGCGGCGACGAAGCGCTTCATGAAGGCGGCGAACCCCTCTACGTCGGCGGGGATGGGCGGGAGGGATGTGCCTGCCTGGGCGGCGAATACTTGGTCGGCCAAGAAGGCGTCTAGGGTGTGGTGGCTGTGTTGGAGATAAGCGGCTAACAGCGCTATGCCCCATGCGCCGCCCTCGCTGGCGGTCTCCATGACGGTTACGGGCACGTTTAGGGCGCTGGCAAGGAGCTGCTGTGCCACGCCTTTTACGGTGAATATCCCGCCGTGCCCGTAGATTTTATCGATGGGCACGGATTCTTTTTCGGTGATGTTTGCCATGCCTAGTTTTAGGGTGGCGAAGGCGGAGTAGAGAAGCGTGCGCAAGAGATTCGCGGGGGTGAAACGCGCCTCGGCGGTGCGGACTAGCAGCGGCCGCCCTTCGTCGAAGCCCGTGTTATGCTCGCCGGAATGATAGCCCACCGCGGTTATGCCGCCGCCGTCGGACTCGCCCTGTAGGGCGGCGTTGAAGAGATTGGCGTATACGGTGTTCATGTCGGGCGCAGTAGTGGTAATGGTCTGGGCGGCGTCCGCCAATAGGCGCACCCAGGCGTCAATCTCCGTAGCGCAGTTGTTGCAATGCACCATGGCAACGGGCTTGCCGTCGGGGGTCGTTACCATATCAATTTCCGGATACAGGCGCG
>Ga0209755_10006342_pt1 | contig 13138 bp, 5 predicted proteins | sample TergutCo191P1_FD_187301 | JGI IMG/M metagenome (GOLD analysis project Ga0209755, IMG submission 187301) | Cornitermes sp. P1 segment gut microbial communities from Petit-Saut dam, French Guiana - Co191P1 (SPAdes) (version 2) | ecosystem: Host-associated > Arthropoda: Insects > Digestive system >... | reverse complement strand
CACAGGAGGTGTCAAGCAAAAGTAGCAGTCACTGTTGTGGTTTGAGGGTTCCCTCCACACAGCTGGAATGGCAAACGGCATTGCCATTCCCTTACAATTTATCCAGCCTCCAAGACGTATTGCACACGATTTGCACACAATGAGTGGCACCCACTTCTTGTCTTGGTCACCCAGTTTACACCCAAAGTACAGATGGTAAACTTTCTTGATCAGAAGCGTTATAGAACGCATCTGTGATGCTAATGTCACTTCCCCACACACATAACAGAATAGGTCCGCACTGCTCACTCAAGAGCGAGACATCCTGTCCTACACCTGCGCTTGTACAGACTGAAACTGAGGCACTGGCGGCTGATGCAATGACCTTATCACGTGACCATACGCTAGTCACCTGTGATTGTCATTTATGACTCAAACCCTAATTTGAAATCAGAATGCACTGTATGTGAATGCAACCTCCTGTATCTTCGAAACAAGCTAAACAACAATTCTTAATATCATATTCATGTTCAGCACCCACAAAATAGCCATAAAAGGCTTATTTCATCAATGCTAGTTTTTGACTGTTGATCAGTGTTATGAATGATAACAGAAAGGCACATGTGAGAGCATGTCCATCTCTTCACATATACCATGAAAGCATTTTCATCAAAGAACTTGAAGACAAAATAAAATCCTGTGGATAGACACGTATATATTTTAATACAAACCAGTTACCTCCCAAATACAGGTCAGTTGTACCCTGAGGAAAAGATAAAAAATGTAGAACAGTGAAAACAGACAATATGGAGAATAATATTAGACCATAGTCTGAGTTTGATGCCCAAGAACAAACTGGCCTGAGCTAAATAGGGAAACCTTTGTACTTCCCAGAGCTCAGAAGCAGTCCAGTTGTTTTATGAAATTGCCTTCCAATAGCAAATTCAACTTCTAAAACATAGATTTGAATGTGTTCTTCTGTTTCAGTAATTCCAGGAAACCCCATCAGAACAAGCCTTAACAATTCACATGCGAGAAGCTGGGCCTGACTTCATTAATGTAGTCTGTTAATTGGAATGGAGTTCCATTCTAAATCGTTTTTATTTCTCCAATCACATGACATTAAAAAAAAATTTACAAACTATGAAAATATCTCATACATTACTATTTACTTTAATGAGGCAAAGGTAAAGTTGTACCTGTGCACACAATGAAGGCACAGGGAGGGGGGAGAGTGCACATACAGCTTCATGCCTTCTTAACTGTTGCATAAAAGGGGCATGAATAGTCAGCTAAATGATTTTGGATGTTTTGGAGATGTGAAAAATCTTTAAAATTGCTGGGAATTCCACAATTCCATACTTGTCCAGTCTATAGCATAGGTGCAGCACCATTTATGCTACCCCTTTGAAGTAGGGCAATGGGAATTACAATTATAAGCCAAAATTTTACATGAGGATGTAGGAGTATGTGTGTGTGTGTGTGTGTGTGTATATATATGAATGTGCAAAATCCTGTTAAAGATTGCTGGTTGCGTAGCAATTTAAGAACAAGATGGTACTTTAACCTTTAGGATACAGCCTTTTAAACGTCTATTTTCTACTGTGGTCAGAGTACTATTCAATTCAAATGCCCACTGTGGGACAATGTTCTCCCTTTTGGATGAAATGGGTGTGCACCTAATGGGATAACATCCCCACATCCCCTTTGTCTGTCAAAGGTTAAAATCATGCCAGAAAATTACTATATTTACACTGAATCACATTATTAGATGCTTATCATTTTCTATCATTGCAAATATTGCATTTCAAGAAAAATGCATCACGAAAATAATTTAAATGGTTTTTAACATATATGGGTTATAATTACAAACTTCTTCTTGTGGTTCAATCTTTGGAGTAACAATAATAACTACAATGGGTACAGAAGGACTTTGAATACTTTCTAGAGAATTGGAAGTAATATCAAAATATGTAATTTTCTACATTACACAAAAATAGGCCACACTGTACTTTGTAAGCAAATTAAAAATTCTACTTAATGTGCAGTCAGATTATTGACCCAAATATGCTGCCAGTGCTTCCTTCAACCAACATGATACTGAATTCTTTGAATGAAGGACACAGCAGAGAAACATACTCACTGTGCTGGCACACAGTATTCCACATGAAATAAACACAAATTTTCTTTTTCTCCAAAATCGGGAGAGAGAAAAATGAAAGATCTTGGTAATGTAGAATTTCTTCCCATACTCTTGTTGTGACCTTCAATTATCACGTTGTTGCATATATCCCATGGTTCATTTTATTTTTTTAAGATGCATATGTTTTACATAACACTCTTTCCACCACTAAAATCTCCTTACCGTGCATTCATGTGGTCTATTGCTCAGCACTTCATGCTGTTACTGAGGATGGAATGCAGCTGTTGCAATTTCAATAAGGGTATTGTTTTTTTATTTTTTTTTTTTGCAGAACCCTGAGATTAGATCAAACTCAATTTTAATCAGTCAAAATTACAATTTCAACAAAGAAAGCATTGACATAAGGCACATAATGCTCAACATCTGCAGATTTTACAGAAATAATTTTTAACATCAGCATACAGTGAATAATTAGCGGCTTTTGACATTTTCAGGTGCAACAATCTTCTTGCTGTACAAGACAAAGCACATTTATTTACAACTGATGCAACAGCTTCTTCCAGACAACAAACCGAGATCCAAAACAGAGATGCAGTCCTAAAATCTATCAGGTTTCAGGGGTACCATTCAAATAAAGAATGCACACCATTTTTTCAACAAGGTATTGAGACATTAAAAATTTATTTTGTAAAAACGATTAATTAATAGCCATTAACATTGGATGGAAATAAAACCTTTAAGAAAACATAATACTCATGTGACTGGAGTAGAAAAAATTAAGGATGCTGCCTGCCAAATCCCTGTCTACAGCTAAATTAAAGGTTATGACTTGCACAAGTCTCTTCAAGTTTGGTATTAACACAGAGTACAGGCATCATCTAGAATATTGTGGTCTTTGATTCATTTAATTTCAAGAAGTTTATACGATGCAAGACTTGCCTTTGGTTGGCTCAACTCTACTCAAGCTTATAAACACAACAGGCATTGTCACCATCGTCCTATTGCTCATGCAATCTTGAGCTCCACTTCATTTTGCTTGGAGCTCATGACCAGAGCAAAGTGGGATGCTAACAACCACCTTACACACTGTAAGGCTCTAAGTACAGTCACTGTGATGGTGGTCATGGGTATATGTTGTCTCAGTCATGTTACATCAGCAATCGTCACGTTAAATGTGGTAGTTGTTGCCACACTTGCAAGTCTATGGGGAGCAGAAAGGACATAACCAGTGGCATGGCTTGTATCCTATGTGAATACTACAGTACATCTGGTGAGACTAGTTTCCTTTTTTTATCTCTACATACAGATGCAAACCTCTATCAGTCAATGAGTTGATACTTTCTTTAAATTTACTCTTAACAGCCCATGGAAAGTTCTTATAAACTAATGCATATTTGCAACATCTAGAATTTGTTTCTCTTTATACAGACAGAAAATTGCAGTCACACAACAGATTTACAGAGTGAACTAGAGCACAAAGAGGGGCTTCTTGTTGAAAGACCAGAAGTGACAATGCAGACACTGGGCTGCCACTTCCCAACAAACAACCGACAGTGCAGCGTAAAAGACTGGCATCCATTCTTGTTGAGCAGGGCTGCATGCAAGCCCTGCAGCAACTCCACTGTACACTGTACATTGCTCAACAACCCAGTCTAACAAAATGGCTTGCTTAAAGGAGTATTTTCAGATTTACAATATTGATAGTAAAGAACATTCAACAACTTGGTAAACTTTCTTCTTCAGAGCAGAAAATAGTAACAGTAACCACGAGCACCCTGTGACATTTGGTATTGCTCTCAATTCCACTTCTTCCCTCAACATGTCTCCATGTCCAAAGCCCTACCACTCCGCTCCAGACTGGAGGGGAGGGGGGAGCACTGTCCTCTTCACTATTGCCGTGGTTACAAAAGTAATATTAACAGTGTCAACTTCAACATGATGATCCTAGTTGCTAGCAGGAACAAGAATTACACCAAGATAATGTTGATAACAAAACCTCTCGACTGGACGAGAGGAGTAGGGAGGCCTAGTTGGGTTTCATGTACCGCACAGAGCCATTAGCATCCAGTTTACTCCATACATGCTTTCAAAGAAGATTCAACATAAACACTATATCTACTATTGTGTATCCTGGCACTTGACTTTTAAACAAGGGGAGGCAAAAAAGAAAAAAAAGAATCATTTCCACACTGTTCAACATTGCATTCAAACAAGGCTACGGCCTCCCCTTTTAAAAGACACTTGGCATAATGTCATTTCCTTCTCCACCTTCAAGTTATGAACCAAATTATCTTACAATAATTAATTGCATCAAGACCTCAACTCATCTTCCATTGTCTGGCTTAACACCACGCCCACTGCAACTACTGTACCTAATTTGTCTTTTGGAAAATTAGTGAATTACACCATTAGTTCTGTTCCACACCACATGAACTTGCACCACACAGGTGACCAGATGGTGCAACGGACAATGCCGCTGGGCGGAGGACTAAATATGCCAGGATGACAACAGCCATGAACCTGGATATATTTGAAAAGAAAGGAAATTGGGGACAGAGATCAAATAAGAACTAAAGAGGACAGTGTAAAACTTCACTTTGAATTGGATGTTTCCATCACACAGTTCATTTTTAAGAAAGCTCTTCTTACATTTTGAAGTCTGTTGTCAGTAGGCTGTAACGAATGTCACAGGTGGAGCAATGAACTAAATAATAAATATGTAACAACCCCACAATGTGAATGCAAGGCGAAATTCTTGGTCTGACTTGTTCCTCTTGGCTGTCATCACACCACCATCACAACCATCACAATTTCCACTACCACCACCAACATTATCACCACCACCACCACCACCAACACCACCACCATCTCTGGCATGCATGATGCCAGGGCAGGGGATGGGCATGTATGGCTTCAGTGGGGCAGGACTGCTGGGACAGGACATGGGCAGGAGGATTACACTGCAGTTTCAGTGTGACTGTGAGATGATAAACGTTCCACATCAATCTCAGGGATTGTTAACTCATCCATGACATTATCTGCATACTCAATGGAAGAAGTCTGGGATAATCGCTTACTAAGAGAAGACTGCTTTCGGAGAGCCTCAGCCAGTGTGGCAGTGTCGCCATACCGAGCATCTAGACCCTGACGGAAAGCATTAACTACTCGTATCTGAAACCAGAAACAAACAAGAAAAACGTACAAAATTAAAAACAATCACAAGGGCAGAAGTATGCTTAAGAAAACATCAACATGCCTGGAATTCTGATTCACACAGAACGATTGCAGTTACCCTGTAGTTTCATGCTGTCGGTCATGGGCCCTACCAGCCTTGCCAATGTGACCATCCAACATCCATCTTAATAAGATATGGGCCCACACTCTTTATCATTGTACCATACAGTGATCAGTTTTTTAAAGTGCATAAAAAAATGGTGCAATGAAGAGCCTGGCTCCATATTTCACAATAGCACCATGTACAATCATTGTACTTCAAACTGAAAATATATGGCAGCATGATGAATAAGAGGCTCAAAATTATTTTACAATATAGATTCTGATGAATGCATTACAATATAGATTCTGATGAATGCATTAGCAGATTTTACAAGCCCTTACTTCATCCCGCTCATCTGCATTATACAATGTTCATCAGCATACAACCCTCTCAGCATCTGAACTACCATACAGGGAATAGTTTTCCCAGACCTGAACTGTAAATTCTGTACACTGAACATAATCAGAGATGGAATTTATGGTGAAATACACAGACTGCTAGGCTAAGTTTGTACAGAATTTAAACTAATTCCTAAATATCACACAAAAAGAGGAACAATGAACTGCTGGTCCATGTTTTTCCCTTATGTGTACTTGTCATAAGAAATTTCATCCTGCAACATATTTTGGGATATCAGTGAAAGAAGATACACACACAATGTGCACAGAACAATCACCTCATAAGCCATTAATAAATTATTAATTACTTACAATTCAACTTAATCAGAGGAAATTAAATTCTTGATACACAACTTTCATTACTTGGAAAGTAATAAATATTAATTTAAATTGTCAGAACCAAAACTTCACACACCATACTTCACCACTTTACTGTTACAAATACTGTAAAACAGCAGTAATAAGTCTGAACAAAAATTATTTACCTACACATTGTGACAGATGCCTGGAGCACCACACTATCTAGAATTCAGTGCCCATAATTGTACTCCACATTTCACTGTTTCCAAAATCTTTACTTTTATGCAATGTATGTATGTATGTATGTACGTACGTGCGTGTGTGTGTGTGTGTGTATACACATATTTGTGACAAGATGACAAGAGAATAACACCATAAAGTGGCTTAAATGCTCAAGTGGGGTTATGAGGATCTTGTTGTGTTCCATTTTCATGAGCCAAAAACTTTTTTGAAATGATGCTTGTGTGTCTCCTCACAAATTTACAATCTGATTTTTGTATTAACATTCTTCCACTCCACTAATGCAAAGCATAATGGATTGCTAACACTTGTCCAAACAGAGGTACATTTTCAAACGTGTAGTATACGTTTTTAGTAATAATGAAGAATCACAAATGACACAGTGAAGAAATGAAACAGGGAAGTCAGTGTACCTGTAGTAATTCACAGTTCAAGTTGTGTCTGAATAAAGCATGAAATGTAAAACTGAGTTAATCAAAGTTTAGAATATGTAAATGCTAATATACTCTCCATGTAACATGAAACATCACTGACTGCAATTAGGAGTTAAAATATATTCATTTAAATTCCTTTAAAATCCATTACTACCACTGCTGTATGTTACAATGATCTTCGTGTTACATTCTACATTTGACCCTACTATGTGTGTGGAATGTCTTTTCTCTAGGCCCACACATTGAAAACAGTCTCTTGTTCATTTTCACTTAACAAACAGTGCACTAAATCAAGCTCAGCTACCAAATGAATAAACTATTCAGCTTTCACTGTTACTACATTAACAGTTTACTGGTACACAACAGAATGAAATTACTGTAACCTGATAATGCTGGGTAAACTGAACACAAACATCATTCTGTGTATATAGTGTATACATACGATCAGAACTGCAAGCACATAAAGTTCATGTCAACGAACATCTTGCCTTCTGATTTCGAAATGAAAATCACTTAAAACACTATTCAATACATTTCCAAATTAGATTTGTGATTTTTGTTGTCTTTCAATAATGAGTTCTACTTAACTTACACATTACATCTAACATGAACACTAGAAGCAGCACATTTCAACAAATTACATTTTGTTACAAAACAGACACCTTCTGGATGTGTTTTATTAAGTTCAGTTTCTACTCACATTTATACACACACACCGCATGCACAAACATCATCATGGGACACATGCATACCAATTACAGTGCTACATTCTCCAACACTTCTCAGATCTGTCACAGGTACGGTAAATGTGCAATTCTAAATGAATTACTACTATACCAGTACTGTGTTAAAGAACCAGTAATACCAATTATCACAGTGAATCTTACACAGTATCGTGCAGAGTGTTTATCCTACACCTTTTCCAACAGTAGCTGTTGTAGTCCAGTTGAGACTGGTCGGCTGAATGGAACATGAAGTCTCAAAGATATGAACTTCAGACAATAAGTAATATAATACTAAAAGCTGTGTAACTGTAAAAATACAATTCTTGTAAAAAGAAAAGTTTTTTTACTAAGGCAGAATACACTTTTTTGTTTTTGCAAAGTAACAGGTGGGATCAAAGATTCAAAAGATTGAGAATCACGGTTTTAATCCAACTTACCTGATTGTGTTATGTATGTCTACTGTCACTTTATTTCTGACACTCTTAGAATACAAGCTAATATTTAAATTTCTGCTCTTCACGTATCAAGAACCTTCAAATACACCACCATAAACTATCAGTGCATTTACTCAATATTAATCTGTATTAATTTATGATACTGAAAATACCTTAATTGTAAGGATTTCTTTTACTGCCATATGAATGTAAATCTGAATAATTGTATCCATACACATTTGCATCAATTTTATACTGTGTGTATCCTGTCCAAAATACTGTTGCCATTACTCATGCATCAGCAGAATGCTCAGAAAACTGAACACAGTAACAGTTAGTGACCATGAACAGTATCAGACATTCTACACCGTGTTTATTTCTCCTCTTCATTGTTCCTATCCTTGACATTCATTGTCACACGTTCATTTCATTTTAAACTGAGCATTTAACAGACAACAAGAATCATTTTGCAAGATAATGCAAAAGGCAACATCCCAAATGAGAAGAGTGCTTACAAGGAAAGATGTATAAAATAAAATTGTAGCTAAAGAGTTGCTCCACCTTAAGGATTTAATTGAAGACCTTTCAGAATTCTCCCATATTAGGGGGCAGGTGGAGAAAGAAAATTATACACACAAGCTTGCAATAGTCATGGATTCAATTACATGCCTTTCTGCCAGATGATTAATCTCATTAAGCAACAAATGCATTCAGGAAGCTGAACACAGTGCCATATTTTCCTTCTGTACTTGCCTATTACAGAAGCAAAATGGTAACTGATCTCCAAATATTTAATGGGTTCACACAGCTCAGATATAAGTCCACAAAAAGTGTTAACTCATATAACATGTTTTTCCGCAGACTGGCTCTGTACACGACTACATACAACTATAGTATCAGGATAGACTGACACAAACTGCCTAACTCTTCAAGTATTTTGAATAAATGTAATTTATTTTTAAAGAATATAATCCCAAATGGAAGGCAGTAAACCCAATACTCAAGGCACTGTTGACACCGCTAGGGTTCTATGGTCTATGCAGCAGCAATGAGACAGACTACACTAAACATATTTTGGCCCACTATCCAAGTCCTGCTGCACAAAATCATAAACAAATACAGATGGATTGGTGGTCATTACAGTAGTATACTTCAGAGACAAATGGAGGTGAGCAGTCACCATCAAGTTGTATTGAGGCCACAGCCATCTTGGATTACAGATTAAAAGTCCTGTGGGATGTGTACACCATGTCCATTGGTAAACAGGAACTGACATTTTGGAGGAGTATAGTACCCCTCAAACATGGGCAACTGTTTAACAGCAAATACTTTGAACCTAACACCAATGAAACCTCAAACCTCCCAAACATGTTATTATTGCAGCTGACATTCCTTTCATTTATTACCAAAGTGACTTGAAAAAAAATGATTCCTTAAACTTATTTATTGGACAAAATGGTTATACTTATACATGTCACCATTTTGTCATTAATGAAATTACAGAACTACATAGTTTGGTGAATGCTATTACATTTTTTTTGAAGCTGTTAGTGGTCAGTCTGTTGCACACACAAACTTTTTTTTAATTTTGTATTATAGAATATTTTTTTGAGTACTGTCTGAAAGCTACAACAAGACTTTGAAATTCCAGCTCACAATGGAACTTGGTTTGAATTTATACATGCTTATGCTAAAAGTAACACAAATCAATATTATTACAGTGGCCATAGTTCTAGTTTTACTTCCCAAGATCACAATACTCTCTGTTCTCAATAATTTTTTTTTGACAAACTTTATAAGATGCGTACTGTGTATTTGTATGGTATCTGGAAAGGAAATCTACCATAATTAACATTAATTACAATGAAATGCAAGTTTATTCTGACATGGGCCATATGGATCTTTTATACATTTTAAATACATTTACAGTTTAATGCAAAGAATGTTTATGGCAAGCCTATGAGAAATTCACAATTTTCTACACTTTCATCACTTCATTCTTTATTTCACATACGTAATGATCAGTACTTCTAATGGAAAGAAAATTCATACATGAGATTCTCAGTTGTTACCCAAGTGAAAGAAACTTGCATCACAATAAGGAATATGCATATGAAAGACTATTTTAGGATATAATCACGTGACATGCCATGAATGTAATTTACACAGTCATCACATGATGAATGTTGTAATTTCACAGTAATTTATGTAATGCAGGTGTATTAATTACTTACACAAGGCTGCATATTTTGACAATTTGTTGTATTTGATAATCATAAGGCACTATGTTTTGCACCAATTTCTAGTGCAAATACTATTACGCTATGTTATTAAGGAAATCAGAAAAAGTTAAACAGGTACATACATTACATTAATTCTCACATCAGTACAGCTTAAAATACATTATAGTTAAAATACTTACATATGTTATATCTATGTACAACAAAATACTATTACAACATTAACGCGGTCTTGCATTACATTTTAAGGCCACATTTAGGGAACAAATTTTTGTATAGCCAACTACTATTGTTGTTATTGCTACTATCATCTTGTTTCTCCATACCATGTGTATTCCTTTTGTTATGCTTCTCCTGTGTCCTATTATATTGATTAATCTGGGTACATGCCCACATATTTCTATACATGTAATTACACTTAGATTACATTAGTTGTGATGATGGTATGGACGAAGCTTGGCAACTTGTATGGGGTTAACTATTCACTCAGTGCATTTCATGCTGCAGTAGGATCATGACAACTTATGTTGAGGTGTGCTGTATTTGTACTTAAGGGCTTTTACAGAAATACAGTTCTTGACAATGGTGCAGGCATGCTTCTCCTGATTATGGTATCAGCAATTTTGAAATTTAAATGTGTCCCATGGATGCGACAAATTCTGCACATTGATCCAAGTATGGTCAAAGTGCATAGGTCACATTGTGCCTGCCCTTCTTGCACTCTATGCTACAGTGCTGCAACTGTGAATTAATCCTGCAACACACTGTCAATATGCACCACCCACTTAAAAAATAACAAAAAACTGTATTTTGATCACACGTGTGTTTATACGCATTCATGAGATTCTCAAAAGAGAGAGATATAATTTACCTGTACACCATTAACAAGCTTCATATTTATATTGGGGAAAGTGAGAGTTTCATATGTTTGTTACCACAAAATTTGTGCTTTGAAAGTTTAAAGAAAACAGAATATCGTTATGAGCAGAAAACTATAATTTCTGGGCTTTATTACAAACCATGTATGGGTGTTAAAGTTTGGGCAGCTCAATTAATCTTCTCTCAAACTTTTTATCACTGCTTCATAAATGCAATTGCAGTGATGTCTTTCAAAGCCTTGGGAGATAATTCCATACTGCTGCAACTTCTGGTCTCTTGAGAGGGATGATGCAGTACTTCCAAGCCCAGTCTAATCTGTTTTAAACAGTATGTGACTTGGTATTATCTTACCGAACAATTACTCCATTCACAGAATTTTTGCCTTTTCTAGTAGAATGACCCATACATGTAATGAGTAACAGCAGGAAGGTATAATTGTACCACAGGGCAGGAAATCAATGTGGACGACCCTAACATCATTCCATACGATGGTCACCATGGCCTTGCTAGCAGAACATTGTCATTTATATTGCTTATATAACACTAATGCTTGTGATATATGATTCCTTACCATAAGGGTAGAACATGATATGAATGATTGAAACACTGGGATAAGAAACACTCTGCACTCAAGAGATATGAATTTCAATACATATAGATGAATTATGTGCATTAGTCAATTCTGATATTGTTAGGATAGCTAACAGAAGTGTGCATATGTTGGTAAATTAAACTTTTCATTTCTGTTACATACTACATATTACTGCTTCACTAATGTAAGATAATTCATCCATGTACTGGACCAGAGCCATTATCTGATATCATGTGTGTAAAACTTCATACTTCAAACAACATTCCTGATAGTTTGTTAAATATCACAGTTAATATTACCAAGACAGAAGACAAATTCAAAGTATATGAAAATAAATTCACTGAAGAGAATCTGCACCAACATAAAAGATGGAATTTCTTAATATACCTCACAAACTACACATGTCATATAACAATGAATGATAAGGAGGGTCAGCATTTGCGATAGGTTCTAATGTACATACTGGCCTGAATACTGAAGGGAAGGGAAGACAAAAAAGGACAATAAGATCAGCAGTTTCCAGGTTGAGGTTCACATGATGGGCTTTGTGAATGTGAAACGTGTTTCATTGGCTTACACTTTTTACACATTACCATTAATATAATTAAATAACAGTACTGTAGGACTATATATTTATATGAACCAGAGAAATGAACAAGTAACTTTTTGTTTGTTTTAATATCTTGGCTGCATCTTTGTCTTGGCATATGCATATCTTTCAACAGAAAATTTTTCTAACCAACAACCCTAAATTTTGTTTCTACAAAGATTATGCAGCAAGTACTGAGAGGAGATTCAATTTGTTGATCTCATTCACACCTCTCTGAAGCAAGGAAGCAATATAAGACAGTGTATTTGGTATTGTGTTGTGCAGTGTAACTCACTAGGTCATGTAAGACTTTTTTCCAAGCACACCTCTTGATTCTGGCTTACAACCAGGCCAGTCAAACTGTGACACTCAAATCAAAAGCCTAGCATTCATTCCACATGTCACTTGTTTAACCTGGTAAATAAATGGGAAACCCTGGTTTAAACTCTGGTCTCTGTCACCATTTTTATTAAGAAAACCGTACTTTATTTTCAACTTGTACACAATTAAATACATGCTGGTCAGGACATTATGTCTGAAAAGAAACCAAACTGGTTATATTATTTGCAAAAGCCTGTCTCAGGATTCAATTTGAACCAGCTGAATCCAGACCAGCATTTTATACACAATTTATGTTACATTCATTACAATACCAGGTGCCCACCTACGTCAAGATCTCCTAGGTGGTCAGCGTCCCATTAAGTTTTCAAACCAAAAACATGCTGAATTTCTAATTTATTCCACAAACCTACAGTCATACTCATTTTCAACATCTGACAGCCTTTATCTCACACATGTTTACCAGATGAAAGAGGATCAAATATAGATGTATATATATGCATATGAGTGCTTGTGTGTGTGTGTGTGTGTGTGTGTGTGTGTGTGAGAGATACAGTGAGACAGAAAGG
>Ga0209755_10006341_pt1 | contig 13140 bp, 10 predicted proteins | sample TergutCo191P1_FD_187301 | JGI IMG/M metagenome (GOLD analysis project Ga0209755, IMG submission 187301) | Cornitermes sp. P1 segment gut microbial communities from Petit-Saut dam, French Guiana - Co191P1 (SPAdes) (version 2) | ecosystem: Host-associated > Arthropoda: Insects > Digestive system... | reverse complement strand
ACAAAAAATCCGCGCTCGAAAAATACGCTGTCGATCTTACCGCTCTTGCCCGCGATCAAAAACTTGAGCCTGTTATCGGCAGGGAAGAAGAGCTTGACCGCACAGTGCAGGTGCTTTGCAGAAGATTAAAAAATAACCCAATCCATGTAGGCGATTCGGGCGTTGGTAAAACGGCAATCACAGAAGGGCTTGCCCAACGAATTGTCGCGGGCGACGTTCCGCCGGGTTTAAAAGAGTTCAGCATTTTTTCGCTTGATATGGGCGCGCTTGTCGCAGGTACAAAGTATCGCGGCGATTTTGAAGAAAGGGTTAAACGCGTCGTAGAAGAAATGTTAAAAAAAGAAAAGGCGATTTTATTTATCGATGAGATTCACACTTTGGTAGGAGCCGGTTCTGTTTCGGGCGGCGCATTGGACGCGTCCAATCTTTTAAAACCAGCCCTCACTTTAGGAAGACTTCGCTGTATCGGCTCGACAACTCATGAAGAGTTTAACAAGTACTTTGAAAAAGACCGCGCCCTTTCGCGCAGGTTTCAAAAGATCGACATTAACGAACCTTCCGAAGCTGTCGCCATCGATATATTAAAAGGTTTAAAATCCAGATACGAAGATTTTCACGATGTTTATTACAGCGACGAAGTCGTAGAGACTGCAGTGCGCCTTTCCGCGCAATTTATCACGGAACGCAGATTGCCTGACAAGGCAATAGATGTAATAGACGAAGCCGGCGCACATGCAAGAATCGAAGCGTACAAAACTGTAAACGAAGCGCGGTCTGAATCGATTGCGGCAACTAATGTAGTCGAGGAAGGCGAATCTTCCACAACGCAAGAAGCGCAAAGCAAAAAAATTGAGATTACCCTCCCTGCAATCGAGGCTGTGGTTTCTAAAATTGCGCGTATTCCTCATAGATCGGTTGGTGAAAGCGAAAGAGACAAACTTAAAGAATTGGAAACAAGATTAAAGCAGCGCGTCTTTGGTCAGGACGACGCGATTGCGTCAGTTGTTAAGGCTGTTAAAAGATCACGCGCCGGGTTCAGAGCGGAAGGTAAACCTGTCGCAAACTTTCTTTTTGCAGGACCAACGGGTGTAGGCAAGACGGAACTCGCGCGTCAACTCGCGGAGATTCTTGGCATCTCGATGATTCGTTTCGACATGAGCGAGTATCAGGAGAAGTATACAGTCTCGCGGCTTATCGGCTCTTCGCCGGGGTACGTCGGTTATGATGACGGAGGTCAGCTTACGGACGCAGTTCGCAAACAGCCTCATGCTGTCGTCCTTTTGGATGAAATTGAAAAAGCGCACGCCGATATTTTTAACATACTTTTGCAGATTATGGATTACGCAACCCTTACCGACAATCAGGGACGCAAGGCGGATTTTCGCAATGTCATTTTGATAATGACAAGCAATGCGGGAGCGCGCGATATAGGCAAGGGGCTAATCGGTTTTGGAGATCGCGTCATGGATGACAGCGCGGTAAACGATGCCGTGGAAAAAATATTTACGCCTGAGTTTCGTAACCGCCTTGATGCGGTCGTGCGCTTTGGACATCTTTCGCGCGACATTATGGTTTCGATTGTCCGAAAAGAGCTTGATGCTTTCACAGTTCAGCTTGCAGAGAAGAAGGTTACCCTTACTGTAACTGGAACGTGCGTGGACAAATTGGCGGAAGAAGGCTACAGCAAGGAATTCGGCGCAAGGAATGCAGGCAGACTAATCGAAGACAAGATTAAAAGTTTCTTTGTGGACGAAGTTCTCTTTGGAAGCCTTAGCGATGGCGGCAGCGCGGTTGTTGACTGGCGTGACGGTCAATTCTTGATGACAAACGAAATTTAATCGATGCTTAAGCCGGGTCCCGATCCAGATTTTCCCTATCTTGATTCTACAATGCATTTTCAATTTCCCGATCCCAAAGAATGGAAGGACGATATAATTTCTGTCGGCGGCAATTTGTCTCCGGGGCTTTTGCTTTCCGCTTATGAGCAGGGAATATTTCCATGGTTCGGCCCTGAAGACCCGATTGTTTGGCAGTCGCCTGATCCCCGCTGCGTGATATTTCCTGATAAACTGCATGTCTCCGATAGTATGAAAAAGATTCTTAAGAACGAAGTTTTTAAAGTTACGTTTGATGAAAATTTTGAAGGAGTAATCAGGGGCTGCTCAGAAATTGTACGCCGTAATCAAAACGGCACATGGATCACAGAGGATATTATTTTTGCATATAAAGAACTTCACAGGCTTGGCTGGGCTCATTCCGCCGAGGCATGGCAGGACGGAGAACTTGCTGGCGGCTGTTACGGCGTACTTTTGGGCAGGGGCTTTTGCGGCGAATCAATGTTTGCAAAGAAGAAAAACGCGTCCAAAGCTGCGTTCTTAAGTCTTGCGAAGACCATGTTTGATCACGGCGTCGGTTTTGTGGATTGCCAAGTTCCTTCCAAACACTTGATCAGTCTTGGCGGCGAAGAAATGACGCGCAAGGAATTTTTAAGGCTGCTCAAGTTATTTCGGGTTTTTCGCTATTGATTAACTCTTCTTCAAAATAAACGACGCAGTTTCTTCCGTTTCTTTTTGCGGTGTAGAGTGCCTCGTCGGATTGCTTGATTGCTTTATCAAGATTTGTGTCTTCGATGAGAGCTATTCCGAAACTTGCGGATGACATAAAGCTTATATCGTCGTATACATATTTTCTTGTGCACAGGCTAAGGCGCAGACGTTCAGTCATGTCCATGACTTCTTTTTTTGTAATGCCGGAAGCGTAAATTATGAATTCTTCTCCGCCGTAACGTGCGAACAAATCGTAGGGGCGGATGTCGGCTTTGATTCGCGCCGATACGTCCATGAGCACCTTGTCGCCGATTTGGTGTCCGTAAGTGTCGTTGACCAGTTTGAATCTGTCAATATCCATCATTATAAAGTAGCAATTCTCTTTTAGCCGCCTTGCCTTTTCAATGCCGATACGCACGATTTCAAGGAAGTGTCGCCTGTTAAAAATGCCTGTAAGCGGATCGGTTATCGCCATGAGTTCGAAGACATGCTGCATGTTTTTTAACTGATAGTTGTTTTGCATGACAAGGAAAACGATAACGCTTATACATATACCTGCAACTATTAAAATGATGTTTTCAGGGAACTGGTGCCATTTTTTTATTGGGGAGATTCTTAAAAACCATTCTGCGTTAAAAATGTTTATCGGTTTTTCAAGATAGTTGTAGTTGGAAAAATAGTCTGAGTCAGTGATGACGATTTTGTCGCCCGAGTCGATAACTTGTCTTAGATTTGTGTCGGGATTGATTCTCCATAACTCGTATGTGTACCCGAAGGTTGTAAAAACTTCGAGCTCCGCATATTCTAGCACTTTTGGAAAATCCAGCGTAACCGAAACAAGACCCCAGAATTTTTTTTCGTCTTCATGGGTATCGATATAGACGGGAAGTCTTCCGACAATTGCCTTTCCGCCCTGAACTAAATTAAAAGGACCACCCATTACAAGAGAGCCAAGATCTCTTGCCATCACCGCTTCTTTGTTGCCTGCGCCTTCGCTGAAAAAGTTCAATCCCAAAACGCCTTCATTTCCTGTCAATGGATAAACCTTAGTTACGATTCCGTTCGGCGCAAGCAGAATATTTCTGATTGCAGGATCGTCCACAATTGACGGAGCGATGATGTCAAAATTTTCTACGCTATCCAAATAAATCAATGCGGCAAGAGCCTCGGTTTTATATAGAAGCTTTTGAATAGTTTCGCTGATTTTGTGTGTTCTCTCAAAGATTTGCTGTTCCATGCTTAAATTGTTGACTTTTGTTCTGTCGATAATCGTCGCGCTGACAACGAATGCGCAGAAGGCAAGAGAAACCAATGAAGAAATAACCGCAGCCGAGGACAGACCTTTATATGTCTGTTTAACAGGAGCGCTTTTCTCACCCGCATTATTTCTATTTTTCATCGTTTTCTACTCCCGGTATTAAATATATCAGCTTTTTCTTAATACGGCAATAAAATTATAAATCTTTTAAAAATGCGACATAACCCCTGTATGTTGTATATAAATCAATTTTGCTGATTATTTCGAAAGGCGAGTGCATCGATAGTACCGGCACGCCGCAGTCTAAAACGTCCATTCCCAAATTTGCGGCATACAGAGCGATGGTTCCGCCGCCGCCTTTATCAACCTTGCCCAATTCTCCGCACTGCCATTGAACTTTGTTTTTGTTCATAACTGCCTGCACTTTGGCGACATATTCCGCATTGGCATCGCTTGCGCCGTACTTGCCGCCTGAGCCTGTGTATTTTTCAAGCACGATCCCTTTCCCCAGATAGGATACGTTCTTTTTATCGAACACGTTTGCGTAAGTTGGATCGAACGCCGCGTTCACGTCCGTGGAGAGCATCGAAGAGCGCATACAAGCCTCGCGCATTTTTTCAAAACTGCCGCCGTCCGTTTTGCCCGCGACGCTGAGGTATGCCAAAAAATTTTCAAAGTTGACAGAGCGCGCGCCTGTGTTTCCCGCAGAACCGGTTTCTTCTTTGTCGGACAAATAAAGCACAAGCGTTTTTTCAGGCGCGCTCTTTTCCTTCGCAAGCGCAATAATCGCCGCTAGAGCCGGGTATGCGCAGCATCTGTCGTCATGACCATAAGCGCCGATAAGACTTCGGTCGAGCCCGACATCACTTGCCTTGAAGGCGGGGACGAATTCGATTTCGGCGCTTGTAAAATCTCTTTCCGTGATGCCGTACTTTTTATTTAATAAATCGAGGATTCCAAGTTTTACCTTTTCTTTTTCATTCTGCGAATCGTTGTAAGGACGCGAGCCTGCCAGTATGTCGAGGTCTTCGCCTTCTACAGCCGCCGACGCTTTCTTTTCCATTTGTTCGCGTGCAAGGTGAGGTAAAAGGTCTGTCACTGTGAAGACAGGATCGCCGGGCTCCTCGCCGATTTTAATCGTTGTTTTTTTTCCCGCTTCATTTATAAAAACGCCGTGCATGGAGAGCGGAATTGCTGTCCATTGATATTTCTTAATGCCGCCGTAGTAGTGCGTGTCAAAGAGCGCAAGATCCGAATCCTCATAAAGCGGGTTTTGTTTTAAATCGAGACGGGGAGAGTCGATGTGCGCGCCAAGTATATTGAAGCCTTCTTCTGCGGATTTTTTTCCGATGACGGCGGCAAGGACAGATTTTCCCCGGACATTTTTGTAAATCTTCATGCCTGCTTCAAGCTTTTTTACCTTTGCGCCTGAAGAATCAATATTTATAAAGCCGTTTTTTTCGAGTATTTCGCAGGCAGTGTCGGCGCATTCACGCTCGGTTTTGCCCTTGTCTAAAAATTGCTTGTAAGCCGACGCGAAGTCCTCAACTTCCTTATCGGTCTTTTTATCGATTCCTTCCCAGCCGCTTTTCAATTTAAAAAAAAGCTTGTCCGAGAGTTTTTCCTTTTTTATTTTGGTCTTAGCTTCCTTTGCCATAATGTTTCCCCTTTGATTTAAGCCTGCTAAATGATATACTTTTTTTTATGATTATACGAGACCGCTACGCGCCCTCTCCTACCGGCCTTCAGCATATAGGCGGAATTAGGACAGCCCTTTTTAATTATCTCTTTGCCAAATCATTAAAGGCAAACGGCGAGGGAAAATTTATCCTTCGCTTAGAAGATACCGACAGAACCCGTTTTGACGAATGTTATGTGCAAAATCTTTACGATACATTTGAATGGCTGTGTCTTAAATGGGATGAAGGTCCCGATTGCGGCGGAGCGTCTGCTCCGTACATTCAGTCTGAGAGGACGGCTCATTATAAAAAATACGCGCAGGAGCTTTTGGATAAAGGGCAGGCGTATTATTGCTTTTGCTCTTCCGAAAGAATCGACGAAGTGCGAAAGCAGCGCGAAGCGGCTCATTCATCAGAATCGGGTTATGATCGCCTATGCCGTTCAATCGATTCGGCTGAAGCGGCAAAACGTGCTTCAAACGGCGAAGCTTGCACCGTAAGATTAAAAATTCCGTTGGGCGAAACAACGGTTTTTAAAGACCATCTGCTCGGCGACATCGAATGGAAAAATGACGACGTAAACCCCGATCCTGTTTTATTAAAATCGGACGGCTTTCCCACCTATCACCTTGCGAATGTAGTTGACGATCATTTAATGGAGATAACCCATGTGCTTCGCGCTCAGGAATGGCTCGCCTCTACGCCGCTTCATGTTATCATGTACCGCGCCTTCGGCTGGACACCGCCTGAGTTTTGCCATCTTCCGATGGTGATGGGGCAGGATGGAAAAAAACTTTCCAAACGCCACGGCGCGACAAGCATCGACGAATTTCGCAAAGCGGGATATCTTCCTGCCGCGCTTATAAATTATGTCGCGCTTCTTGGCGCCTCGTACGAAGAGGGCAAAGAAATTTATACATTGGATGAGCTTGCAGAGCGTTTCAGTTTAGAGAAACTGAACAAAGCGCCTGCGGTTTTTGATTATAAAAAACTTGAGTGGTACAACGGTCAGTACATCAGAATGATGAGCGATGAAGAGCTTGCGCGGTTATGTTTGCCGTATGCAAAGAAGTCAAGAATATTTTCTCGCCAAGACGCCAAGCTCGCCAAGGACGCCAAGGAGGAAGAAAGAGAAGAAGATCCCTCAGAGAATCAGAGAAAACTTTTTATTGCTTCTATGGCTTTGGTTAAAGAGCGTTTGGTTTTTCTCAATGAAGTGCCTGAAAAAGTGGCTTACCTTTTTAAAGAACCTGATGTTCCTGCCGCGGAAGAATTTATTCCCAAGAAATGCGACCTTGCAAAGACGATTGAACTTATGCAGATCGGGCTTGAGCTTGTGCGCACAATGGCGCAGGCGGCAAACGATGAAGACGCAGAAAATTTTATCAAGGCGCAGGCGGAAGAACGCAATGTAAAACTCGGTGACTTAATGATGCCTCTTCGCGTTGCGATTACAGGAAGCCGCGTAAGTCCGCCTTTGTTTGGTTCGCTTCGTATTCTAGGCGCGGATAAATCAGAGGAGAGGGTGAAGAAGGCGCTGGATTTTCTTGACAAAAACGCAAAAACAAGCTAATATATTATACAGAAAGGCGTATTTATGGCTGTTTTGGCTAATATATTAGATAGAAAACTGGGAATTTCTCAACGTGTTCGGACACGAAGACGCGAAGCAAAAATTTCGCAATCAGAATTGGCAAAAAGGTCGGGTGTTTCGCTTGGGTCTATTAAACGTTTTGAAGGATCGGGCGAAATTTCATTGGCAGGTCTTTTGCGGATTGCCGCAGTGCTTGGCTACGAAAACGATTTTGATAAACTTTTTGAACGTAAAAATTATCAATCTATCGACGAGATATTAAATGCAAAATAAATTAATTAACGTTTTTTACCGTGGGCAAAAAGTCGGGCGGCTTGCCGAAACACCCGAAAGATTGCTCGCCTTTGAGTATGACGCGAATTGGCTGTGTGATGGTTTTTCCATCTCTCCTTTTAAACTGCCTCTGGAGAAGCGGGTTTTTATTGCGCCGCGCGATCCCTTCGATGGAAATTTCGGTGTGTTCAATGACAGTTTGCCCGATGGCTGGGGACGCCTTTTAATCGATCGTATGCTTGTAAAAAAACGCATCAATCCTGCAAGCATTTCAATCCTTGATAGAATGGCGATTGTCGGAAGCAGCGGAATGGGTGCGCTTGAATATAAACCCGAAGAATCTTTTTTTGTAAAATCAAAAGAGCGCTTTTCATTGCAAGCCTTGGATGAATTAGCGCGTGAAGTTGAAGCAATTTTAAATGCACGTTACAGTGATAAAAAACTGGAAGAGCTTGTAAAACTCGGCGGAAGTTCCGGCGGCGCACGCCCTAAAATTTTAATTAATATTGACGGCGCAGATTGGATTATAAAATTCCGCGCGAGCGCAGACCCAAAAAATATAGGCAAGACAGAATTTGCATATATGGAAGCGGCAAAAACGGCAGGACTTGATGTGCCGGAAATTCGCTTATTCGAAGGTAAATATTTCGGCGTTAAAAGGTTTGATCGAAATAAAAAAGATCGAGCTAAAAAAAGCGAGAAAATTTTTATGCTTTCTGCAAGCGGACTTTTAAACGCCAGCCACAGGTTTCCAACGCTTGATTACAATGGTTTAATGTCTGCAACAATGGAACTAATGCGTGATATCCGCGAAGTAGAAAAAATGTTTCGCCTGATGTGCTTCAATGTGCTGACACATAACCGCGATGACCATTCTAAAAACTTTTCATTTCTTTATAAAGAAATGAAATGGCAAGTATCTCCTGTTTATGATCTTGTATACTCGGAAGGCATGGGAGGCGAACACGCAACTTCGATTAATGGTGAAGGAAAAAATCCTAATGAAACCCATATCATGGCTGTCGCCAAGAACGCAGGTATCGATCTGCGCAAAGCGAAGCAAATACTGGAAGAAGTAAAAAATGCTGTAGAAACGCTGAGTTGATTAAGATAGCAAGCTTTTTATCCCTTCAAACACTGGTTCCAATTCTTCGAAGCGCATGAATGCCCTGCTGTCAAGCGGCGTTGGCTGATTATTAATGATGATGATTTTACCGTTTTTACGCAGAGTGTATTCCGGCATACTCGCCGCAGGGCGTACCATTAAACTTGTGCCAAGGACCAGCATTACATCGGCTTTTTGCGATTCGATTGTTGCCTGTTTTAACGCTTCTATGGGGAGAGATTCGCCGAAGAATGTGATTGCAGGTTTTAAAACCTTTTCGCATTTTGGACATTTTGGCATTTCGCCTTTGCGAACGGCGGCGGCAGCTTCTTCGTAGCCGACTCTTATTTCCGCGCAGCGAAGGCAATAATGCATTACAGGAGAGCCGTGAATCTCGATTACGTTTTTGCTTCCGCCTTTTTGATGCAGTAAATCAATGTTTTGCGTAATTATCGATTTTAGATAGCCGCTTTTTTCAAGTTCACCTAACACATTGTGAACGATTGACGGCTCTTTTTCATCAAGATTGTAAATGAAAGAACCTGCGTGGCTGTAATAAAACGAGGGGTCTTTCTCGAAATAATCAAGGCTGAAAATTTTTTCCGCATCCATGTCATTGTAAAGACCGTTCTTGCCGCGAAAATCGCGTATTCCGGAAAGCGTGCTTACCCCTGCGCCTGTTAATGCGACAAGATGTTTCGCTTCGGTTATTACGTTGAAAAGTTTTTTAATTTCTTCCATATTCTCCCGCCCATGACACCAAGTCGCGGCCAAAAATTCTTTGCGATAAATGTAACATTGTGCCGTCTTTAAATAATTCTTCTAATGCGTTATCAAGCGCGAAGGTCAGCGCATCATTTCCTTTTTTTAAACAGATGCCGATATATTCATCGGAGGGACCTTCCCAGATAATTTCGAAAGGACTGTCTTCGGTATTTGTATAATGATACCCGACGATGTTATCTGCAACAACCAAATCGACGCGCCTTAGCCTGAGATCGTTAAAACAGTTTATGATTTTATCGTAGGAAAAAGATGTAAAAATAAAACCTTGATCGCGCAATCGTTCCGTAAAATACTGCGCCGTGGTGCCGCCTTGGTACGCGGCTTTGTGTCTTGCGATATCATGCGGACTCTCGATTCGTATCGGAGAATTTTTTAACGCGGCAACTATCATGGAGCTGTCGATGTAAGGGCGTGTAAAATTATATCTTTCCTGACGTTCGGGAAGAATCGTTACATTGACTGCGATGTCGTATCGATCGGCATCAAGCCCCGCTAAAATTCCTTCCCATGTTGTATCGATAAAATTAACTTCCAGATTGAGTTTTGCCGCAAGCGCTTTAATAAGTTCGATATCGAAGCCAAGAAGAGTTTTGCCGTCCGTATCGTAGTACTCCATTGGAGGATAGCCGACTTCAACGCCGACAGTGAGAACGCCTTTTACGATGGTTAAATCCTGCGGCTCCTTTTTTGCGCAGCCCGAAAGAATTGCAACGAAAACAATCGCCGTAATAAGAGAAAATAAAAATAAAATTGATAGTTGGTTCTTCACTTCTTTATCGATTCATTCTATAATAACGCATCGAAGGAGTCAACATGTTTTCTATCCTGCTTTTGATCATTATTTATCTTTCTTTTATAAGCCTTGGACTGCCGGACTCGATACTCGGCGCGGCGTGGCCCTCGATGTACGGCTCACTAAATACTCCGCTTTATTTTGCAGGATTTATTTCGATGATTGTCGCGGCAGGAACTGTTGTTTCCAGCGTGTTAAGCGAAAGAATTATCAGACGTTTCGGCACCGGAGTTGTCACAATGACAAGCGTACTGATGACAGCCGCAGCTTTAATCGGTTTTTCTTTTTCCGGATCGTTTTTCAGTTTGTGTTTGTTCGCAATTCCGCTTGGACTTGGCGCAGGATCGGTTGACGCCGCGCTTAACAATTATGTCGCGTTACACTACAAAGCAAGACACATGAGCTGGCTTCATTGTTTTTGGGGTATCGGCGCATCGATAGGACCTGTGATAATGTCGCTTCATTTGGTGAATGCAAGCTCGTGGAATTCAGGTTACAGATCGATAGGCATAATTCAATTTTGTCTTGTTTTTATATTGATTATTTCGTTGCCGTTATGGGGAAAAAACAAAACGCAGGAAACTTTGGCAAAGAGCGAGCCTGTTAATTATAAAAAATTATTTTCTATTGCAGGAATTAAAGAAGGGCTTATCGCTTTTTTTTGTTATTGTTCGCTTGAAACAGTAGCAGGTTTATGGGGAGCAAGTTATCTTGTTACGATAAGAAATTTTTCGCCGGAAATTGCCGCGCAGTGGGTGTCGCTGTATTATATTGGCATAACGGCAGGGCGTTTTGTTTCCGGTTTTATTACGATGAAAATGAACAACAGGCAAATGGTTCGCATGGGGCAGATAATTATCGCGTGCGGAATAATTGTTCTTGCGCTGCCGTTTGAATATTGCGCTCTTACGGGGCTTTTTTTAATAGGTCTTGGCTGTGCGCCGATTTATCCAAGTTTGTTACACGAAACTCCGATAAATTTCGGCAGAGAATTTTCGCAGGCAGCGATGGGCATACAAATGGGAAGCGCGTATGTAGGAACCGCGATAATGCCGCCAATTTTCGGCTGGATCGCCTCGCATTTAAGTTTTTCTGTTTTTCCGGCGTTCCTTGGTTTAATTTTAATAGTTAAAATTATTTTAGTTGAAATATTAAACAGAAAGGTTGATAAAAGGCTGATAACAGGGGGTAATTAATGAAGATTTTTATCACAGGCGGAACCGGAAATATCGGTCAATATGTAACGCTGGCTGCAATCGACGCAGGACACGAAGCTGTAGTGCTGTCTCGCAATCCAGAAAAATATCCGTCACTTGCAAAAAAAGCAAAGCTTGTAAAAGGAACGATAACAGATTACGCCCTTTTAAAAGATTGTATAAAAGACTGCAAGGCGGTGATACACATTGCGCTTGGCTGGGGAAACAATCCTGTATCGATGCTTGCAAATGACACAAACGCGACTGTCAATCTTCTTGAGATTGCCGAAAAAGCCGGCGTAGAAAAATTTATTTATACAAGCAGCACGGCGGCGATGGGTGTTATGCGAAATGGCATGGACGAAACTGTCGTTAACCTTCCGATTGATCTATACGGCAGCACAAAAGCGGCAAGTGAAGGTTATGTTCTTGGCTTTACCAAGTATTTTTTAACCGAAGTCGGCATGGCGGAACTTTTCGGCAGGAGCGAAAAAGTCACGATGAAACGAAACATAATTCGTCCCGGCTACACATATTCAACGCCGCCGTATCCCGACGGCTCAACAGAACCGGACGCGCGTTTTCGAAAAATAGCCGAAGCCGTAGTGAGCAATAAACCTGTAGAACTTACAAAATACGACGGAACGCAATTTATTTCCGCACAAGAAATTGCGCAGTTGTATATGAAACTTTTAGAGAGCGACAAAGACGGCGAAATTTATCTCGCCCTTGGAAACACATGGGTCAGCTGGGAAAAAATCGCAAAAATTGCTTTGGAATTGTGTCCCGAATCAAAATCGCAAATCGTACTTAACGATTTGGGCTGGGGCACTGATCCTTACATTTACAACGTAAAAAAAATGGAAAGAGATTTTGGGTTATCGTTTGACAGTCAGAAAGATCTTCATGAGCATGTTAGGTGGTGTGTGGAGGAGGCAAAGAAACGATGATATTTCGCAATGTTGGAGACACCGGGAAAAAAGCAAGCGTTATCGGACTTGGCTGCGAGCATTTGGACGGCAAGCCTTATGATCAGGTAAAATGTACGATAGACGCCGCGCTTGAATGCGGCATTAACATTTTTGATTTATTCATGCCCGGAACAGAAGTACGCGAAAATATATCAAAAGCACTTGGCGCTCGCCGCAAAGATGTTTTGATACAGGGACACATTTGCTCGACAAACATCGGACAGCAGTACGACATAAGCCGTGATATGCCGACGGTTCAAAAATATTTTGAAGAGCTTTTACGCTTGTGCGGCGGTTATATTGATTTTGGAATGTTATTTTTTATTGATTCCGAAGAAGATTACAAAAAAGTTTTTGATACAGAAATTGCAAGTTATGCGCAAAAATTAAAAGAAAAAGGCGATATTAGGCATATCGGGTTTAGTTCGCATAACCCGATAACGGCAATAAAAGCGGTAAACACGGGTCTTCCTGAAATGATGATGTTCAGCATCAATCCGGCATTTGACATTGTTCCTACCGAAGCATCCGTTTTAAGTCTTCTGGAAAAAGGGTTTAATGCCGAAAATCTTATCGGTATAGAGCCGAAGCGCGCTGAGTTGTACAGACTTTGCGAACAAAAAAATATTGGCATAACAGTAATGAAAACGCTTGGCGCAGGCAAATTAATTTCGCCCGAGCATACGCCTTTTAAAAGACCGCTTACAGTTGCGCAGTGTATTCATTACGCACTCTCCCGCCCTGCCGTTACAAGCGTTTTGCTTGGCTGTAAATCGCCGCAGGAAATTTCTGAAGCCGTAAAATATTTTGACCTTAACGATGCCGAGCTTGATTATACCGATGTTTTGTCTTCTGTTGGCAGCATGCATGGAAGCTGCGTTTATTGCAGTCATTGTCAGCCATGTCCGTCAGAGATTGATATTGCCGCAATAAACAAAT
>Ga0209755_10006340_pt1 | contig 13142 bp, 10 predicted proteins | sample TergutCo191P1_FD_187301 | JGI IMG/M metagenome (GOLD analysis project Ga0209755, IMG submission 187301) | Cornitermes sp. P1 segment gut microbial communities from Petit-Saut dam, French Guiana - Co191P1 (SPAdes) (version 2) | ecosystem: Host-associated > Arthropoda: Insects > Digestive system... | reverse complement strand
ATCTTCTGGGTTATTACATAGTGAGTAGTGGTAATTTCTTACCGACATTTCAGGACAACCTATCGGTCCCATCTTTATGGGTCAAAACAAAAGTTAGTTTTGGCTTTGTTTAGAAAACTGCAAAAAAACATCACCAAAAAATAACAAACAGGCATAATGAGTGTGCACCATTTGTAGTAGTGTTTAAACATAATAACTTAACCTACATCTTTACACCAAACACATGCACAGTAATGCAGGAATCTCATCTGCTTGCTAATTCTGGTGCATAAACACTGCTCATTTTCTCACCTAAACTCCTGAGTAGCTTGGAAGCTTTCATCTTCTGTGATTGAAAAAACACAAAGAAACCCCTCTCCACTGCGAAAGTAGTTGTCCCTGAAAGCATTATTAAATGAACATTGAGCACAGAGTGACAAAATTAAATTGCATGTCTACATACCACACACTACACTAAAGAGTGACATACACACCTAATAGCAGCATAATCTTCTTGTCCAGCTGTATCTAGAATATCAATCTGTACCTCTTCCCCATCCAATACTACTTTCTTACGATATGAATCCGCTTTTGTAGGTTCATAATCTTCAACAAACTGTAAGTAATACAACCAAGCATTATCATTCTTTTCCTTTGAATTTTACACCAACAAGACGTTACTTTTAAATATGTCTAACCTCATCATACATGAACTGAAGCGTCAAAGCAGATTTTCCAACACCTCCACTCCCCACCATAATAACTTTGTGAAGTGCAGGTTGTTGATTTGGTTTTTTCGACATGATGTCACCTATGGATATGTTCAGTATAAATGACAAATGCTGAAAAATACAAGTGACAGATGAGGTGATGCAGTCATCTATTGCACCGTTAGTTGAATTTCACAAAGACTTTTAAACATATATCACCAAAATAACCGTATTCACTGGTTCCGATACACATAAATTTCTACACCAATTATCTGATTAGGTCACACTATTCTCACTAAACACTACGCATCATACCGGTGGTGAGTGTTTTCCGATCCAGTTCTTCGGGCTCGAGGAAGTTACGTTGTAACGGTCACGCACTCATATGGTAATCCTGAAATCTGTATGGAAGGTACACAACACGGTAGCACCTCAATAAGGCTTTTACCACACTGTTTCAAACGGCGAATTCGTTCATTAATTCCACCAACAACTACCGTAACTAAGAGGCGTTGTCTGCTCCCACCAAAGCCAGCATCATTGAGTCGTTGACCTTTCCCGTTGCTTTGACTTTAATTTGTTTAGTATTAGAACAAGAATTCGAGTTTAAGTAACGACAAATATTATGCTGAATTAAACAAGTATGCAATTAGTATCATCCCTCGTGAACTAATATATAATTATTGGTTTGAGGTTGACTAATCATTAGTCAAATTTAATGTCCCAGCTTCACTCTCTGCCAATAGCATGTGTGAACATTTATAATATACAGATTGACATTAATCTAAAGTTTGACCAAAATATAAATCTGTTCATTTTAATATTGAACAGTACTTTTCTTTACAGGAATCTTCCGTAAAGTGTCAGAGCGTGGTAAATATAATAAACATGCAAAACGGGCATCGCAGTTGGCAACATTGTGCTACTGTTCGCAGTTCCTTTCTGTTTCCAGCAGTCATTTATGATGTGTCTACCACGGATCTCTCCAGATAGCGACACGTGAGACGCTGGCACGACTGCGGATTATTACGCGTATGAGTACATGTTTGATCCGCGTGCGTGTATGCGTAAAAAGGCGATGTAGTGGTACTGTTGGTTGGTAATGAGGTTATGTTGTTTCAAAGGGGAGGGACACAACATATTACCTTTTTACAAATTAATTTAATAACACTATTGATGTATGGTATATGCAGTATGCCATATGTACCATACATGATTTTATAATTGTATGTGGATATACCATGGCCTCTGTTTCAGAAAAGCACCGTGTCGGCTGTGTATGAATATGAGCGGAGTGAGGTTGGAGGTTCAGTGGTCGCCAGTTCACCCTGATAAGTGTATTACCTGGGGAACAGAAATATATCTTTATGAAGTATCTTCTCTGAAAGATGTTTCAAAATTATCATGTATGACTTGAATATTATTTTTGCCAGTGACAGTTGTTACATATATATATTTGGAAGATAACACTAATGCTGTCATTATTTTCCATTAGGTTCAAAGGTATCCGATACGACAGTCGCCAACTTATTGGCAATAAACTCAAATCATCATTATGTTAAATGTGTTGATATCTATCCACAACCAGAACCAGACATTTTGCTGGCCATTGGACAAGCAAATGGGAAAGTAGTTCTCACAACCTTCGGACCTACAGCATTTGATGCACTTGGACTTACAGGCAAAGAATTAGGTAATAATCACACCCTGAAGTTTTTGAGGTACTTTTAATTGTTTCCAGTAGATTAATGTGTATAAGTAATAGGATTCTGTTTTGAATAAGGAGGAATTACCTGTGAAGTTAAAGGAATTGATCATAGTACCTGTGTATAAGAAGGGTGATAAAACAGATTGTAGTAATTATAGAGGAATTTCATTTCTCTCAATTACGTACAAAATTCTATCCAACATCCTCCTGACAGTGTTAACTCCATATGCAGAGGAAATTATTGGGATCACCATTGCGGATTTCAACTCAACATGTTAATTACTGACCATATATTTTGTGTTCATCAAATACTTGAGAAAAATGGGAATAAAACTAAGCAGTGCATCAGCTATCTATAGATTTCAAGAAAGGCTGTGATTCAATTAGGAGGGAGGTCTTGTATAATATTCCCATTGAATGTGGCATCCCCATGAAACTGGTAAAGCTAATAAAAATGTGTCTGAATGAAACCTGCAGCAAAGACCAGGTAGGAAAACATTTGTCTGACATGTTTCCTACTAAGAATGGTTTGAAACAAGGAGATGCTTTGTTGCCATTGCTTTTCAGTTTTGCATTAGAGCATGCCATGAGTAGGGTTCAGGTAAACCAGGATAGCTTGAAATTAAAATGGTACATGTCAGTTTCTGGTTTATACTGATTATGTTAATATATTGGGTGGAAGTGTATGTACTATAAAGAAATACACAGAAGCATTAGTAGTTAACTAGTAATGAGATTGAACTAGAACTAAATGCGGATCAAACCCGTGGCTTGACTGTCAAGGATTGGATGCCTTAAGTACATGGTCATGTCTCTATACTAGAATGCAAGACAGTCACAATATGATGGTTGATAATAGCTCCTTTGAAAGAGTGGAACTGGTCAAGTATTTAAGAGCAACCATAACTAAATCAAAATTATATCAGGAAGAAATTAAGAGCAGACTGCAGTCAGGGAATGCCACCTATCATTCAGTATAGAATCTTTTGTCTTCCAGTTTGCTATCCAAAAATACAAAGATTAAGGTATACAGAACTATAATTTTGCCTTTTGTTTTTTATGGGTGTGAAACTTGGTTGCTTATATTGAGGGTGATTCGTAGACTCAGGGTGTGTGAGAATAGTGTGCTGAGAAGAATATTTGGGCCTAGGAGGGACCAAATAACAGGGGAGTGGAGAAAACTACATAATGAGGAGCTTAACTATCAGTATTCCTCACTCAGTATTGTTCAGTTGATCTAATAGAGAAGAATGAAATGGGTGGGACGTGTAGCTTGTATGGGCAAGAGGAGAGGTGTATACAGGTTTTTGGCGGGGAAACCTGAGGGAAAGAGACCATTTGGAAGACCCAGCCATAAATGGGAAGATAATATTAAGATGGATCTTCAGGAAGTGGGATGGGGGCATGGACTGAATTGAACTGGCTGAGGACAGGGACAGGTGATGGGCATTTGTGAATGCAGTAATGAACCTTCTGTTTGCACAAAATGCTGGGAATTTCTTGACTAGCAGAGAACCGGTTAGCTTCTCAAGAAGGACTCTGCACCATGGAGTAAGTAAGTATAAGTAATAGAAGAATCTCTGAACTTGACAAAGAACAACTTTAAAGTTTTACAAAAAAAATGTAATAAAATTTAAAGGAAAAGAATAAATCACAGTCAGAACACAACTTATATTCTTTTTCTTGACTAGCTACATGTTTGGGATTGAATCACATCATTTTTGGGCACCAATAAAAGAGTAAATAGCAGGTATAACAATTATGTATCAAACATGTGATGTGTTCATGGGTTTGTTTTGTGGGATCCCACATCATATTTATCAATACAATATGTGCTATTGGTTGATTGTAAACTCAGTATTGGTTTGCTTGGTGTGAGACTGGATATGGTACAACGGTTCTTATGAGTTTGTTTATCTTATATGTTACTGTATGAATGAAAATATAAGATATTAATAGAATAGGAGATAAAGAATCATGCGTGATTTACTTAAGTATAATTTCCATGTTACTGACATCCTAAAGTAATTTGGTCTTATATTTTTTTAAGTCTAAAGCAATATTTATTTTATTCCTGCAGACTCACAATATATACACACACACAAATGTGTTATAAATATGGCATTGAACTGTTGATTTGTATCCTTTGATAAGTCATGTATGAAAAAGGAAAGAAAAAAGCCTTCTGTCTCTGTACTTCTTATACATCTGTCCATGGATTTTGACATATATTTGTGTATATACATGTCATTGGTGAAATATAACTATACAAGTTTATTGATCTGTTTCCTGTGATGGAGACAAAAGGAAAATCTTCCATCATACTTCTTGCACTTCTGCCATAGATTTTTAACACTCTTTGTTCATTTTGTGTGTTCTTGATCATGTTTTAGTATAACACAATGTGATGTGTTCTATTAAGTAATAACATTTGTAACTAATAAGAAGTGATGATCATATAAGACTTGCTTCTGCATTCAGTGTATGAGGGCAGCAGTAAAGTTCCTGGTTAACAGACTGATGACCACTTCAGTGGGAAAAGTAGCAAGTGAAGCATTGCGTGTTGAACAATGTGCCCTGCCATCTTTCTAGCTTTTAAGGAACTACTGAAAGCAAGAGTACTGTCCATGTTTTCACTGAGACATGACATGGATTAATCTGAGATATCTCATGAGACAGTAAATGACTTTTGCCTCATGATCGAGTAGGTCACATGCTTGAGATAGTTTCCTTTAAATTTCCATGTAGAACACTGAGTGGAAAAGTGGATTATTTTTAAGTTTTTTGTGTTGCCTCAGATACTTAGATATTTTTTTACCCATTCCTATTATAGAAACTTCCACCTCTCAGTGTTAGATATGCAGTCTATATATCAAGTAATTTGATGAAGTATTGTCAGTGTGGAATGAATTTTCAGGGTTTTAATCTTTTAAACATTGTACATTTATTTAGTATTGTTACAGTTCATCACCCAAAACAAAAACTCACGCATCCTTCTGTTGGCTGTGCTTCTTTTCCCAGTAGGTATACCTGGCATGAGCATAGGTGCCTGTCAAGTTTAGAGGTTCTCTGTCCATCTCTTAGGACTAATATGTAGGTGGTATTTAAAAAAAAATACTAATTCACGACACTAAACCAACAAAATGCACAAGTACTCTGCTGACTTTAGTTAAGTGCATAGGCTGCTTCCAAGAAAGTGGTTATCAATGTCCATCAGATCTATACCATTACTCTACAAAGAAATGTCTACATTTTAACCATTTGAGTGTTTCACACCATGTCACCTTTGTATAAAAGTGACTAATATAGTTTTATGCTGTATTACTTTGCTTTGATTCCCTGATGATGGTCCCTTGTGGACCAAAACATGCAGGAACATTCAGTGTAATATAAATATATAACAAACAAATTCATGCATTTGTTGGTTTAGTGTTGTGAATTAGTTGTCAGTAATGCATGGAATTAACAGTATTAAAAAAAGAGAATATGAAATTGAAAGTACCAGCTCTTCTTATATTTTGAGGAATTTAAATACTGTAGTCCTTATATGTAATCACTGATTATCCATGACCATGTGATGAATGAAATCAGAAAAGTGTAGCAGAACAATGCAAGAATTTCTTCGGGGGTTACAGATGTAATGAAAGGAATTTCATTTGACAAACGTTTTCTCATTGTGTTGCTTTCATGATTTATCTGACTATGCCATGTTTAGTTTGTGAAGAAGAGATGCTTCTCAAAAATGTCTTTTGTAAAAAATGAGAAAGAATAATAGAGCCGTAGGAATATTTAAATGCACTGAACATAAAACATATTAAGAGTACATGTATTTCTTTGCAGATAAGGAAATTTTCTGCCGCAGAAGTTCAGAAGGTGAATATGTGAGATTTCTGTTCTTTTGTAGTGTGGAAAACATCTTATTTTTTTCAATTAAGAAGGAAGAAAGACATTCAGAAGACTGAGGAATGAATTGGAAGGAGCAACAGACAGGGTCAAGAAGGAATATCTTAAGAGCATATGTGACAATTTCATTGAATTTCAAAGAGCAAGATGTTATGATTTAAGGTAATTGAAGACAAAGTAACTAGGTTGAAAAGAAAACCAAGTGTTTCAAAACATTGCCATCCAAGACTGTCAAGGGAGTATAAGAGTAGATTAGAGACAGGTACTGAAAATATGGGAGAAATATATTACAGAGTTCTACAATTGATTTAATTGACCAGAAGAACGTAGAAGCTGAACCTGAAGAGGAAGTAGATGTAGATGGGAAAACCTCTTATATTTTGGAAAGTGATGTGGAAATAGCTAGCAAGGAAATTATGATGTACCTGAAGTTGTACTCAACCTTTTGTAAGAAGATTGTCATAGACTATTGACACAACTGATCATCAACATATATTTAACTAGAGAGGGTCCCAGTGGTTTCATTGGAGTTACAGTGGTTGTTTTAAAGAGGAAGCCAAAAGTTACAAAGTGCAGTGACCATCACATAATCAGCCTCGTCACACATACAGCAAAAATTGTTGTTAGGATAGTGAGAAGGATTGAAAGGAAAATTGAGGATGTGCTTGGTTAAGATCAGTTTGGATTTAGAAGAGGGAAAGGAACTAAGGTTACAATTTGGATGCTGAGAATAATAACAACAAACTTTGGACATAGATAAGGAATTCTGTGCTTGCTTCTTTAACAGCAGAAGGTATTTGACTGTGTAAACTGGACCAAATTAATGTAGATCCTACAGGAAACTAGTATCTGCTGTTACAAACAAAGACTGATCAGCAATTTTTACATGGATCAGAGTGTTAATGTTACAACTAGACAAAGGGGAGCCAAGAAATTTGAAGATTGGAAGAAGGGTGAGACAAGGATGCTGTGTGTCACCAGTTCAGTTCAGCTTGTACAGTGAATACCTAACCCAGGAAGCTCTTGAAGTGGAAATTTCACAATAGGAGGACAAATAATTCAGACTGTGGAATACGCAGATGACCTTGTGCTACTGGCTAAGGAATAAATAGTTCTCTGCATGATCAAGAGACTAATTGAAATTGGAAAATGCTATGGAATGGAAATGAACGTGGAAAAAACTACAGTGATGAGAATTTCAGGGCAGCCAACCCCAATATAGATTATGATAGATCAAAAAAAAAGCTGGAGAATGTGGAATATTTCAACTGTTTGGGTAGCATGATAACAATTGATGAAAGGGGTACACAGGAAATTAAATCCAAGATTTCCATGGGAAAAACAGCTTTGAACAATAAGAAGACTTTTTACCAGCAGATTGGACTTAGTTTTATGGAAGAAACTGGTAAAGTTCTACATTTGGCATATAGCTTTATATAGTGCTGAAACTTGGACACTACTGCAAGAAGATCATAAATACCTGGGAAGTTTTGAAATGTGATGCTGGAGAAGGATGGAGAGGATCACTTAGACTGATCATGTGAGAAAAGAAGAAGTGTTACATAGAATCAAGGAGAGGAATATTCTATAAACAATAAAAAGAAGGCAGACTACCTGGATTGGTCATATCTTGCATAGGAACTGCTCTCTAAAACACGTTATTGAAGGGTAGAGATAGGGAAGGATAGAAGTGACAAAAAGACGAAGAAGAGGTAAGCAGCTACTGGATGACTATAAAGAAAGAGAAGATTCTGTCAATTGAAAGAGGAAACACTAGATTGGACTCTGTGAAAAACTTGCTTTGGAGGAGGCTGTGGACCTGTCATAATACAAACTGTGGCGTTAATGGATTTGAAATTGTAACATAAAGCTTTTACAATGGTATTGCATGTTTATACCATTACAAATCACAAGGAAAAGCTGTCAAATATTTGGTGCATAAGGATCCATGAAGATCTTAATTCTTCGCTGTTTTTTGGGTTGTCTTGGGATTTTTGTCATCCATGACACTGTTCTGTATGGTATTGGCATAGTGAGAGAAAATCAGTTGGTATTGTTCTTATATTGACATATGCTGTCTTGAATTTTGTTTCCAGTGCCACGACATGCAAGACAGTGCAACACTGTTGCATGGAATCCTGTCGATTCAAACCTTATAGCTGCAGGTCTAGACAAGTACAAAGCTGACCACTCTGTGCTCTTGTGGGATGTGCTTAAGTGCCCACATCATGGTGACAGAAGAAGAAGTGTTGTGCCAAGTGTCTCACATCAGCATCCTGCTACATCAACACCAGTTGAACTAGCTCGACCTGTAGCAGAACTTGGTCTGTCTGAAACAACCCACTCTCTTGCTTGGTTCAACTCTCAATCCAGAAGTCTTGTTATTGGCATGAACAATAAACATCTGAAACTTGTTGACCTTCGAGGTATACTTGTGAAATTTGTTACTTTTTATCTCATTTACTCTTAAGAAATTACATACATATGGAATTGTGAACATTGCAAATAACCTCTGCTTAGAATGATTTATATTGTAACTGATAGGCCCTGGGTTTAACAAATAACTTTGTTTATTGACACTACAGATAGGCTAAAACAAATAAAACCATTAGTAATGAAAACAGAACACTCAACAATAATTTCAAGAATCGCTCTCAGCAGATAACTCTTCGCTTATACAGTGCGTACTCCAGGCTCATAACCCTGACACCGGTCTCAAACACAGTACTGAACAGATTTGCTTCACTCACTGCACACTATGCAGTTCCTCAGCTGAGTCCCCTTTACTCTGCATCATCCACTCTCTTCTATATGCCACACACCCTGAATCACCATGACAAGATTGCCAAATTCTTGCCATCCCGTGGCCTTATATAGTGCTTATTACATGCTTGGAACTTACATCACTGTTCTAGTCAGTTCTGGGTATCCCTAGAATGTTCTTTCGCCTTCTTGTATGGGAAGGTTCTGGCAGCCTTGATGTCAGAGGCTTCACAGGTCGTCACTACTAGGTGCTGTTGCCTTCTGTTACAATACGAAACTCACTGATCTGCAAAATACACTATTGAAATTTTTTTTAACACTTTAAAGAAAAAAATTAACTAGAATTATTATTGCTGTATTAATGTAGTAAGGTTGGATTGAAACGTCATGATCTACTGCACTACCATTTTTAGAAAGCTTATGATTAGGCATTGAGGGAAGTCTCCTTTGTTTTTATTTATTCCTTCTTAAAAACTGTTTTTTAACAGGAGCTGGTGTTAAAGATTGACATTGTTGCTTCAAGCGATAGCCAAGGTGAGCTAACATCACGTACTTCTCTAGGCCTCCATTTTAGGCAGAGCTGTCAATTTCAGCATTTTATTTCATATTTAACCATGGTATGAGGCTGTCACTTCTTATGTACACGTTGCTTCTGATCCAGTGATCTCTGAAAGAAACTACCCAACATCAAACATTAGGAAGTACAATTTTTAATGCTTTTTAAGAGGAAGATGCTCACATGTTTACTGATTAAATACTGTATTTATCCGAATGCAAGATAACCCCCCTAATAGCACATTGCCAAAGGAAAATGTATTTATCCAAATCTAAGATGACTCCCTAGAAATAAAATATATGCTAAGAAAAAATATTTTGCTAATAATTTCCTGCACTTAATACACACAGTATGTTAGAATGTATGCACCATTATCAGTGTCACTGTCTCCACCTTCACACTCACTTTTAAAATTCCAGTCCTCTTCACTGTCATTCCACAACATATCATCATCAGTCTCATCCATTGCATTGGATACACAGCAACTTTAGAACCCGTTACGGTCACTTCTGGTGAGATGCACTGCCATGCTGTTGTGATCCACGTTGACTAAATAATATATTTATATTTTTTGGTTTATAAACTTACTGAACGCATGAAGATTCACAATTTTCTCCACATCTGGTGTTAATGGTGTTCAGAATTTAAATACATATGTTCTTGATTTTTGTATCATGTCTGTGGTCTGATCAGTATGAGTTTGTGGCTCTTTTTATGGTTTTTAATTTGTGGATTGGTCCAGGTTTCATTTTTGAGCATTGTAGTTAATTTTTAATTATTCAGTATCCATTTTTCTTTTCCTACCCTTGGACTGGATATATTCTCAGGTACATAGTGTAACCAATTAGTGTTTCTATGGTGCTCTGTGATTGAGAATAACTCAGCCTGAGTGGTCTACCAGGTTAGGTGCTTCTTTTGCCTGAAAACGGAAACCTAGCTCCTTCTGAAATGTGCTTCTTTTAAAAATTATGCAATGAACAAAGTCCCCCCCCCACAAAAAAGACTGTGTCACTCAGCTTCAATTGTGTTGTGTTCTCCCTTTTGGATTTCTTGACCCTTGAAGGTGGGACCCAATAGAATGTCCTGACATGTGGGTAAGGAATTACCACTGTGTGCTTCGTAATATCTCAGAAGAGCACAGATCTCACAAGATGACTTGGCGATGCACGGTCTGGTTCAGAGCGATCTGGTTTGGTGCTTCATATGCAAAGTTAAGATGACCTCACATATTTAAGGGAAGAATCCTTGTCTTGTCACATACTTAAGGGAAAAATCCTTGTCTTGCATTCAAGTAAATAAAATACGTGTGAATTATTTTCGGGGTATAACTAGTATATAAAACCCCAGTTTGTACCATGGAGTAGACACATTCCATGTGGGTCACAAACACCAATCAGTTAATGCTGTATAGGGAAATAAACATGCTTTTTTTCTGAGATCTGTACAGAAGACAGAATGTAGAATTTTTTATTGTTAAACCCAGTGGTACTAAAGTAACCACTAGGCTTCCTGCTCCTACAGCACTACAGCCCAACTTGGGCCTTGGCCACCTCAATCCTCTACCTCCAGGCATCTCTATTCTCTGCCAACCTTTTCCAGTTCCTGCATTGCAACATCTTGGTATCCCTGTCCACTGTATCTAGCCATCTTCCTTCTTCCACCTGGTATCCACTAGACTTCAAATGGTTAATTATAGTGTAATTTCCTTTAAAAATGTGAATGGATATGACACTCTGATTGGGACTTTGTGAGTTATCTTTGCTTGGAACAGAATTCTTCCAACTGTGATAGAGAGTGAATATTGCTGTCTGCTGGGATATGGTGCGAATTAGTGTGGTACAAGTGTACAGATGTTGCTTCCATTCCCATCATCTTTCTCAACAGTGCAGGATCATCTGAGATAGTGGCACACTTCTGCCAGACTACACAGCATAACTTTCCAGACTTCATGGTCGCTGCCATGAGAACCCATTCTTACACTGATAGACAAGTTGTGCTGACTTAACTACTAAAAGTAATAGTTAGTTGCTATAGAATTATTCTGGGCTAGAATTGTCATTGGCATCCTGTGAACAGTCTTTTGGGTGGCATCAGTGTTTTATTTTTGAATTCCACAAGGGCCTAAATATGGTCTTTTATAGTCAAGGATTAAACAATGACAAATTTAACTAAACAGCACAGATTGCATACAGACCAGTATAGATTGCATATAGTATAAAATTAGACTTACATAGCCTAAGTGTATTCTGAATATATTCTCTCCACACATACTCTTGGTAGGCCACTTGTCTACCTCCCAGAGTGAGTCAATATAGAAATATATGCTTACTTGTGTTGTTGGTAGTTGCTGCTTCAGACCAGTTTCCTTCTGAGTGTGTGCATCTGGTCCAGTGTTTATGCCAGTGCTGAATGTACTGCTGGAACTGACTTTTTAAAATTGGGTGTAGGATGGCCAGTGATGGTTCCTGAATTTTAGGGACAACATGCTTGTAGCTGCAGTTTTATTCTCGGAAACAAGATAAGTCAAATGGGACAAAATCAGGCTAGTAAGGAGGATGAGTGATCACAGCCATGTTTTTAGCAACCAGAAATTTCTGCACTAACAAAGCAGTGTTCACCAGTGCATTGTAAGGGGATTGAGCAAGTCGTAATTCTGTAATTGTTCCAAAGGTTTTTGGTGGGCTTGCTGCCACTGATGTTTCATGACCTTCCAGTAATAATGGTGAATTTTTTTTATCGGGAGGAACTAATTCCACACAGACAGTGCCTGACAGTCCAGAAAGAGCATTAGCATGCTCTGGATGTTTAGTCTGTTTGCCTTACACTATTTGGTTGTTGAGAGAAGAAGCTTTTCCACTGAGAGTACTGCTCTTTGGTGATGGATCATAACAGTAAACACAAGTTCATCTCTTGCATATGTAATATGCTTGTCCTGAGAAGGAAATGCAGAGAAAGTTAGGTATAGGAATTTGTTCATATAAGATCAGTATGTAGCTATTGCTACACTTCAGCGTGGAAGAGTTTGTGTTGGAGAACTAGCCTGTGTAGTAAAATAAGATAATTCAGATGCAAACAATATCTCTGTCAAATGCTATGAGTAATTATGTGATACATACTTCTGTTCTTTTTGTTCTGAACGGTGTATGTTGGAGCAAACTTTCTCTGTTTGTAACATGATACTTAGTACTTGCAAAAATTTTTTTGGATTTAATGTGTAACTTGTTTGAAGTATTTATAAATTGAATCCCAAAATTATGTGTCAGTGTTACAAGCATATACCACACCTTTCCCCATCAAAACCTGATGTTTTTTGTTTATGATGGTTGCTACTCTTCACAAACCCAGATAACTATTTGTCCATTTATTATTTACATATCTGAAGAAGATTGTTTTCTTCCATTATTCTCCAGTATTAATTCAAGATTTTAATTCTGTTTTAAAGTGTTTGTTATTACAGGCATTTTCTGTTTTAATTTCAGGCATAATATGTTGTAACTAGATTACACACTGTACAAAAACTTTG
>Ga0209755_10006339_pt1 | contig 13142 bp, 4 predicted proteins | sample TergutCo191P1_FD_187301 | JGI IMG/M metagenome (GOLD analysis project Ga0209755, IMG submission 187301) | Cornitermes sp. P1 segment gut microbial communities from Petit-Saut dam, French Guiana - Co191P1 (SPAdes) (version 2) | ecosystem: Host-associated > Arthropoda: Insects > Digestive system >... | reverse complement strand
GCATTATAATTAACTACATTCCATAAAGCACTGTTGTTTATGTAAGCTTATGTCACTCGATCTGCATGTCAATAACCGCGCTTACGCCGGTAGTTTGATATAATGCGAATTCGAATGTCCTCCAACCAATGCCGCGTATCAGCCTTCAGTTCGCGCACTTTCACACGTATTTCTTCACGCATCAAATTGAAACACATCGCGATAAGACCCATTCCTAAGAGCAAGTAAACAAAATTGATAACAAGTTTTGTCTGATTGCCACTACTGAGCGCCTCAAGGATGTTTGCACCAGGGACGAAGTCGCCAATCCCGATTTTACAAAGACTAGTCACACAGAAATAAGTGCTATCAAGGTATTCCCATCCTTCCCACTCCGCGAACATGATAGTTCCCGTCAGCACATAGCCACCCATAACCCAAAGACACGCTGTGGAGGGAACAATTATGCGAGGGGCTGGGGTTGGAGGCAGATTGCTGTCAGAGTCATTTTCTCCTATACCTTCCTCACTACACTCGTACAAGCGCCTGTATAACCAGCGGAACGATGAAGCTAGAACCTTCCCAATATTCATGAAGTATAACACATACAGCGGAATTCCAAAAACTGCATACAGCACAGTGAGGCCTTTCCCCAGAGATGTTTTTGGCACGATATTCCCGTAGCCAATCATGGTGAAAACAGCCAAACAGAACATCAGAGCTGCTGGAAATGTCCATAACTCCTTACTGACTCTGCCATTGTAACCTTCTTTATAAGCTTTCACAAAATCGTTCTGGAAGAGTCTCAGCACCCTATCGACTTCAGTGCGCCAGGCAGTTTCGTTAAAAGCAAAACCACTGGTAGTCAAGTTCCAGATGTCACACACACATTTCGAATGAAGCTGCGCCACTTTATCATTCTGAGGATTCACCCAATCCTGCTCAATCGACATGAAACCGAAAGCTCCGACAATGGCATAACCAACCACAAGGCCACCGACTCCAACTTGAGTGCACATAAATGCCACCAGCTTTCGGCAACAATCCTTCACCTTTTCGCGGGGGTCACTTGCCGTCGTCGATGACGAACCGCGACTGCGCACGGAGCTTCGAACCCCGGACACGCCAACAGACCTCATGTTCTTCAATCGGTGTCTTACCGAACACTGAAATAGTTCGCCCACTGACGCAGCCGTGTAGCCAGCCCTAACTATTTTTGGAACCACCATTTGGCAACGCGCCCTGCTGCGATACGAACTGGCATATCAAAGTCTCACCAATTCATTGATGTTTTAATTAGTCGCTGACAGCGGAATTAGACATATTGCACACGTCTACTGAACTTGTGTAACAGCAGTATCCCTGTAGCTTGGTGCACTGACTATACACACCTTTTATCAGAATCCGCATTCATTATTTTTACACTTCCAAGGGGAGAGGAACCTCCCTCATTTCTCAAAACAATGTAGCACATACTTAAGCGCCAATTTCGCTGATAGGAGAGGAATAGCTTATTCTGACAGTATACAAAAAGAAAATATTATCTCTGTATATACTAAGTTTTAACACTATTCCTGCTATCCGCCTGCAATTTCTTACTACTGTGGTTTGCACATCAACTTCATTTATTTACATTCTTTGAATCCAAAACAGCTGCATACCTTAGATACAGAACAAGCTGCAACATCCTAAAAGAAATGAAGTGTAAAAGTACGCCTTCCACTCCCCCCCCTCCAAAAGCCCTAATATACCACGTACCAAATGCACTCTATAGCTTCTAAACCTTCATGGTGTGATGTGATTTGAGGACTATTTTACTTTCATGTGTTTTTAAAATTTACATTCCTAGCTAGAGTACCTACTCTACACTTAGACAGTACTGCTCCTGTGTTTGATTCTGACATCATTTTAAGAATCCAATGTTTACACACAATAAAACCTTTAGAGCAGAGTTTCTAAAACTTTTTACATCATGACTCACTGCACAAAATATGTTTTTCACTCTGACCCAAAAAAGAGTAAAGTATTAATTAAAGTTCCTGTTTACATAATGTTATGGATGTGCCCACCTGTTTTTTACATTACTGCCCAGTTCTGAATAATGCTGACAATGTACATACACATCACATGCAATGTTCTGTCTGCTCCTTTCTCTTCTTTCAAATCATGTCCACAATGAAACTCCTTGTTAACACACGCACATCGATGTGAATGGCACACCACATTCATTTTACTTAGCAAGGGAAATTCTTTTTGAACCTTAATACAAAAAATTATAAAACTAGATATCTTAAAATTATCTTTCGGTGTGAATGAAGAACCAAGTTACAACAATTAATTTTCTTCTTCAGTTATAAATTTTAATTTGTTACTAATTCAGGATTTTAAAAAGTGGAAGTTTCAGGAGTTTTTCTTCACTTTTTTAAACTACACTTCTAGAAAGTAATGACAGAAACTTTCATAAAACACAACAAATTTTAACAGTACAGCAAATTTTATTTCAAGCGATTTATAAGTTGTTGGTAACATCTTCCTCAAAATGCTACAACACTGTTGGGGACATACTGCAGTATGGTCAGTTACTTTAAAGTTGTGATTGCTATAGATGCAGTAATTCTTGAAATCCTTGAACATGTTCAGCATGCCGAAATACTCACAGTTTCAAACCGAGTTCATTACGGATATGCAAAATGTCAGCACAATATGGCCACTTCATTACTGAACTATCATCCCAGACCACAGTATAACTAAAAAATATGAATCTCATTTCTTTGTTCATACACTGTGGTTACAAATGTGAATATGTAAGTTAAGATTGGTATTTTTATCACTGTGAATAATCAAGGCACACCATAACTTCTAAGTACAACACACCACAATAGGATGATTCATTACAGAATTATGCATAATTCAGGATTCAATTTGCATATCATAATTAATCTCACCATTGACATATCTACAAAATTAAAACCAGATGATAAATTATAAAATATTTTCTAACATTAATGTAACATAACTGGTTTTATGCTACATGAACTCGTATGACATAGTCCATTCAACTATTCCCACGAGCCACCAACGGGGTTTTAAAAACACTGCTGTAAAGGTCTAAGCCAAGGATACAGAATATACCACAGTACAGGCACAAATATAATAATACTTAATACAAATATAAACATAAAAACATAGCTGTTACAGCTAAGTACAGACACCTATTTCATAAGGATCCGACAGTATATAGACTCACAACTGGTACTATGAAGAGTGAAGTAATCATGGCAAAGACATATCATCTTAAGTTCAACACTCAAGAATTTTCAATTAAAATGAATTCTTCTAATAAGAAGAAGGAATGTAACAGGTAACATAAATAATAACTGCATGGAAGATACGTTAAATAACAGATAACCTTTTAATGCTCGCTTAAATACTTTGACAACATTATTCACACATTTAATGGTAAATGGAAGATTAATGAACAACTTCATTCTGTACAGCACAGCCATTCTGATATAATACAGTGAGGTCAAAACTTGGCATATGGACATCATATTTATGTCATCTGTTCATAATGTATATGTCTGAACTCATCTAAAACTTTTCCAGGATGTCCACAGCAAATGAAATAATGAGAGGAAGCACTATTGTTTTAAATGGCTGTCTTTAGTCATGTCACTTTTGGTTGCTCATGTCATATACCAGGCCCACACTCATTGCCTCACTCCCATACTGCTTATTGGAAAGGTTGTGTGGTGTGTGTGACTCATATGTAGATACTTTGCAGATTTCTGTATGACAAAGATGCTCAACACACTTGCTACAAGAAGTGCTGTCATAAATTCCGATGAAGATATCCAGAAGTGCCACAGATGCAAAGTAAATAATTTACAAATAAGTTTTTGGGTAGTAGGTTCCAAGAGAACATGCAAGAGGTACATGCTGAGAAAAAAACGGGACAAAGTGGTGCTAGATTGGAGATGTCTCCATGAAATTTTTCTGCCCATCTTGCAGAGCAAATGGATATATGCATCATCACCATACAATACAACAAAAATGATGTACTTGCATCTGTATAAGATAACTGTAGTTCACAAACTCTGAGGCACACACATCATAAAGCAAAACATCATCTGGTGAACTGGTAAGTACAGGGAGGTTTATGCAGAAAATAAAGGACACCCCACCAAAACACTCTGTTTAAAACTTTAAGTTATTTTCATCTTAGTGCATACATATACATTCAAATAACAGACAGTGGTCAGAATAAAATCCCACATTAATTTACACAGGGCCATTACATGATGTAACCATTTGTGTGTGGTATCATTACTGGGCTCACTTTCACAGTCACACTAGCAATGACATAATTCACTCAAGTATGACAGCAGTCAACTTCTCGATAAGTAGACTGCATTCCACAGTACAATTTTAAGAATATGTCTTGCAAAAGGTTTCATGCTATATTTGTGTTCCAGCTCTTATGAAGAAAAATGGATCCAATGACAAATACATGTCCCTAGAACTGACATATTGAAAAAAAATTTTGTGCATTTTCATGTTCTGATAAGAAAAACAAAATAGGTCCCCTTTTTATGATCTATAAGTGGTAAATATCCTCTTTACTTCTTGTATGATAAACCTGCCTTCAAGAAACGCTGCTTTAGATCCCCCAGTTTGAAATGACTACTCTTTTACAATCAGCATCTAAACAGTGCATTAAACTGTTGGAATAAAGCCATCACAAGTCGGTGTGCATCATGTCAAAGTGCATTTAGTAGTTCTGGACGCTGCTCGTCCTTATCAACTTATCAATTCATATTTCGGATGGAAGTACTTATGGCGTACGATACACGAACACTACTCAGTGTCACTATAATCAGCATGCAGAGGTACAGTAAAAGAACATATGTATGTATTGTATAACGTACACAACCTTGCAAGCTCCAATAAAGCATTTCTAATGCCATCTAACCTATTAATACGTAATTTAACCTAACCTTCTGACAACACTCCCCACCTATCATCTTACAATTATCATCCATATACAGTTCAACTTACCGTCCGAAAAAAGAACAGCCGAACATAATTCAAATAAAAACTGCCTAAAATCATAAACCAGACATTATGTTGGGCTTATACTGCATAATAAAACCCCTAACTACCTTCACACTGCAAACAAAATCACGTACTTCGTCATCTTTACTACAACAGTTGACCAACAGAGTGCTCTCCTTCACCGATATAACAAAAGTGATGAAAAGACGAATGTGGTGCGTATTGTAAAGGGCCGAAGATACCGAAAGAATTGATAGTTGAGTCTGCTTGGTTATTTCACTTGTCAGGAAATTGTTAATTATAGCGTAAATTGGCTACTGCGTTATTAGATTTTCTGCTGTATCCGGTAATTGAAAGTTTTTTTTATTTTTTCTCTTATAAACACTGTAAATAACAACTTGTGTTAACGAACACCGCCAATAAATGAGATGCTCTTTGGAAGTAAAAATCTTACGAGCAGTGAAACAGAATGGCCCATCTTATAAATAATTTATTCTGTTAATTTTATAAGCCGAGGCCAAATTTTGTTTATTACGAAATTTATTGTGGGGTAACAAACACCTGCCATCTGTGACCTGGGTTATGACGTGTGTAGTCTGATGGCTACCAACGTTTATTTTTGCCAAGAATTGAAATAAAATAAATACTTTTATTTGTTGTTATGGGTCTTGTTACTGCTGCTAGAACAGTAAGAAGAAGTCAGTTTTTAATTTAACTGTAATGTTGCAGTGAATGACTGTCATACGTAATGGCGGGACAGCTGGTTCAGTATATTGTGGTTCGTGCAGACTTGTTGAAAACCCTTAACTGGCCTGTGGGATCTGTAATTGCTCAGGCTTGCCATGCATGTTGTGCTATAACTTATCTCTTCCATAATGATCCTGACACACAGGAATATCTGAAGAACCTTGAAAATATGCACAAAGTTGTGCTGGAGGCAAGTATTCGTATTTTCATAAAACTGTAGTTCATTCAGTGTCAGTTTTATGGGGGTGGGGGTAAAAGTGTCATCTAAGACTAGTTTTATTAATATTTTGCAGCTCTTGGAAGATACAATTTTTTTTCTTTTCTCACCACTGTTCATAAGGTCTTGAAAAATAACCTGTTATTTTACTGTAAAGTATCCAGTTAGGAGAATCACCACAGATCAAAGGATTTCTTTTGAAAGGGACATGAGTCATGAAAACTATATATAAAAAGAAGAATACTCCTTTCGGTTTAATACAAATGTTGTTCAGAAATGTTTATTTTGGAAGTACATATGAGCTTCATATTTTGTTGCTCAGTACCATCTATTATGACACTCTTTGTAAGTGGAAGCATTTTACTCTGTAATTCATGCCCTTTTAGAAACTAATGCTACTTTTTCTACATGTCTGTGTAATGGTTATTAGTTTACATAAGAGAATCAATCTGTGTAGATGAGCATCTAACCCACTGTGGCATTGTATGGCATAGGAAAGGAAGGTAAGTTGGGACCTACTGACAGGTTTTTGCCATTTTTATTGTGATCCCAGTGGAAGTGGACAAAATTGAATGTGACTAAGCATGACTTGTACGCTTTTCAAAACCACCATTTTTTAGACTTTGTGTGTTCCATAATAATAATATGTTCCATGTCCATGCATTAAAGAATGTGGTTTGCTTAAATAATCAAGCACCAAAAGATGAATAATGATAGTAATAATACTGAATTGAACATATTTATAAATTTGCATTTGTTGGTTGATCATTTAGGTAAATAATGCCACTTTTGCTTATCATGTGAGAGGTTTTCTTGACAGTGAAGCTTTGGATTGTAATGTGCTGAATTATGACATTGTAACCTAGTAGATGGTTACCAGTGTGTCAGAATTGCTGCTTCCATCCTCTGCTTTGGATGTACATGCAGCAGATTCTTCCAGAATATGGTAAGCATCTACCAGACTGCATGGTATCACATACCATAAGACCCCATTCAGTGCACTAATTTGCTCATAATGCATAAGGCTTCTGTGAAAGATGTAAACTAGATAGAATCTGTATTATGAAAATAAGCATCAGAGCATGTAACAAATTAACAGAACAATTACAGTTTCACTCTTATTCCAACAGGTTCCAGATGAATCAAGTCTACGCACTTTAGAATCAAAATTGAAAGAACACAGTATTTTGCATAAAATATGGATAGAACAACCAGAGAATTTTCCCACATGTATTGTAGTAAAACCATATCCAAAGGAAGAGGTGCAGAAGTATTTTAAGAAATTGAGGCTCTTTAAAGGTTAATTCTCACAAATACGTCACAGTCATCATTCCAAGCTTTAATTATGAAGGCATCCATTATGTGAGGTTTAAATTGGTGTGGTCAATTACAAGTCCAGATGGTGTACAAGCAACAAGATCAGATTCTTTGTGTGTGTTTTAAGAACCAATAAAGTACACTTTTTTTATGTCTTCCACAGATGTCTATGAACATCTTTATCACCCTGTTGTACATGGTGGAGTGTGAAAATATAAGCCAAATAAATTATGAAGTTTGTTACTTATTGTCTCTTTTCTATAAGTAGATTAACATACATTTTTTGTTGCAAGTCATGTAATGTGGGTGCTTGCTGCTAGTTCCTTGTCCTGGAGGACCTTACTGTCTTCGTCTTCAGTGTGGTCAAAGTGGCATAACTGTAGACTAATCTACACAGTGTCATCAACAGACACCGGGTATCTTCAGAGAGTAAATTATTATTACAAGAAAGTGTGCATGGCATAGAGTGAGTCTGATTAATTTTTGCGTGCAGCAGTATTTTCCATTTACCAGCAGCTGAAATGTTGACATCGGCATATGCACTACACATTCTCCACCACAAGAACGAGTATGGACCCATGGACATGACCATATCCTTACTCCACCCAGACCACAAGCGTTGACGAACTCATTAGAAAATTTCTATAGTGTACTTTTCCAACTACATAACACTGTCATCAATAATTCCAGAAAGTTGAAAACCCCCTTTTTGATCTCGTCTATGACATATGACTCTAACATGCACACACGTGACCCATATTCATTCTCCCCTGATTAATGTTCAGCTTTGTACAGTGCAGCCTGTGGACACACCACCACCACCACCACCACCATGCTTGGTCATACATAACTTACTGACAGCCATTTTACATACAAGGTATAATATATAATTTTATTTATCAATGCATTAATAAACTCCTACACACATTTTTCTTGTATTTCAGTTTGTGACACAACACATGAACACTTCTTACCCACATAAATTTTAGCACAAATAATTTTATCTGCATTTTATACTTTTAATGTATACTGTGAATCACAGATTTAAAACTTGATATTTTTTAATTGTAGGTACATTGGTTTGAATGTTGTTGTGATATATCCTTATTTATATTTGTGTAGCTGTATGTAGGTTCTGTATAGTATGTTGTCTCATTATTATACACTTCTATTTGTTATTTTCTAATTACTGGACTTATGCTTTTTAATATTCATTTTGTGTTGGTTTTCTTGTTTTGTGTATTTGTTTTATATTTTGTATATTCTGTCCTTTTGTATTGCTTTGTGTTTTGTTTCTGATTTTGTATATAGATGTTTGTTTCCTATTTTTTGTACAAGTTTACTGACCACTGCCACCGGTTGGAAATCCATTTGCATTAAATAAGTAAAATATCATATTATATGCTATAAAAAAACACCTTCCTAAAAATGGCCACAAAAAGTTATCAAAACATGTAAGAGGTTCACAATGATTATAATGTAATATATTCATATATTTTCAAAGGCACTTGTTGGTCTTATTCTTATAGTGACTTTCTGTATTTCAAAGTGTAAAATTTTTTGTTTAATTTAAATTATTAGACATGTAGGTAAGAGAGCTTGGATGGAGGATTTATGTTGTCTGCGTCCGAACAAGGAAAATTAAAAATTTGGACATATATATCTCGGGAAGTACTTCATTGATATATGCTACAGTTCAGGTGGTCCAAAACTGTGGTGTCACTGTGAGTGGCTGTTACATAATTATGGAATTAACCAACCTATTCCACCATCGTACATTCTACACAAAATTTGCACTGAACAAAACAAGTAATTTTCTAAGCATCTGGTGTTAAAAGCCTAAGGCATGACTTTTTGGTAGTCTGTATTATAATTACAATTACATAATTCACATTTCACAGATACATTTATTTTAACTAAGTGGAACTGAATATGAAATTGTGTGTGTTGTAAAACCAAATGGTACAGAATTCTCCTGAACAGATGTCATTCAGGAGCTCAGAGAATTCCCAGCAGTTGCAAAATGAGAAGGTTTGTTACCATTTTTACAAAAACCCACTCTTTGATCCTGTCTTGAGTCAGTTTCGTTCATTCCCCATCATTATACCCATGTAAGATTAATTTCAATAATACTTTGTCATCGGCGTCTACTGCCCATGTATGACTTCTCGACGTTCACAGGAGCAGCCTTGCCTCTCACCTTTCTGCCTGACCAGCACTGTAGTGTATTGGAATAATGGGTACTTTGATTCATTTTTAATTAATGTTTTTATAAAGAAAATTAGTAGCTTATCCAGTACTGATTCAGTTTGTTTACTTACCACAATATTTAGAGACTTCCCTGCTTTTAATCTACATGATTAATTCAAGGTCAGTCCCCTAGCTAAGCATGTTTTCACTGTACCATATGACATCAAAAGTCCAGGACTCTGTAAGAACACAGACACAGGAAGTAAGATGCAAATTGTTTTTACTTCAAAGTACTCCTCCTTGACAAAAACACACTTCTTACATCTTTCTAATAGTTGCACCAGTCATCAGAGGTGTCCAAAGAAACCGTCTTTACTTCAGTGATTTAAGCTTTGATGCCCTTGGCATCCTGAAATATTTTTGTGTTGAGGGTGGTTGTGACTTAGGGCATATAAAAATGTGGCTGGCCTGAGATCAGGTGAATGAGGTGGGTGGCTGATCACCATGCAGTGATTTACCAAGAAGTACTTCACCATCATGGCAGAAGACAAGAACAATGTCATGCAAAAGGAAATCGCTGTATTTCTTTCGAAATTACCGCCTCACCTTTTCAGTTACCTGCAGTAACCTTATATCTATTATATTAACTGCATTCCTTTTAATGTAAATTTTAATGAATCACAAAAAAGAGCAACTTGTATAGAACACAATTTTAAAAATTGCAATCTGAGTTTGATAAAAGCAATTGTATAGCCTTGTATGAGTTTTAATAACTCTAGCATGATGATAACCCTTTAGGGCTGAAGCATGTTGCAATAAATACTGTGAGTAAAGTTGTGTTAACGGATTTTACTTTTTTGATTACATGAAAACACAACGAGATGTCTAATTGTAAAATTGGTTAAATTGTTGGTATTTATTATGCCACTCTACAGGTCTGTTTTTCCAAATCCAGCTATTCCTGGAGTTATTGCTGTGCATTGTTTATCAATTACCTCCATTTTAATCGGCAGCGCCTTTCCCATTGTAGGCCAATAGCAGTACATCAGTAATATTGTCAGTTTTTCTCATTCTGTGATCATCACTTCTGCCTAGTATTCAGGAAGTTCTGGGTTCGATTCGTGTAGCAAATAATCCTTAAACATTTTGTGCTTTTACAGAATACTGATAGGCTACTAATATGTTATTAAATACACTGCACCAGCTAACGCCTCGGCCATAATGCATTGTCCGATATAAGATACTGCTATTAAATTTTCTTACGCAAATCTTCCTTCTTCAAATAAATGGTGTTGCTGATTAGCTTTAAAGGAATATATGTGAGAATGACCAACGATATGCACATTTTTTCTCAGCAATTTATTCCAATTAAGCTATCGTCTACATGTTTCAAACAAATACTTCATCATCATCAGGAACTTTAAGGAAGTATCCGTTTAGTGGAGCACATCAAGATCTGCAGGCGCTTTCTATTAACTCGTGATAAAACGTCGTTTCTTGCTACAGATTACATGAAATATGGAGATATAATTGGTGAATTGGCGTTGAGTTTAAGGCGGGAAGGCAGTAACAAAAAACTCGTGGGCTTACGTAGTGTATTTCGATATACCAAGACCGTTTACTTCGAAATCCTTTTAAGTTTGTCGTTCATTAATCGTCGTATTATTGGACGCTATATACTTCTGTGTACTGACGGGGTCGTTAAATAACCCACAAAATATACTTGGGCATTTGTCGCTTGCAACTTCAAGGAAGCATCTAACCTAAATCTAACGTGGCCACAACTTTAAGCTTCCCTCAACCAAAAAAACCACAATGTCCTGTTTGTGTATAATCGCATATTTTATCTGAAGCGTAATTAGGGATTGGTGGTTGTGTATTTCCCCATCTGTGTTTGTAGGTAAGTTTGTCGAATTGAATACCACCACGCCATTCTTTAAAAAAAAAAATTGTTCAGAGTAAACCTGTTACTACACTCACTCCATACGAGAGCGTTTGCATCTGCGTTAGGAACGTCGTGAATACCCAACTTACAAGGAGATCCTGTTTTGAGTCTGACATTAGCTTCGCAAGCAGGTAGACTGAGACACGTGTTCACAGTAATGGGGAAAGTCATCACTACACTTGCGCTCTTGCTTCTCACAATTTCTTCGATTGTTGCCCAACAAAACCCTAAACCAGGGGCGTGCCCACCACCTGTGTCAATTGGAATTTGCGGTATGACATGTTTTTCTGACAGTCAATGTGAAGGTAACAATAAATGTTGCCGTACCGGTTGTGGAGGAACCTTCTGCACGTTTCCTGTCACCGTGGGAACAAACGTTAATCGCGGTAAGTAGCTTGGCCCTGTGATTTACCTTATTTCTGGCCCAAATGATTTATTGACGTGTGAAAATGGCCGCGCAAGTTAGTGGAAACCGGCAGATAGGTGTATCAGTGTTACAGCCAGTAGCTTAGGCCTATCTAGAATGCAATTTGTAGGGTTTTTTTTTTAATATATTTTAAAACTACACAGCAAACCGATCATACAAATGTTACAATAGTAAGGTTGGCCTACTGCTCGCAGCACTGCATGAAGATGTTTGAACTAGGGGAGAAAGATTTCTGGAATTTATCAACCCCAACGTGACCTGAAAGTGAATGGTGAGGTTCACGCTCCTGCCGTTTTGCCTGCGGATAAAGAGTCGCCAATACGCATCGCGTAGGTGTCTGTGTGGACTCGAGGGCTGGCTGTAACATTTTTTGTACAGTGACGGCTTGTTAGCTCCCAACCCCCAAACTAGAGGATCACCCCTTGTCGACTGTTCGTGATTGTTTATTTAGTGTTTCATATCAGATGCGGTTAAAGTTCACTGTGCCAACGCGTCACGTCATGTAGAGATACGTTACACGTAACGTCAGTCTGGTATTTTATCATGACAAATCAGTCTTCTTGTATTTGAATGAGCAAACAATTCTTTTATCCACTTTGGCCTTCAACTAGATATACTCCTTGAAAGTTTTATCTTCTTAACCCTTTGACGCCTAACGACCACTATAGTGGTCGTACCGCATCGCTAACCTTTAAACGTTGCATTTTATATATTTATTCAACAAATATAGGTACTGAATATTTTAAACATGGTATATAGTATCCGTGTTTTTCTCTTCAAAATGCAGTTTTTTTTTCATAATTCTAACGTATTTGGTTCCTGTATTATTCACATTTTATATACAGGGTGTGCTAAAATTTAAAAAAAAAAAATTCCGGCGCCAAAAGGTTAACGTTATTCCGTACCTGTGAGACATCCCTAGATTACCTCAACTAGTCTAGTACACGCAAGTTTATTTTCCGTAATAAGCATCTCTCATTCTTCAAAATGTTCTTGTGATCAGCAGCAGCAGCTCTACAGCCCTGGGTGGGCCTTAGGCTCCTGTTTTTTTAACAGTGTTTTTTTACGGGTTGGGTTTGTGTTAGCCTCACGCCCAACCTCCAACCTGGAGGACCAGGGAATCCCTTTTTGTCTACGTCATCACCCTTGGCCTGTCTGGTATGGGAGGCCCTATCAGTAGTTACGCTAATGCTGGCATAGCTTTCGGGATCATATGACCACTCAAGCCCGTCCACTGCGCCAAAGTATTGATATCATCTTGGGGG
>Ga0209755_10006337_pt1 | contig 13146 bp, 9 predicted proteins | sample TergutCo191P1_FD_187301 | JGI IMG/M metagenome (GOLD analysis project Ga0209755, IMG submission 187301) | Cornitermes sp. P1 segment gut microbial communities from Petit-Saut dam, French Guiana - Co191P1 (SPAdes) (version 2) | ecosystem: Host-associated > Arthropoda: Insects > Digestive system >... | reverse complement strand
GCATCGTCACTTTCACTGTCACTACATTCTGAAACAATTACCTCAACTACAGTCAAATCATCGGTCCCGCTTGAGTCGTCATCGTCACTACAACTACTCTGATCAGAAGCTGTAAGTTCCTCTAGCAAACTTTGTTCAATCTCATCCTCCAACAAACACTTCCTACTGGACGCCATCGTTGCAAGAGACTTCAGCTTCGAGCGAAATGCAGACCGGCAAACAGCGGTCAAGAAACAAACAGTCCTTTGATATATGAGGGTGATGTCATACACCATTTCAAATCTAAATACCTAAGGTACGTGACGATAGTGAAAATATTCACTCTCAGTTTCATTTCACTGTTACAGAGACGAACAAAACCGTCTGTGAAATTAGGGACTGCAAAAAGAAAGCCCAAACTTCGAGAGCAGAGAAAAAAATGAAGAAATAATTTCTAGGAACTCTCTCCCACACTATAAGAGAGCTAGCTCCTTCACGAACAAGCACGAAGCAGCCTGATTACATTTGCTCCTTAAGTTGTCGAGATATAGACGAATGAGTGAGAGTGTGCAGCATGCGGGCAGTGCCCGTCACTCCACGCTGAAGGGTTAAGAGGCCGGCAACTAATTGCCAAAGCTATATCATCTGTGTGGTTGAGAAAGTGTATGTATCTTAATTTGTCAACATAAAAAGGACTGGGATGTTGAACCATTGGATAAAATGAGTTGGAAATGTGGAGGACTTTTTTTTTATCATGCAGTGATTATGCAAAATCCAAAAATGCTAAGTTGGTAATATATGAACATACGAGTGTGGATCATTGGTGGAGTGGCAATGAGGGGGGAAAACTGTAGTACTCAGACCAAAACTTTTCCCAGTGTTACTTTGTTCACTTTGTTATCCTGGAATGAAGATGAAATTGTGAAGCATAGAAGATGATGAGAACATAATCATTGTGTCCGCTATCACCTTAAGCCTGGCATTAAACAAAGTATCCATGGTTCATTTTGTTGAAATCCCTTTCTCATTGACAAGATTACTACAGAATATTTAAGCTGAGAGAAACTCATACACCTTTAAAAAAAATTCAGTGAAGGTGGTGAAGTATGCAAGAGATGCTCTGTTGGTACATCAATTTTACTGGAAGTTTCTGTTGTAAATGGATAAATTGAAATGGATGACCTAATGCCCAGTTTTGTATTTATTTCCACAGTACAATCCTGTGTTTGAAGTGGCACTCTCAGTGGATCAGGCCGGAATACTGGAATATTGGACAGGACCAAAAACTGAGTATAAGTTCCCTAGATGTGTGTGCTTTGAGTCAAAACTTGACACTGATCTATTTGAATTTGCCAAATGTAAAACTTTCCCGACTGGACTTGGCTTCTCTCCAGATGGAACAAAATTCGCAACACTCTCAGGTGATAGAAAGGTATTTAATAGTTTAAAATTCAGAAGGAATAAGAGACAAGTTTTATGCTGTAATTAGTGTATGTAGTTCTGTAAGGGTACCAAGGTTGTGAAGCAAATAATCACCTCGCACTCGGTACTTCGAAGATATTTTACCCTCAAAGTGGAGATATTTTACCCTCAAAGTCAACTATTTTGCATAAGTCATTAGGGTTTCTACTGCACAGAAATGTTTATTTCTCTTTGATTAACTGAAAGAAATGAATAATATTCCTATCATACATGTAACTCATAAATTGTCATTAGTGTCATCATGTATTAACTTAGCACTCTATTTATTCATAACCCACCATGATAATAAACCAAAGACCACATGGAAATGTTATTTTCCTAATGGAAACAGTTGCATATAATTTATAAATTTATTCTTAGTTACACATGTTATAACTTGTTGGAACTTCTGTTGGGTCTGGAGAAGTTCTGTGAACTTCATTACAGAAGCACCAAGTCCAAGGATGTCACACTTGCTACAAAGAGCTGTTAATTCAACAGATAATTTACAGGATATGTGTTACACTTTGTTACACCTGCAGAGTTAGCTGTTTTGACATTGCTGTTGTTTGCTGTTGCTGTGTACTTTGCAGATGGATGTACACAGAGCGTACACAAGTGTGAGTGAGAGTATTATGAGTTCGCTCAACCAGCATTACAGCAAGATTGTATTAATTTAATATCTCATGATTTTGGAATCCTAATATTCCAGCACTTGATGTATTGGCACTGATTGTAATTATGACTTGACATTGTAGCTGCTGTGTGTCCACTGTATTGTGATTCTGACACAGATACCGGTATTTATGCAGGTAGATGGTCACAGTGGTAACCAGTTTTTCAGCTTCCTCTACTGTCTTGTAAAGATTTTTACAGGATACTGTGCTGGAATATGATGGATGTGGGTGAAAGAGAAAAATGTTGAAAATGCCTGAGCTGAAATGTGCACCAGCCTATCATGCCAGGAGAAAGCATTACCATTGCTAATACTGATTGTCATAGAGTTACCAGCGAGTGAATCCTATAGACATCCATACAGCTGTTGTATGTGGTGCTTAGCCAGAGGAGTGGTATATGATTTACCTTGGGAAGTTTGGGAATTTTGTTTATTTGTTTAGTATTATTTCTGTGTTTATTGTGGCCTCTTCTGTTAATACTTTGTTGTTATTAGCTTTGAAAATTTTAATTTAACATTTAGTAATTTTAAAAACAGAAAGATTTTGTGGTGATAAGTATGTGAAACATATGATGTATTTTATATTTATATTCCAATGGGAGGATAAAATTATGATGGATGTTTAAGAAGTAGGATGTGCACATGTAGCTGGTATCGCTGCGATAAGACTAGGTTCAGTGATGGTCTTATATCCAAAGGGTAATGAAACTTGGGTTCTGTGGAAGGTGGGGAATTTCTGGACTGGCTGAGTGACTGTCAGCTTCTATAAAGGTATCTGCTTCGTGCATGCTGTGAGCACCTGTGCAGGTGAATGTTTATAAAAGTGAAAGTAAGTTTTCCTTATGTTCACATAAACACCACAGGATGAAAGAATACAATGTAGCTGAGGTATAACTGCACTTTTTCTTAACCTTGGCACTACATGTAGGTGAGTGGTCAACATCACGCCCTGGTCACTTTTTCCCAGAGGGAAGATTCCTCAGTGTTGATTTAGTAGGAGGATAGATAGACTTCAGAGCTTGTCTGGACACTTTCTGACAGAAGTTTCTTCCTCATGTGTGGAATCAAATACCTATTCCTCAGTCATCTGGTCTGTAGCATTGTCACTGTACCAATTGTTCTAGTTGAACTTGTAATTCTTTGTATCCTTTTGCATATATTGCATATAACTTTGTATTAATACTTATTCGAAGAAATTATCATTGTTGTGGATGCAAGCTTTCAAAACTTACAACAAGCTTGAAAGTGGTGAGAGTTAAGTAAATGGATATAAATCTTGTATTAGTTAATTCATTTGAATATTTCATGCTGCAGGTAAGAGTGTTCAAGTTCCAGACGGGTAAATTAAGTAAAGTGTTTGATGAATCTCTGCAGAGATTTTCTGAGCTTCAGCAGGTGAGACAACAGCTGCCCAACATGGAGTTTGGAAGGAGGTAATTACAGGAACTAAAATAAGAGCAATGTAAATGAATGGCAGATTGCTGAATATATTGTATGTGGCACTTCGAGGCTGGGAGTGACAAGTTTTGGGAAAGGGCATGCAAGGGAATTTGTTATGTAGGGATTGTCATATATGAAGTTGAAAGGTTCCCCATTAGGTTTTCGATGATAGGCAGAAAGATAATTCTTAAGTGACTGATAACAAACCTTCTTTGAATTTAGTCTGCTCTTTACATAGTTACAAATTACACCACACTTTTATTCATTTTGGCTGTCTTTATTGTGTGATATTGTCTCGATATGAGAAATGAAATTACTTTGTCATTTCTCTGTTTTATGAGTATGTGGAATTTGAGAAGAATGTTGTCCAGTACTTCCTAACATATTCACAGACTTTCTTGAAATGTATAGATGGGTGAAGTGAGGGTAAAGTTGTCTCTGTCCTTGCCATGAAGATAGATCAGAAGGAGGGAAGAGGGTGTATGTGCATAGCTCCACTAATTCTTAACCTTGACACCAGATGAATGTGAGTGTTTAGTTTTGTACCCTGGTGACTTACCTCCAGGGAAATTGCCTCTGGTTGAATAGGAGGTTTGGTGAGCCCGAAAGTTGGTTTGGACACTATGAAGAAAGGAAAGCTGCCTTTTCCTTACCAGGAAGCAAGCCACAATTCCTCTGTTTGTGAGTGTGTAGGCTAGTCTCTATGCCAGCTACACTGTCCTAGCTCGTTCATGGAATTCATAGTGCTTCATTGTGCTGCAAAATAACTGGTTATCATTACATCAGAATTCACATTGATAATCAGTAATATCTTTGTGGACATATGGAGTTAACCTTGAAAAAGAATGCTAGGCAGAATTTAAATAAACTTACTGTGAACTGTGAATGGTTTGTTGCATTATCACATTAGTTAGTCTGTAAATCAGTCTAGTACAATGTTGCTTCCGCTGCTGTGGCAGTTGGTCATTGTCTCAAATAGAAGGTAAGTTTGCAAGTCTTGAAATCTAATAGTCTCCTGATCCGGTCTTTTCTCTCATATTTGATCAGTACGTAGCAATTGCTACCCAGTGTTGCAGTAGCAATTCAGCCTAGGCTCAAGTAGAGGTGGCTCAGTAGTCAGCATGTTAGTATGCCTAACTTAATTAGCCTCATCTTCATTTAATAGCCAACTGTGGTAGTTTTTCCACTTTATGAATATTTTGGCATCCGCATGTGTATTGCTGTTTGTCATGTACCACATTTATTCAGGATTGATAAGTAATTTTTTGGACTGTATAATTGGGGCATTAATACAGTCATAATATTGAACATTAATTGCTTATATGTGGAAATATTAAATTTGGTATGTATGTATATTGTAAATATACCTACAAAGTGTGAACAGGATATTGTTTGTATATCAGCAGTTACAAAATATTCTGACAGGGTGAAATATTGAGTTTATGACCAATACAATTAACGTAGCAGCAACATAGGCATATATATATTTGTGTGTCTTTGAATTATATAAGTATACATATTTCAAAGAAATGTAAATAACAACAGACCCTAATAAATGTAAAAACATTTTACAACATATCTGCAGTTATGAACAATAACTAGAAAAGTCTGATTCCATTGGAGTGAATGGTATGACCATCCACAATGGAAAAATCCCAATGAGAACTGTTGTTACATTACACATACATTCTGTTTTGTGTTCAGTTTACAGTAGATTACAGCCAACCCCCCAATGTAGTGCTCCCTGATATAATTCCACCTGTGAGAGTCTCTGAACATTAATTCCCTACTATAGAGTATTCGATTTACCGTCACTGTCAACATACTGCCATAAACTGCACTGAACAGATGGTGCTGTTTTTGGGTTTGACTGTATTCTCATTGTTTGGCACTTCTTTCCCTTCAAACAGGTACTCTTTTTCAGTGTGAAGAGTTTTAAATGTAAAGATTCTCCTCCTGCATGGGTTAGTTCAATTGGATATATATATATATTAATAAATGTCTGAGATGCAACACAAAGCAGTCTATTTATTGTTCTACAAGTTCACTCTACATGTTTTGGGTGTCAACCTCACCCCTCAGGAGTACACAAAACTGTAACTGCAACTTCCAGTATTGGTCATATTTTTTGTGCTGCTACCTCCCTCCCACAAGGCCAAGCTAAGCTTGCCCATGTAGGAGGGAGGTAGCTGTAGTTACAGTTTTGTGTACTGCGGATGATGGGTGTGTTTGACATCCAAAACATGTAGAGTGAACTTGCAGAACAATAAATAGACTGCTTTGTGTTGCATCTCGTTGGACAATTATTAATATAGATCAGCAATGCATAGAACCATAAATTTAAAATTAATGGACCTATATGGTTGAAAAACCAGTACGTCAGTGCTAAGTTAGAGGCTGTGAAATAGAGGAAAGAGAGTACACTAACTACTAGTTGTAGGTAATTTTTGTTTACATTTCTGAGTTATTTCATATGTTTTCAAGACATCTGTTATGGGATATATTTTCATTATCCATAAGGCCAAGAGGAATGCCATTTAACACAAAGTTTCATTGACATTAATTCTAACTCTGCATTGTGGTAAAGATTTACTGAAGTTCTCTTGTTTGTTTTATGGAGTAGTTCAATTCACAGTTACCTATATGATTGAAAACATGTGGTACACAAGTAATCGTATCCCAGCTACAACACCAGAATGCTACAACAGACTGGACACAATCTGTAATATTAGAGTCCAGGCTTGTACTGTCATGCTTAGCTTTCAGTAAATTTGTAAAAAGGAAAAGCCAACTTACTTCTTTACTATTTTACAAAGTAATAATATCAAATAAATAATTTTTATTACTGTCGCATGATGAAACACTTCTGCAGTAACAACTGAATAACGTATTTCTTTATTTTATTTCTCTTTCTTTTCCAGGATGGCAGCAGAACGCGACTTAGAAAAGTCAGAAGCTGTAAATTTGGGAAATATAATTTTTGATGAGAGTGGTTATTTTGTGTTGTATGCCACAATGTTGGGGGTAAAAGTGGTTAATTTATATACCAACAAGTGTGTGAGAATTATTGGAAAACCAGAAAACTTACGACCTCTTAAATTAGCCTTATATCAAGTAAGCATGAATTTGTTTTGAATTTTGTGGCCTGACTTGTGACTTGACATGTTAATTCAAGTACATATTATAATTATATAGTACTCTACTAATTATATACATGTTTCCCTTATGAAATTATTGTTTTGTTGTAGCGTAAATGTCAAGGACAAGGAATAGGACAGAGAACCGTATTTCATAGTGCAGTAACTTAGCAAGAAATTTTGCTTCATGTATTAAACTCAAGAAGTGTAATGTAGTTTCAGTACTGTGAAAAGTTCACAATCATAGCTTGCAGATATTTCTGATATGATGAACTAGTGTTCTCATAGTTACATGTCAAAGTCTTATGCTAAATTCAAGGTGTGGCCCAAAAATGTATTCAAAGCTTTATTCTACTCTGAATTCTGTGATTGCCACTTAATGAGTTCAAGTGTGCAGAGAACTTATGACCCACAAGTTATCTGAGGCTGTTTTTTAATATTCCTTGTTATGGGTTATATAATTTTTTCACAAGAATAACTTTTCAATAGGCTGTTTTAAAACGTTGTTTCTTTACACTTGTTTAACTAAATGTAGATAAAGTACATGACAGAAATATTTACATGTGATGCTTGAGGTTTAAGTATTACTTTAAATGTTTATTACACCCACATTCAAAAACTATGCAAGTAATATGTTATTTGTCATCACATATTTTAGCGATTTATATTGATTTGGATGTATAGCTTGATACTTTTATTGTTTTCTTTTAAATGGTTTTACGTTCTTACCATTTTATATTTTCGGACTTTCACAGTCTGCCAGGTGTAAAAATCTCAGACATGTGTTTAAATTGCTATGGTATCATGATGGTAGCATTTGTGACTCATATTTTACCTTGCTGGAGAATTATTCAGTTCATACTTTGGCTAGGAAACCAACTATCCCAGTCACAATGCTTGTGTTGTTCCTAGCTTGGTCTGCCTCAGAAAGTATGATGGTTTGGTACAATGTACCATGACAACTTCTTGTAATTAACACTTTCAACTGTAAGTGGTAAGGTATTTCTTGAAGAGTGGATAGACATTCAGATGATACGGAAATTGGGGAACCTGAAAATATGTTCTCATTTTCAAAGTAGCTGATGATGGGACAACTTTTTTACCATTCATGTAATCATCTTGTCATTTCTCATTAGACAGGATATGCATTGATGTCATATATTGGAATTAATTTCCAGGGGCGTGGAAGGAAGTCAAAAGCAGCAATAACAGTGGAAATGGAAGCCTCCGAAAACCCAACTTTAGATTCTGTTCGTTCAGATCCCACGCTCTTTTGCACTGCATTCAAGAAGAACAGATTTTATGTGTTTACAAGGTAGGTGTACTTGTTTGATATATTCAACACAGTTTTATTTTGATGGCAGTTGTTTTCTGATTCCTATGACATGTGTAATTATAAATTTAATTTTCTTTTTTAATCTCCCATTCCGTTGTCTGCATTTACCTCCCATATACAGTGAAACTTGAATTTTGTGTTCCTTGAATCTATATTTTCTTTGGCTGTACGTGCTTTTCTACCACTTCTGCCAATACTTCCATGAAAACAATGTTAAATTATCATACACGTATGTGATTTCTGCCCAGTTCGTTAATTATACTTTCAAATTGAGAATAAATTGGCATGCTGCTGCTGTGTTAAGTATTTTAAATTGGACATTAAGCAAACACGTTATTTTCAGTTACAATTTCCTATATATGTTGTCTTCATACACATTATATGTCATGAACAGTAGAGTACCCTTTCTGAGCTACCAACCCCAGTCCATTCTTACAATACAGTGGCCAGGTCTGGACCAGTGTCAGTAGATCAGCCAGGTTACTCCACTGTACACATTATATGACACAGAAAAATTTCCACTACATGCATAGTATCAATACACGACAGCTGCCGTCAGTAGTATGGAGAGCTTGATATTTCACGGACGCATGTGAAAATGTATAAACACAGGAATTTCAGAATTTCTATAGGTGTGTGTAATTATGCTCAGCAGACTAAAAGCAGTTTATTTTAGAATCAGGAAATGTTTTCTGCCCCTAGTAATCTTATTTTTGTATTTATTTATGGTTTGTTGAGAAATGCTTTTGGTAACTCACTGTGTGGTGTGATAAGATAGAATTTTTCATAAATTCTGAATTGGAAAGGATGTGGAAATAAATGGACTTCCATGCATTTGCCTAGAGGGACTGAGTATAACTGCAGAAAACATCTGTTAGTACATCCATATAATAAAACCAACTAGATGAACTGATTTCTTAGATTTATTTTTGGAATGAAACTCTGTTTCGGACAGTTCCTCTGTCCAGCATTAGGAGTTTTTCGCTGTACACACAGCAGTGGTATATGTTATACAGGTTTGCTGACAGCTTGCAAGCAGTATCAGGATGGAACCTGCATGCCGTACCGTTGCTGTGTATACAGTGAAAAACTCCTGATGATGGACAGAGGAGCTGTCTGAAACATGTAGAGTTTTATTCCAAAAATAAACTTGAGAAATTAATGCATCTAGTTTGTTTTATTATAAGAATTTATCATGATGTACGGTCACCTGAACATCAAATCTGTTAGTATATTTAATCACTGGACTGAGAGTTGAGTTTGGAACCTGAATATGAAGCACTAGGACTGCCCATTTCATCATGGTGTTTAGTTTCAAGTTACCATTTATAGTTCATAGTATGCAGAACAGTTCTCTAAATGCATGTCTACATACATCTGTATACTAAAGACAGTTACAGAATTTTTCCCAAAAATCATTATTGTAATGTATGATCTGAAGGAGTAGTTTGAGCTTTCATCTTAAACGGCTATGAGAAAATGCCAGAGCATATTTACTGACATTCATAATAAACATTTTCATTTTCTGCAGCAAACATGAAAGCAGGTGTTTGAAAATAGTCGTTATGGTTGATGTTAAATTCATTCTTGTGTTATTTAAGCCAGCTTTTTCAGCTGTGTGCTTTACATAGCCCTGAATTGCAGGATGGGTATGAATGATGAATTGGAAAGTATGCTCAAATGAATGCAGTCCATTTTAGGATATGGTCCAACCATTTTGTTTTGATGACAGAACAACCACAAAAACAATCAGCATAGTTAGGTTTCCTCACCAAGATTTAAACCCAGGACTTCTTGACTATGAAGGAATACTTCTAAACCCTGAAATGTGATGGTCTGTTCATCATTATGTTCTTTTTTTTTTGTGGGCACACATTTATTTATCATGCGCTTTTGAGTTACAGAAAATTCTGTGAAATGGCTAATTTGCTGACATGTAAAAGATACATGAATTGAATCCTTGGCAGGTGTATCTTCAGGTTGTCTCCGGTAAATACTAGAATCATGTCATAGGCAAAACTGCCTGCTACCAGACAATTACTGTAATCCTCTGCAGCCTCTTCTCATACCATCACAGTTAACATGTAACATCAGTCAGCCTGTGTTAAAGAGTATGGGTGGTTTAATTCCACTTTCTAATTTATTAAATCTTTCTCATGTTCCTCAACCTTCTTTTTTAAGGCGAGAGCCAGAGGACACCAAGAGCCAGGATGCAGAACGAGATATCTTCAATGAGAAGCCATCCAAAGAAGACATCATCTCCGCAACTGAAGCTTCAGGTTACCACAGTCTTGTTTATTTATATACTGTAAAACTGCTGTATAGTTAAATTCACTTGGCCTTTAATGCTGACATATGTTTTGTACGTGGACGAATTTGCTGCAAGTATTTTGTAAAGTTTAGTTTATTTTTATTTTATTTCAAATAAGAAAGGGAAGAATGGGATAAAGATATTACTTAGGATGCAGTCTAATGTTTTATTCATTGTTATGCTTTTCATTACTCTTCCATTGTGTTCCAAGAAGTGTTTTACATTTGTGCTGCTTTCAGTCAGAAAACGGAAAGATGGACACATGTAATATGTTATGTGGTTGTCAGCAGTGAAAAAATAGGAAAGAATTTAATCCATAAAGGCAAGAAGGCTTTCTTTGTTTAGTGGCCGCCCTTCATGTCTGTTCATTTGTGTTTGTTTCCTTACTGTGACCACTGCTTTGTCATTTCTTCATGTCCCCCCTCCCCCCAATCTCACTTTCTGATTGTCTTGGGGCAATTTGAGTAGCATTACATTGCAGAGTGTTGAAGTTAATGTCACCATATGTTTTCATCTGTAGTCTATATACTTGCAAACACTTTAATGCTAAAAATTTTAAAGTAATTTGTTCAAGACGTAACACTATTTTTGGCTTGCCATGGTTTCACCCCCCATAAGTGCATGTGAAATTTAATGGGAGGTCTGAACTTCTGTGTATCAAACTTCCCTTCTACATAGTTATAAGTTTAGAAGCAGTGGTGAATATCCTGTGAGAGACATGTTAGTATAAAGGAACTGAAAACAGACTCTTTGTAAATGTCAGTTGTTCTTTAAGCTACCATTCATACTATATTATGTTGTATTGTTTGTGCAAGTGCCCAGGAATCTGGTACCTTTGAAGGGCGAAATTTATGGTGTTACAGTCTTTTGAATAATTTGTTAGAGGTAGTATTTGTCTAGAAACCTGGTATTTTGAGAGATCTGCTTCAAAACAAAGTGTTTGCTTTCATGTGGAAACCACCTGTCATTTTCCCAAGTTCAATACCATGCACTGAATACATAAAGCAATCACTGTGCACCGTGCCACAGTGGTAAATATTAGAAGATTGTTCGATAAGATTGCTATAATGCATAAGTAGAGCACTGATAAACAAGAATATAGATGTATGGTGCTTGTAACATAAAATTTCTATTCCCCATGCACAGCGCCTTCTCATGTTATGAGTTAAAAGATAAATGCATATGTTAATTAATTTTAGATGACACCATCAAATTGCTGTGACTCTGGTGGTTGTGGTTCCACCAACAACTTTGTTGCCTATGTACAGAAGTTTGGAGTGTGTCTATTCATCTTTTAAGGCATACAGTGCAAGATTCATACAATAGGTGGTAAAAGTTTAAAGTAACTTCATAAGTGTAAAGTCTGTGTAATCTTTATACTTTCACGTGCAGGTGTTCAGCGTTTGTATGACAGTGCCATTATCCATACAGCACTGGGAGACATTCATGTCAAGCTGTTTGCTAAAGAGTGCCCAAGAGCAGTAGAGAACTTCTGTGTGCATAGTAAAAATGGTTACTACAATGGTCATATATTCCATCGAGTCATTAAGGGATTTATGGTTCAGACTGGCGATCCCACGGGTAAGACATGTATACAGCACCTTCCAAGAACAACATGTGGTTTCCTATGCATTTAATAATTTTTATGTTCTTATTTGATGAAATATACAACCTTTGTGGCAGTTTTTTTTTTATGAATATTATATGTTATTGACAACTCCAGCTCCATGAAGCAGGGTTGTTCTTGAATTGTTCTCATAGCTTTGATGGAGCCTGAGAGTACATTGCTGTGTTCATGAGAGTTCATACCAAACCAGGTGAATATAATCCATACATTCACTCCATATTTCTTCAAGATCCACTTGTTTACCTTGTAATCATACCTAGGTTTTCCTACTGTTACTTCTCTTCAGGTGTTCTGATTGAAAGTTTGTGCCTATCTCACCTGTGCATGATATATGTCCTTCACATCATGCTGCCCTTATTTTCATCAGCTTAAAAGTATCACATAAAAAGTACAAATATTTGTAGCTCATTTCATTTGAAGTCCAGTTATTCTTTCTAGCATCCAATTGTGAAATGCACTTGGTCTGTTTTCTTTGAAATGTCTTATTGTTATGTGTTACTGCCTTCCACTGTAGCTGCTGAAGTGGACATTCTAAGGATCTAAGATGACACATACAGCACATAAACTGACAATGGAGGTTTTTATTCCCGCAGAAGATAAATTACCATTTTCTGTGTGTTTGATGTAGATGTCTGTGTGGACCATTATACTTGAACCCCTCTCCTGAGTGCCACACTACTCATTTCCCCCACCTGGTGGAACTTTGGAACTAATTTAGTCCAGTAGTACACAATGTTGGCCTATGTGCAATTTTTTTTTTAATTTCCTGAAACTGTTGTTGTTATTAAGATATGATTTGCGTCTTAAGTGTTGAGTGTTTAGTCAGTGGTCATCATGAATGGTGTATGGTACACATGGTGATTGATGATTTTATGTCTTGACTTCAGGACCTTGTGCCTGAAGTTGTTCAAGTCAGAAATGTCTTATAAACTTAGGTCCAATTTTCATATGTGAAAGAAATACAAATAAGCAAACAGGTATTGACATATGGTTTTTGTTGCTGAACTTAAAATAGATGTGTTCAGTGACTACTCTGAGTCTCAATACAAAACATGGCATGGCACATCTGTGAAAATATGACTCAGTCCTTGCTTGCCTGTGCAGTGGGTCAGTCATAGTGGTCCACAACATTGACTACCTAGATCTCTAGTCCCCTTCCCCTAGATTTTTATCTGTAAT
>Ga0209755_10006336_pt1 | contig 13148 bp, 9 predicted proteins | sample TergutCo191P1_FD_187301 | JGI IMG/M metagenome (GOLD analysis project Ga0209755, IMG submission 187301) | Cornitermes sp. P1 segment gut microbial communities from Petit-Saut dam, French Guiana - Co191P1 (SPAdes) (version 2) | ecosystem: Host-associated > Arthropoda: Insects > Digestive system >... | reverse complement strand
GGACGGCAAGCTTATGGCATACCCGATGACCGCCGATAACGGTTACTTTATGTTCTACAACTCCGATTATTTCGCTCCGGAAGACGTCCGCAGTTTCGACAGAATGATGGAAGCTGCTGCTGCGGCCGGCAGACAAATCACAATGCAGTTTGATTCCGGCTGGTATAATATCTCATTCTTTAGAGGCGCAGGTCTGGACGCCTGGCTGGGAGATGACGGTTCCAGCACCGCCACAAACATCAATACTGCAGGCGGCACAAATGTTGTGCAGGCGATGCTTGATATCGCGGCAAACCCCGGCTTTATTTCGCTTGGCGATCCGGAGTTTGTTTCAGGAATCAATGACGGCTCTATTGTTGCCGGCATAAACGGACCTTGGAATGCAGACGCGGCAAGGGCGGCATGGGGCGACAGCTTCGCTGCGTCAAAGCTCCCGACATTCACATTAGACGGCAATCAAGTCCAGATGGGTGGGGTCATTGGATGTAAGCTCATTGGCGTAAATGCATTTAGTGAAAATACAGGCTGGGCTATGTTGCTTGCCGAGTGGCTGACAAACTACGAGAGCCAAGTCATCCGCTTCGAAACACGCGCTCAAGGCCCGTCAAATATTGAAGCTGCCGGCTCCCCCGCGGTTCAAGGTGCTCCGGCGCTTGCGGCGCTTGCGGCACAAGCGGCACATTCGGAAATGCTGCTCGTCGGCAGTAATTTCTGGGCGCCAATGGAAACACTGGGCGCAATCATCGCACACGGCAACCCGGATAATATAGATCTTCAAGAACTGCTTGACACCGCCGTTGCGGGCATAACCTCATAGTCAGGAACCATATTTCACAATTACCCTAAAGGGAAGGCGGCTGTCCTTCCCTTTAGGTGTAGACCGGTGTAGCGGACTTATACCAGCCTCAAAGAAAGGAATGATTGTTTTATGGCGGAAACCCTGACACGAGTCGAGAAGAAAAACCCATTTCGCGGCATAACTGATTTCTTCAAAGATGCGGCAGTCAATTTTATTGAAGGTGATGCTTTTGTCAAGTTATCGCTGGTTGTAATGGGTGCCGGCTACTTTCGGCGGCGTCAAATTGTAAAAGGTGTGATAATGACTTTATTTCAAGTCGTTATCATTTTTTTCATCTTTGCATTTGCAGCCCATTATTTATCAAGATTCGGAACGCTTGGCACTGTGCAGTTTGCAACGGTATTTAACCGGGATACAATGCGAAATGAAGCAAATAATTTTGACCATTCTTTTCAAATCTTGCTCTACAGCATTGTCTCAATAGTTGTTTTGGCTGTGTTTTTGCTGATATATATCCGCAACATAAGCAAAGTGCGGGCTTTGGAAGTCCTGGACAGGGCAGGGGGGCACATACCCACTTTCAAGGAGGACGTCATGTCCGCGCGAAATGAGCGTTTCCATATAACGCTTCTTTCGTTGCCGTGTCTCGGAATTGTTCTGTTTACCATTATCCCGCTTCTGGTTATGATTGCGGTGGCTTTTACGAATTATGACCGGCACACCATGCCTCCGGCGGCGCTGTTTACATGGGTGGGATTTGAGAACTTCAGGACGCTTTTTACTAATAATATAGCAACATCATTCGGATACGCCTTTGGCATAGTACTCACATGGACACTTGTGTGGGCATTTGTCGCGACTTTTTCAAACTACTTTCTCGGCATAGCTCTTGCATCCTTCATCAATAACGCCAAAACAAAGTTCAAACGACTGTGGCGTACATTGTTTATTGTTTCAATCGCCGTGCCGCAGTTTGTAACGCTGCTCTTAGTGCGCAACTTTTTTGCAAGGACGGGAATTGCCAACACACTGGCTGCCGAGTGGGGAATCACGGAATTTTTGCTGAATATTGGACTCATACCTTCGCATCTTACATATATACCGTTTCTCTCCCATCCGGACTGGGCGAGGGTGATGATTATTCTTATCAATATCTGGATCGGCGTGCCTTTTATGATGCTTATTGCCACCGGCGTTCTTATGAATATTCCTAAGGAACTCTATGAGAGTGCGCGGATTGACGGGGCAAGCCCCTTTAAACAATATGTGTATGTAACGATGCCGTATATGCTCTTTGTGACCGCACCTTTTTTGGTCACGCAAGTAGTCAACAACATCAATAACTTTAACGTGATATATCTGCTCACACAAGATGTTTTCAGAACAATGGATCAGGCGCTGGCAAATGCAAACGCAAAGGAAACCGACTTGCTGGTGACCTGGCTTCATAGGCTGACACAGGAGCAGTATGACTACAAAATGGCGTCGGTCATAGGTATTATGGTGTTTATTGTATGCGCTGTGCTTACATTGATAGCATTCAACCTTATAATCAATCGTAATAAGGAGGATAAATTCCAATTATGAGAAAGATAAGTGTTCTTAGGGGTGCATCCTTTACATTGCGGCATCTGTTTTTGCTGGTATTGGCGGTTTTCTGGCTTATTCCGATTTTCTGGCTTGTGTTAAATGCTTTTTCCGAATTGCAGGGCATGAACTTTCGGAGATTCTTCCCCGAAACCTACTCGCTAACCGCATTTCGGCTGTTGCTGTTTGACACAACAGACACCGTTGCAAGATTTCCCGTGTGGTTTATGAACACGCTGAAAATAGCTATTTTCACATGCCTTGTGTCAAGTATATTTGTGCTGATGGTCAGCTACGCAACGAGCCGTATGCGCTTTAGAGGGCGCAGAACGCTTATGAGCTTCGGCGTTATATTGGGGCTGTTCCCCGGGTTTTTGTCAATGATAGCGGTGTACTTTATTTTGCTTTCATTCGGTCTGACAAACAATCACTGGGGGCTGGTGCTGATTTACTCGGGCAGTTCAGGGTTGGGGTATTTGATTGCAAAGGGATTTTTTGACACAATATCGGAAACACTCAGCGAAGCGGCAAGGATTGACGGGGCAACGGAATCACAGATTTTCAGCTTGATAATCTTACCGCTGTCAAAGCCAATCATCGTCTACACCGTCATAAGCGCGTTTTTGGTTCCGTGGATGGACTTTATGTTCGCCTCAATCATGCTTAATTCAGGCATTGCAACTGACTGGACTGTTGCCATCGGTCTATACCGTATGCTCGACCGCAATCTTATCAACACCCACTTTGCGCGATTCTGCGCCGGAGGTCTGCTGGTATCCATTCCGATTTCGGTACTTTTCATAATCATGCAAAAATTCTACGTAGAAGGCATAACCGGCGGCTCGGTGAAGGGTTGACGAGTTAGGAGGGAAATCATTGAACAGTTTTACGTTTTGGTGTCCGACTAAGGTGGTGTTTGGCGCAGATACGGCGAGCCTTGCCGGAAAAGAGGTCAAAACATTCGGCGGCACGAATGTGCTTGTGCTCTACGGGGGCGGCAGCGCTCAAAAGAGCGGTGTGATCGACACTGTTACAAGGTCGCTTGAAAGCGAAGGCATCGGGTATTCATGTGTCGGGGGCGTTCAGCCCAATCCGCTCTCGCAGTTTGCGCAAAAAACAGTGGATGATTATAAAGACAAGAACATCGACTTTGTCCTCGCCGTTGGCGGAGGAAGCGTAATAGATACGGCAAAAGGCGTCGCACACGGGCTGGCGGAGCCGACAGTGCCGGTGTGGAATTTTTTCACAGCGGATGCCGCAGTGAAAACCTCGCTGCCGGTTGGAGCTATTCTCACAATCGCTGCGGCGGGCAGTGAGACAAGCGACTCAGCGGTCTTGACAAATCAGGATGCCGGCGAAAAACGCGGATTGAACACCGATTTTAACAGACCGAAATTCGCTATTATGGACCCCACTTTGACATACAGCATACCGCCCCGATTGACGGCATGCGGCGCGGTGGATATCTTGATGCACACTTTGGATCGATACTTTGCGCCCAACACAGGAAATGATGTAACAGATGAGCTTGCCGAAGCTCTGATGCGTGTCATTATCAAATACGGCAAGCTCGCCGTTGAAGTTCCGCATGACTACAAAGCAAGAGCCGAGCTAATGTGGGCGGGAAGCCTGTCGCACAACGGTCTTATGGGGCTTGGCCAGGGAATTGATTTCTCGGCGCACCGGCTCGGCGTTGTCTTTTCGGCAAAGTATGATTCTCCGCATGGGGAAAGCCTGTCGGCTGTCTGGCCTGCATGGGCAAGATTTGTGTACCATAAAGACGTCTCGCGCTTTGCAAAGTATGCCCGCAGCGTCTGGGGCGTTACCGACTCTGACGACAAAACTGCGGCTGAGGCGGGCATTGCCGCTACGGAAAACTATTTCAAGTCACTGGATATGCCTGTAACAATCACCGAACTGGCAGGCAAAAAAGTCGCAGACGACATAGACAAGCTTGTAAAACTGTGCACCTTCAACGGTACCCGCATCATAGGCGCATTCAAAGTCCTAAGCGAAGAGGACATAACCTCTATATTCCAAGCTGCGCTGTAGGAGTCAAAATAAACCTTTCGATTACGTCGGCGACGCCGTCGTTGTTGTTGGAAAGCGTTACATAGCCGCATGCCGCTTTCACCTCATCGGCGGCATTTTCGACCGCAACCCCAAGCCCTGCGTATTTGAGCATGCCAATGTCATTGTTGCCATCCCCTATGGCAATCATTTCGCTTCTGTCGATTCCGTATAATTTGCCGATTTCCTCAAGCGCTGTACCCTTACCGGCGTCACTGCTGATGAACTCCAAAAAATGCGGCATGGATGACACGCATTTCAGCCTGCCGTCAAAATGTGCGCGCATCTTGACCGACAGCTTTTTGACATTAGCCGGGTCATCTATCCACAGTACTTTGGATATGCCCTTGACTTCGTCTTTTAAAACGGAGAGGTCAGTTATTACAGTCATTTCCAGACCTTTTGAGATGTTCCGGTAACTGATAGTTGCATCGCATCTCTTGTTTGCCCACAGGCGCGGGCCTGTCCAAACGACTTGTGAGACGCCCAGCTTCTGTCCTTCTTCAAAGGCTTCTTTAGCTAGGTCGTAGTCAAGGAATCTTTCAAAAAGGAGCTTCTCGGACTTTCCCATATAGGCGGCGGCACCGTTAAATACGATAAACGGCATGTCTGCGCTTAGCAGCTTATTGACGATTTGCACGTTTCTGAAAGGTCTGCCTGTAGCTGTGATAAAAAGCACTCCGGCATCAACGGTATCTGCTATAGCTCTTTTTGTGCGGGGAGAGAGCTCCGAATTATCGTTAAGGAGCGTACCATCCATGTCAGATGCGATAAGCTTGTATTTCATCAGTATATTTGTCCTTTCGGCTATATGTTACTACATTCTTTTCATATTTCGGTCATTTGACTATTATTCAATATTTAATCGGGGGAGCAATAGCTAAATCAATACACAGGATTTGATTTCTAAGTTTCTGAGTTTTCCGGCAGGGCTGTATACGGTGAAGAATCTGCCAAAATATGAAAAATTTCTCTGTACTTCAACGCGCTGCGTGGGGCTGCGCTGCGCACCTCATAAGTTGAGCCGTCGTTTAATCCAAACAGCAGCGTCATCTGACTTACAATTGCAAACTCAGTGATATCCTCGAGGGGAAATGTTCTCCCTGCGCAAGTAAAAGCTTTGGAATCAATTGACATAGCCCCCTCGCCGACAAGCGTTTTGCGGACGGCAGGCAAAACCTCAAATAGCTGCTGATTTTCGTCAATGCATATCGGCTTATCGCCAAAACTTTTTATCACGTCCGGCAGCTCGGAAATTTGCCATCTGTCCCATTCGGTTATTGTGGAAAAAGGCAAAGCTTCTCCTTCCAAAAAACCGGTCTCGGAATAAATTCCTCCGATACCGCAACCGCAGAAAAAGCGGTCATCGGCAGACTTTATTGTGCCTATCCTTCGGCATTTCGGACAAAGATAAAGCACCGTTTCGAGATTCTCCGCAAGAGTTGAACCGCGATACCGTCTAAGGGTTTCTTTTTGTTGCTTATATGCATCAACAAAAATATCACGCTCAATTACGCCGAGCACCTCCCCGGCGGACATTGACTTTAGTTCTGCTGCTGTATATTTATTCACAACCTCGCCGGTAATCAATCCCTTACGTACATTTTTTGCCCATCTTGGCGATGCAAAGTAAGCCCCATCAAAGCGGTAAGTAATGAGATCAGCACCGCTTGTTTTTACCAGCTTTGCAGTTGATATAGCGATTGGTGCGGTCACGCCATTGAACGATCGATTCCCTTCGGCAAATAAGCAGACGCTTGCGCCCGCCTTTAGTCTGCGCAGCATTTCCTTTATTGCGGGGATATCTGTATGGGTCTTGTCAATTGTGATGGGGGAAAATATGAAATTAAGGATTTTTGACACAAATCCTGCTCGCAAAGCATGTTCGCTTGATAAAAAATACATATGCCGGGAAAAAGTAATCCCCAAAAGAGCGGGGTCAAGGTCTGTATTATGGTTGGAAATGACCAGGCTGGGCGTATTGGGGCCTTTAAATCGTTTGTACTTATACCTCATGTAAAATGCGACAAAAAATCCGATAGTATTTCGGATGCAAAATAGAATAAACCTATGCCAAGTATAGTTTTTCAATGTTTTCTTATGCATTTTGGGGATAAGTCCTCTCAAAAAATTGCGCTACACAGCCGTAATAATGCCTCCGCCGATTATTATATCATGGTCATAAATTACCGCCGACTGTCCTTTGGTTATCGCTCTTTGCGGCTCATCAAACTCGATATGCAGGGTATCTTCATCGGTTTGGTCTACCAGCGCCGGGTGTCCGGGGTCGGAATACCGTATTTTTACGTGTGCTCTGATTGGTGCATCGAGTTTATCAAAGGGTATGAGGTTTATCTTTGCTGCACTAAAGGTCTTTGAGTAGAGCATTTCTTTTTTGCCTATGACCACAGTATTATCCTCCGGTCTGATTTCAACCACATACGGGGGATGAGGCATTGCAAGCCCAAGACCGCGCCGCTGTCCAATCGTATAGGAAGCGATGCCATTGCTCTCTCCAAGCTCATTGCCGTCGGTATCAATAAATCTTCCTTTACGTGGGGTTTTTCCGGTATGTGCTTTTATGTAATCTGTGTAGCTGCCGTCCGGAATGAAGCAGATATCCTGGCTGTCGCTTTTTTGCGAGTTTACGAGTCCCGCGTCCTTTGCTATTTCACGCGCCTGCGTTTTGGTCAGATTGCCGAGAGGGAACTTCGTGTGCGCGAGCTGTTTTTGGCTGAGTGTGTACAGGACATAACTTTGGTCTTTGGATAAATCGGCGCCTTTTTTTAGTAAATAGCGTCCGTTTGTGTCTTTTTCGATTTGTACATAATGACCCGTTGCGATGCAGCTTTTTCCAATTTCTTGCGCCTTGTCTAAAAATCTGCCGAATTTGAGCCGCTTATTGCAAACCACACAGGGATTTGGGGTGCGTCCCTCGCTATAATCGCTGATGAAGGGTTCTATGACGTTTTTGGTAAAATGCTCTTCAAAATCGAGTTTGTGAAATGGTATTTTCAGAAACTCGGCGATGGCCTTTGCCTCGCGGACAGTTTTTTCACCGCCGGGAAACAGCAGCATCGTTGCCCCGGCAGTGTCATACCCCTCGCGCTGCAAAAGCAAAGCTGCAACAGTGCTGTCCACACCGCCGCTCATAGCTACAAGAACACTTTTTTCCATATGTTTATCCTATCCGTGTTGCTGTTTATAGGGTGCCCGGAAAACTATTTTTTGAAGCTGCCTAAACTTTAGCGTGTTATATTGGCAGTGGCTGCCGCCTCCTGCCGGGAAGAGTCGCTTCAAAAACTATTTTCCCGGACACCCCATAAACAGCAACACTACTCTGCTGCGTATCCGGCGGTTGACAGATTATCTGTCTATGCTCTACAATGCTTTTAGAATTGTCTTGGAGGCTGCCAGGAGTGTTGCGGTGAAGTATTCGACTTCTTCGCGGGTGCTGTAGCGCGAAAAACTGATGCGCAGAGCACCGTCAATCACATCGTTTTTGAGCCTCATGGCTTCAAGAGTGCGGCTGCGCGCGCCCTTTCTGCAAGCGGAGCTTCTTGACACGCAAATGCCTTTGCTGTCAAGAAAACTCATAAGCACCTCGCCCTTATATCCGGGAAGCGAAAGGTTCAGAAGAAACGGTGAATCTCCCTCGCCGATAAATACAATTTCGGGAATCTCAGCTCTCAGCAAATCCACCGCATACTCGCGCAAAAGGCGAACAGACGCGGCGGTGCTTTCCAGCTCCAAGCTGCCGAGTCGGGCAGCTTCGCCAAATCCTGCGGCGGCGGGCAGTGCTTCTGTGCCTCCGCGAGCGCCTTTTTCCTGACTGCCGCCTAAGATGAGCGGGGTGAGCTTTACGCCATCTTTGACATAGAGTGCGCCGGAGCCTTTCGGGCCATGCAGTTTATGCGAACTGACCGTTATGAGGTCTGCTCCCAGTGATTTGACGGTAAATGGGATTTTGCACAGCCCCTGTATTGCGTCGGTGTGTAAAACAGTTCCGAGACTACGGCTTTTGATTTCTTTTGAATATGCGTCAATCGGGTTGACTGCGCCGATTTCATTGTGAACGAGCATTATTGAGGCAAATACTGTGTCCTCGCGCAGCGCGGCAGAAAACGCGTCAGCGCCGATACGTCCTGACGAATCGGGGGGGAGATAAGTCACTTCCCAGCCTTCGTTTTCCAGCTTTTTTATCGGGTCGAGTACTGCGCTGTGTTCAATTGCGGATGTTATAATATGCCTGCCTTTGCGCATGAGGCTGTGTGCCGCACCGGATATTGCCCAGTTGTTTGCTTCGGTACCGCCTGATGTAAAGTAAATGTTGCCGGCATGTGCGCCCAGCGCTTCTGCTACGCTTTTTCGTGCGTCACTGAGAAAGGCGGCGGCACGGCGGCCGTATTGGTGAAGAGCGGACGGGTTGCCGAAATTCTCACGCATGGCGCGAAGTGTTTTTTCAATCGCTTCATCCCGCACCTTTGTCGATGCGGCGTTGTCAAAGTAAACTTTCATACAAATGTATCATAATACATTTGTAAGTAAACTTCAAGGTTTTGGCGCAGGGTTTTAGCGTGGGGCTTTAGCGCGGGCTTATAATCAATGGGGCTTTAACAAGGAGAAGCAGGCTGATGAGATTTAGTACTATGACGCTTGGGTGCAAGACAAATCAATATGAGACCGGAGCAATAGAGAATATTTTGTGCGTGCGTGGGCATGAGGTTGTCGCGCTCGGCGAGGGCTGCGATGTCTGTATATTAAACACATGCGCTGTTACGGCGGAGAGTGTCAGAAAGTCGCGTCAGGCTGTGCGGCGTATGAAAAAGCTCGAACCGGAGGCGAAAATTGCGGTTTGCGGCTGTTTTTCGCAGCTTGAGCCTGAGGCTATGGAAGCGCTTGAGGTGGATATAATCAGCGGCACGAAGGACAGAAAAGGCTTTGCGCTGATGGTCGAGTCTCTTGTGAGCGGGGGAGGTGAGCGGAAGTCCGATGAATCGTTGTTCGGGCAAGGTATCCGCCGTCATCAAGCGGTATGTCCCGAATTTTTCGCTAGTACGGGTCTTGTCGCCCTACTTACGCGAAAAATTAGTGACACACCGCTTGATGACGGCTGCCCTGTGAAAGATGACGGCGACTCGACACGGCAAAAAGAGAAACTGATGTACAAAGCATCATCACAGCAAATAGAAGAACTGCCGCCCGGCGGCAATTCGAGCCGCACACGGGCGTTGCTAAAGATTCAAGACGGTTGCGATAATTTTTGCACTTACTGCGTGATTCCGCTTGCTCGCGGTCACTCCCGGTCGCTGCCACCGGAGCGCATAGCAGAGTATGCGGCGCGGCTGGATATGCAGGGATATAAGGAAATAATCATAACGGGAATAGAAATATCATCATATGGAAAAGATTTGGGAAGCGGCAACGGTAGCGGCAGCGATGACGGCAGCGGCAGCGACAGCAGCGGCGGCGACAACAGCAACGACAACGGCGATGTCCGCGGTATTGACGGCAAAAACAAAACCATCTCATCTCCAATCACTGTCATAGACGCTATTCAAACAATACACGCCGCAGCTCCGAATGTTCGTCTGCGTCTTGGTTCGCTGGATCCGTCCATTATGACCGACGACTTTATCAAAAGGCTAAGCAAGATTCCTAAGCTCTGCAATCATTTTCACCTTTCGCTTCAAAGCGGATGTGATGAAACACTCAGGAGAATGGGGCGCAAATATGATACAAGCAGAGTAAAGCAGGCGATTTCATCAATCAGGGCACATAATGCCGACTGCGGGATAACAGCAGATCTGATTACCGGATTTCCCGGAGAGACAGAGGCGGAATTTGAGCAAACTCTGAGCTTCATAAGAGCGGCGAAGTTTACGGATATGCATGTTTTCCCGTTCTCAATGCGTCCCGGCACAAAAGCGGCAAAAATGCCGGGACAGCTTGATAAAAAGATAAAAAAAGAAAGAGTCCGCATCGCAACCGATGTGGCAAATGATATGGCGTATGGGTTCAAAAAATCCCAAGTCGGCAAAACCGTAGAGGTTCTGTTTGAAAAAGAAAAAGGCGGCTACTCCATAGGTCATTCAGGTAACTATCTCGAAATAGCAGTAAAAGGCAAATTTGATAAAAACAGTATATACAACGTGCGCATTACAGGCGTCGATAGCAACGTAAGCGGCGGCAGCGCAGAAAACGCAAAAAGCAGTCAAATGCAAGGCGAAATCATTTGACACAAACTTGCCAATGCCGATTGCTTTACCCCTGCGGCTTCGGCTGACTGTGCACTTTTTGATATTAGCCATAAAGTTTCTCAAAATTTTCTCAGTTTAAGAGAAATATCTTGCAACCCACAATAGGAAGTGATAAAATGCCTTTGCATTCCCTTTTTATATCGGTTTTTAGTCGAAAAAACGCTATCAAAAGGTAAACTTTTGGGAAGTTATACCGATATATACTTACAGGGTGGATAATAAGATGGTTGACCGGCTGGCGGCAACATTCAAATCCAACAATGGCATCTCAGTATTTAATAAATGAAATACTAATCAATGGGATGCGGCATTTTGCCGGATACACGCAAGTTGTTTGGCAATGAAAATTATTAGAATTAGGAGTATACTGTATGAAAAATATGAAGGTGCGCACCAAAATGCTTTCGGGGTTCATCGTTGTAACTATGATTGGACTAATCCTTGGTATTGCGGGCATAGTATCTATTCTGATGATAAAATCACTGTCGGATGAATCACATTTGCTGCAAAGAGCAGGCGATGGTGCTTCAACCGCATTAAACGCACATTATGTATGGCGCCATGGCATCACCATGGCTGTGTTTACAGAATCAGATTTTACCGGGTCACTTGATCCTAATACCTGCGCCCTGGGCAGATGGCTTGAGAGCGATGAAGCAAAAAGTGTAACTGATCCGGTAGTTTTAGATCTTTTAAAACGTGTTGAAGACCCGCATCACTACATCCATACCGAAGCGAGTGTAGTTATTGGCTATATCGAGGCGGGGGATTTGAGTGCGGCTGAAGATATGCTTATGAGCACTCTGCTTCCGAGAACGCAGGAGGTAATCTCGCTTTTAACGGAAGTCCAGGAACGTTTTAACGTCATGGCGGAAGAAGAAAGTCAGCAAATAGCTGATCTTCAAATTGTTTTTATCATTATCATCGTTTCGCTTATTGCAGTCTCAGTCGCTATTAGCATTTTCTTAGCGCTCTATATATCCGGTCTTATCGCAAAGCCGCTTAATGTACTGTCCGCCTTTATGAAAAGGGCGGGAACAACCGGTGATATTTCCCTCAGCAAGGACGATATAGAAAACATAGACAAATTTGCTCGAAACAAGGATGAAATCGGACAAACAATAGGTAACGCCGCGAAATTTATCGAGCACATCATAAAAACCTCCGATGAGCTTGAATCCGTTGCGGAAGGCGACTTGACCGTACATATTGGCATTCTCTCAGACAAAGATATACTTGGAACCTCCATTCAAAACACGGTCAGCAAGCTCAACGATATGTTCGGTGAGATTAACGCCGCCACCAGACAGGTGTCCACCGGCTCAAAACAAATCGCGGACGGGGCACAGGCTCTCGCGTCGGGCTCCACCCAACAGACCGCCACAGTTGAGGCACTGTCGGCATCCATATCAGAAATAAATGTTACGGCACAAGAGAGCCATCGCACCGCCACTACGGCACTAAATGATGTGCAGGAATCCGGAAAGCAGATGGACGTCTGCACCGACCAGATGGGTCAGATGACTGCGGCAATGAGGACGATAGGCGAAAAATCCAAAGGCATACTGAGCGCCACCAAGCTGATTGACGATATTGCGTTTCAGACGAATATCCTCGCGCTCAACGCGGCGGTGGAAGCCGCCCGCGCCGGGGAGGCTGGCAAAGGATTCGCGGTGGTAGCCGAAGAGGTGCGGAACCTCGCGATGCGCAGCGCGGAAGCCGCCCGGAACACCGCCGAGATGATAGGTGAGTCGGTGAAGAACGCCGACAGCGGTGTGCAGATTACCAAAGATGTGGCGAAAGCGCTTGAAAAAACGGTAGAGCGCGCCGGTAAGGTCAGCGACCTCATAAATGAGATCGCGGCGGCGTCGAACGAGCAGTCGCAGGGCGTGGAGCAGATCAACACGGCGGTGGCGCAGATGAACCATGTTACCCAGCAGAACGCGGCGAACTCGGAAGAGTCGGCGAGCGCCGCGGAAGAGCTGTCGAGTCAGGCGACGGAACTGGAGAACATGGTAGGCACTTTCAGACTCTCCGGGGCGCACGGCTACGCCGGCGGCACGCTCAAGATAGCGCACCAATCGCCAAAGCAGCAAACGAAGGTGCACATGGCGGTCTTCACGTCCGCCGACAGGCGAGTGTCCGGCACGATGCCGGCGGTGTCGTCAGCCAGAGCGACCAGAGCTATGAGGGCGGTAAGGTCGGAGGACGCCATACCGCTTGATGACGATGAACAGATAGAGTTTTAATATGAAGGCGGCAATAGCGCTGCCGGTATTGTTGTACGATTTGACGTGTGATATGCGATGTATGATGTTGGGCATGCCCGGAACGGAGAAAGGGGTATGGCCTGAGAGGGCAGTATTCCTTAACCTCCAGCGTTACCGTACGGAGTTGGTATGTACGGTGACAGGTATGCCCGGCGGTATGTG
>Ga0209755_10006335_pt1 | contig 13148 bp, 5 predicted proteins | sample TergutCo191P1_FD_187301 | JGI IMG/M metagenome (GOLD analysis project Ga0209755, IMG submission 187301) | Cornitermes sp. P1 segment gut microbial communities from Petit-Saut dam, French Guiana - Co191P1 (SPAdes) (version 2) | ecosystem: Host-associated > Arthropoda: Insects > Digestive system >... | reverse complement strand
GTGGTTCATACTTATATTGCATTAACCTTTTGGCGCCGGAATTATTTTTTTTTTAATTTTAGCACATCCTGTATATAAAATGTGAATAATATAGGAACCAAACAAGTTAGAAATATGAAACAAACTGCATTTTGAAAAAAAAAAAAAACGGAGAGTATACACCATATTTAAAATATTTGGTACCTATATCTGTTGAATAAATATATAAAATGCAACTTTGGAGGTTAGTGGTGCAGTATGTCAACTATAGTTGACATTAGGCGTCTAAAGGTTAACACAGACCAGGCTGCACCAGTGGTTTGTTATTTATATCTAAGAAGCAACATTCTGCAGCCATGTTGAATACTTGCATCTCAGACATTGTACGACATATGCAATTGTAATATGTACCTATAGTTTCTTTTGTTTGTGTGATGGTTGGTGAAACAGCCCCTATCTTGTGGACAGGTTTAACCTTTCGATGACCATTTGCATATGTGCACGCACACATACATGGGCGCACACACAGAGGAAAACAACCCTAGAAATTTGTTGTATATATTTCAACTACAAAGAAATGTGCTGAATTTTTAGGACATGATGCATAATTTTTGCTTTATTTTCTGCAAAATTCCGTTAGTTCACTATGTTATCTCTTTTCAAATAATACTCATGTTTTTTTTTATAAATCATGCCCAAAAATGTAAATACCCACCCCAGTAGGATAAAGGTTGATGCTAGTCACTATTAATGTTGTGACTGCATTATTTCGGATTTTGAGCTTTTGCAGTGGTAAAGGTAAAACTGTTCCTGTGTATGTTACGAATTTATGTGGGAGGCTGGAAGTATACTTCCTCCCCATTCTTAACTTTGGCACTAGATGGATGTATGTGGTCAGTGTCACACCTTGGCTGCTTGACCCCGAGGAATGAAACTGTGGTACCCATTGAACAGAAGGCTGTATGGGCCCCAGAGCTGGTCTGGCTGTTTTAGAAAAGAGCAAAATTTCTTCCCTGTACTGGAAATTGAATAACAGTTTCTGGGTTGTCAAGTTGTGGCCAAGCCTGTCTATGACCTAGCTGTGCCAGCTGCAATTTTACAGTGGTCCTGTGTTCATGTTGAACCTGTTGTTTTGGGGGCACCAAATGAATGTGGGCCATAGCTGAGGAACCTGCTGCTTCCTGAACACAACAGCATCCTTACTTCCTACTTCCCAGATCTAGGCAACACGACCTGCTTGAATATGGTGCCAGCACCTGAAAACAGGATCAACATTAAAATTGTTTTGTGTTGTAATTTTTCAGGTTTTAGAGTTACTGAATTGCAGTTAGTGCTGAGAAAAAGTTTTCAAAATGTCCATCATTTTCATGTGGTGCAGTGTCATTGGGAGTGCCTATCACTTCAGGGATGTTTATTTTTTGGAATCGTTTTTACTCTTAAGAATATTTTTACTGACATTTTGAATTGCATAAAATATATCTTGGTATAGTTGCATGTAATTTAAGAAACTGATTAGAATCTGTTGAATTACATAATACTGGATTCAGATTATTGTGTATTCTATCTTCCAAGGCTTTAGTGCTACAGCAGTTACTGTCTCTGTATATTTGTTACAGAGAATGATTGTATGCTGTTTTATACTTGATGAGAAATTTGATTTCTTGTACAAGATAAATGTTTTACACATTGTGCTATAAAATAAATTGTTTATTGTGATGCAATGTGTAAGAAAGATGTTTTAAGATGGAATGGTACATCCATGTCATTTCCTTTCCATACTTGCCATGTCCTTTTTTGTGGTAGTTCAGTACATCTAAAAATATGAGATATTTTTGAGATTGGACGTTGTCACAGTGGTGTTACTGAAAATTAGTGTTGTAGGATGTTATGCTGTATTGTTGGGTATGTAGATCCTGATGAACAGTGCAACATCCCCAAAGACTTGAATCTCTTGTATCTTTATTTTCTTTGTTGCTTTTGTCTAGGGCATATGTAACTACATAATTGCCCATGCTGTTGTAGATATCCAAAAGAATAATGAACAACTTCTTTGGTGACAGTAAAAGTGGTGTATGTCAGTTTTTAACAATTAGATTGATTGATTGATTATACTAAGCTAGTGAAACACATGTTGAAAAAATTGTGGGTTGGTTTGATGTTTATTTTCATGTGTGGCTCCAATTTCCACATGTTAGCCATACAGCGACAAACACTTATGTGTTGCAGACGTTGAAAGATACTCTGAAATAATGATTTCACTGACTATGTGTGCTGTGAACTTCATAAGCTCTGGAAAGACACCATCATGCATAAGTGTTACTGATAGTTAGAGATAACGTTTCAGCAAGGTTTGTAACTGTAACAGCAAGTGGAGCATAGGTGGCTTGTACTGCTTCTTACTGCTTCCGCCTTACTGTCTGTCAGAACTATTAGCATATTTGCAGCATGATGCTGAATTATCAAACAAACACAACTGGACCCTGTCTTATATATACTAATTGTATATAGACACCTACATGCTGGTTTCAGTGTGTGTCAGGATAGGAGATGTATTTTAAATCCAGCAGAACTAAGAAGATGTTAGATGCATTTTCCTTCAAAATGATGTTTGTGAGCAGTTGCCCTTTGCTGCTAGCTTTCATCAGCCAGCCATTCGCAGAGAGAGAGAAATGCGGATCACAATTGGAGAGTAAATATGGTCTAAATGAGTGACTTACAACACATAATTCAGACAGTGTTCTGAACTGGTTTGGAGTGAGACACAGTGGTGGTATTTTGTTTTAATGGCAGTGGCACTTACATCTAATTGTATGGTAACAGTGATACATGTTCCTAAATAATAAATTACAAATTAATACCAACCTGTTGATTAGATATTTGTATTTTTGTTACAGGTACATCAATGGGCCAAGAGTATGTTTTAGAGATTGCCAGCAGTATGGGTTGCACGTTTGGTGATATTGGATCGACAGAAAATTTTCTTCTGGATCAAAATATTAATACCCACATGCTGCAATCACAGCCACTGGGGGACTACGTTTGCACAGAATGTGGAAAACGTTACCGTCAGTATCCATCATTGTGGCGCCACTTTAAGTTTGAATGTGGCAAAGTGCCACAGTTTCAGTGCCCATATTGTCCACACAGGTCAAAGCAAAAAGTGAGCCTCAAGAAACACATTCATTGTCGTCATCCTCAATCATTCAGCAGTTTGAACCAATAGTAAGGGACATTGCTTCATAAAGTATATTGTATAATATAGTTTTAGTCCCATATCTGAACTGGAGTGGCAGACTGCTAAGCTTACTGTGGTCCTTTCTGGCCAGTGTATAGAGGCTGGATTCTTGGTTCATGTAATTCATAGATGTTATGAGATGGCACAGTTATCCAAGGTACATAATTTTTAACATTTTGTGTTACAGGATAGTTTGTTATAATAGTGATTCAATTTGTAGCTTGCATTCTTCGTTTAAAACGAAAGTAAAAGCTTATTGTGTTGTCATTTCTGTTCCTCTACAAACACATTTGTGAATATTATGAAACTTGGTTTGAAAATCGTGGCATTGAAGATTTCTCCACTCTTATGGTGTTTATTTTCCCACATTTGGTAATATGAATTTTTGCTTTCGAATACAGTCTAAATGATCTGCAAAATTCTTGTGTGTCCATGGGTGTTAGGTGTTCCAACTGTTTAATCTGTTGACTTCATTACCTTGGCAGTATTAGATGCATAGTTAATATTTTGTTGCTCCTCATACGTATGAGATTTGACATTCTGACGGCAGTGTTGCTGAGGAATTAGATTTTCAGGGCTGTAATGCTGTGTTCTGAGGTGAATGGGTTGCAACATTTTGAAGAACGTTATTGCTTTCATGGGTCGTGGCCTTGCAGATGAAGTTGGTATGAGACTTTGATATTTAAGGAACCACTCACATAATGACACAGCGTCACATCCGAAGGATCAAAGTGCCTTCAAAATATTGGAAACCACTCACCTAATGGCACAGTGTCACATTCCAGAAGACATGAATCACTGTCATATGTGTTGTGTTTCTTTTCACTCTTTAATATATTGTTAATTTCAATTATTTTTTGTTTAAAGTTTGTTAAAATGTAATTTATATTAATAGGACAGATAGTATAGGCATGGTTCTCTACTTTGCTTCCAGGGTTAGTTGGCTCTTGGTGTAGCAGTGCAAAACTTGAATCTCTGCTAGGAAGTGGCGGAAGGATTTCAAGGCGAAGTCTGATTACCTATTCTAAGAGACCTGACGTATTTCCATGTACAGCGTGTGGGAAAGTATACCAGTGGAAGAAGACGTTAATTCGTCATGTTAGACATGAATGTGGAAAGGAGCCACAGTTTCAGTGCCCGTTCTGTCCCCAGAGAACAACACAAAAGACTAGTCTCAAGAATCACATTCGGACTCGACATCCTCTAAATATCACTGCTGTGTTACACTAAATGTGAAGATTTTGTATATTGTATTTGCATTGAGTTCACTTTTTGCTCATGACTTTGAGAGTAATAATTTTGCCATGAAGTCTCTACATAGTGTTTGTGTTTTCTTGTCTGTGGACAAATTAGGCAACCAGATGCTTATGCCAGCCCTAAAAGCCTCTTCTGTCTGTCTCCATTGTCTTCCTCCTACCCTTTTCCCTGTATGTTAATCCCATGTTACTTTCACCCAGAATCGTACACTGTTTTTCAGTCTTTCTCATATTAGGCTATCTCTTAAAATTTAATAGTCTCTAGTTTTTTCTGTTCTTTCTCTCTGTTTGTGTATTAATATTAATTAAATAAGTCTGGCCTTAGATGAAACTTGGACAGTTTGTTTGGTTGGCATTTTCAGATACACTGGTACCGTGAATGTGTTTGCTTAGAGTGGAAGGATGTTAACTTGTTCATTATATGTGGTTATGTAATATAACTTGACAAGTCTTGTATGATTCTAAGAAATTTCACTTTCCCTGAAATGTTTGAAATTTATGTGTGATAGACCAATGGTGGTCCTTAAGGACTACTTGCATTAAGTTTTGTGTAGTGTTACAATTCTTGTTAAATATATTTGTTAATAACATCATGTTCTGGGTCTTCTGTGCCATGACAACGTATAGTCCTCGAGGTGGATACCAGCATTGTGGAGGAACATACTGCCTCCATCTTCTGGGTATGGCTGTTCTAAATTTCATCAAACTGTTTTGCTTCTGCAAGATTTGTGATTTTTACAGTGGTGTTTTCAAGAATTGTGGTCATTTGGAATATGATGTTGCTTTGCTGGATAAGTGGTTGGTGATATTTTACAGGAATGTGTCGACATGACCTTGAACCCTTTAAGATGGAGGTGACAGTTTCCTTCAAAATATCAGATACCACTCATCCCGTGATGCAGTGTCACATCACAGATGACAGGTACACAAGCATGACTCAAGAAATACAGTTGTCCCCTCATATGAAGTGAGTTTATTTTTTAACTGTATGGGCAGATACTCAGTGCAGTCATTTATATTACTCACTTTTCAGGTTTTTGCATTTTTAAAAATTGATGTTAATATATTGCCAGCTTTTTCTCTTTTGTCAGCTGCAGATTGGGCATATGAAAGAACATAAAGTTGTTCAACTGCACACAAAGAGACAGGTGGGCAGAATACAGTAGTTTGTACCTTTTATCAGAATTTTTGTTCATCTGGCTTGTTTCAAGGAAGTGAGAATTGTTACTGAGTATGATTGATCTTGAGGGATGGCAGCAGTCTGTAAATAATGTTTAGTACAAATAAATATATTAACTTTGGTAATTGTGATTCATTAAGACAGATTTTGAAGGTGCATATTTTGCCGCAATTGAATTGACTTACACATTTATTCCTCACAGCAATGTTTCCAAAACAGTGATCCATTGACCACCACCACGACCACCAACACCACCAGTCTGCAGTATGTAATAGTGTTAACGTGCATTTCAGTCTTAATAAAACTGCTATTTCACTGGTCCATGAATCAGAAAACTTTAAAAACACTCTTTAGATAGCATTTTGAACATAAGAAATATTAGTTTTGCTTTGAGAAAGATGAACATAATTTCATATTTTGGACAGTTCAAGTTTGATTCTTGGCCCACACTCCACAGTCTTCATGTGGTTTGTATACCAGGGTTTTCAAGTTTCTTCCATGTTTGAGATTTGCTTTGTCATAAGGGCCATACATATTTTGTTAGCCATTTCCAAAATCGTAAACACATAATTCTGTTATGATGAAAAGCTTGGCATATTTTCACCATCTCATTTTAGAGCAGTGGGATATGTATATCATAATTGCCGTGAGAAGAAGAAAGTATACCTCCTGGGACGTTGGAATTAAGTAGCTGTAATTCTTTAATATTTTGTTCTTTGAAACAGGATCTACTGGCAATAGTTTCCTGATTTTACTGCCTTACCCAAACCCAAGTCTAAAAAAGTCTAAAAGACTGCCAATGAATGTGTTATACCACATGAAAAAGTATAATATGGATTTCTTCAAATTGATAATGCTACGAATCAGAATCTTTCTGTTACATAAACAATTATTTTTTCCCCCTCTTTACATGTTCTTACTTCCAGTGTAATGGGTCTGCCTCGATATTGGCAATAGAGGGCATTGTTATATTGTACACAGCTTTTAGCTTGTGAGTAATGAAATACTGTGATGAATAATTACAGGCTTGATTGTACTAATGTTGTTTTTGTTACAGATATCTGGAGAAGTACAATGATTAGTTCTAGAAGTCAGAACATGCGGGAAGTTGTCGACTTAGACACAGTGTATTACGGGGTTCAGCCACCAGCATGTTTCCCCTGTAATGGTTGTGGCAACACTTACCGACACAAACGTTCCCTTCAGAAACATGTCAAACTAGAATGTGGGAAAGAACCACAGTTTCACTGTCCATATTGCCCTATGAAGATGAAACAAAAGGGAAATCTGCTTAAACATATCAGAAAGAGGCATACATTGCTTCAATAGTGGTTTGCTGTGAATGTTGTGGCATGTTTACTATTTTCAAAGAAATGTACTTCATTAAATATATAGCTTATGAAAATGGTTTTTTACCTTTCTTCTTTAATGATGGAATACTTGTGGTCTTGAAACATATTGACAGAACCCCAGACTGTAAGTGAATGGCTTTTCCCTGTCATGCTTCAGTAACCATACACAGTAATCCTTTGGCATACATGCAATCAGCTTTTGAGTTTTTGGTCATATGAGATACTAAAATTAATAACATTTTAAACTTGCAAGCCAGTGTTTGCTTATATGGGCTTCTTCCTTTGGCAAACCAATCGTCATTCTGGTGCCTGTTTTTGGTTGTCACCATTTCCTGGATCTTCTTGAATGTGCAGAGTGTTGTGGTGTCAGTGAGTAGCCTGTGCAGAATCATTGGTATCACAATGTGTTGTATTGTCCTCATATCTCTTTTCATGATTAACTCTGTTCTCACAGTGTTAAGATTTTTCATCAATTGCATCTTAAGGATTTTTTTTTATGTATGTTTATATAAATGGGCATGGTACCTAATATTATGCATATTCCATACAGCTCTAATGATGTAACTTTTGTGAATGCGTAGTTTAGTTACTAAGACTGTAATTTAAATGTAGTTATTGACCCCTGATATTATAAATTTTCATTCTTAGGTACCATGCTTTGTTGTGTTAATGTGAACATTATTTGTTTGGGAAGACTTTGACATCTGAAACCAACTGAAATTTGTGATGTGTGAAGTAATGGGAAACTTGTAATCATTTTATGAGTTTCTAACTTTTGATTGGTTTTTGAGGAACAAGTGAAGTTTATTAACTAAGGGAGTACTGTAAAATGTATTGGCATGACATTTTTACCTACCGACTCACAACCAGAATACTGCATTTTAGAAGAAAATAAGATAGATGTAACAAAAACATACAACATATAATGTGAATAGTTAGTTTTTAGTATGTGTGACAATCTGTTCACATAAAATGTGCAACATATAATATGGATAGCTAATGTGTCTGTGTGGTTACCAGATTACAAGGTGGATGACTGCAGAACTGGGGTTAAATCCCTGGGGCTTGTGGGCATTCTTTTCTTTCCATGCTGTCCAGATTGTATTTAAAAATATTATTTTTCCCTCTTAAATCAGAACTTGAGCTTAAAGAATTTGCTTAGGGACAGAACTGATTTTTTGTTTTGTAGCTGTAACCCTTAAAAGACTTCTTTGCAAGGCACCCTGCCTGCTGTTGTAACTAAATTCTTGTGGCAGTAAGTCCCTTCTCTTGCAGTTTTATCTTATTTTTAAAACCTTGATGTATGTTGATAAATCAAATGCATAACTTGATTAATACACATAAGAGCACACTGCTGCCATCAGTTGATAAGGTGGCAATAATAGAACAGTGTAAATGCTAACTTGTGAGTGACTAGGATGTGGTAGGGATGTTTTGACAGTGTGGCTGTCTGTGTCTGACATAAGTGCAAATTCATTTTTCGGTTTTTGTTTGTACTGAAATCTGCCATGTGATACATTTCAAACACTGGTTGAACCAAAAGTTCTACATAATCGCTGACATAAGTGAAAATATTGTGAATGTGGAAAAATTACCTTTAAATTTGATGCAGTAACAGTTTCAAGGATGCCTGTGAAGATAGGAATGCCATGATCTATACATTATGTATGCTGTGTTTGAAATGCATGTAGCTTTGGATTAACTTCTAGGTCATGTTTTCAGTTTGTGGCTTGTCCTGCTATGACCTCATCCAGAGGCCCTGATAAATAAAACACCTGGCTTTGTAGTTAAGAATGATATACATAAATTGGTGATTATCTTAGACAGCATAGTAAAGTTATTTTTATTCAATTTGGTTAATATGCAGACTACATAATATGACACACAGTACTGAAAATCATATGCTTCAAAAAGTGATACAGACTCAGTAAAATTACATGTGGTGTAAATCTCTTATGCTATCATACATTAACCTATCCCTTTATGAATAATACATGGAACTGTGAAGTGTAATATGTTTGTTCTTGGGTGTTATCACCAAGAAGTGATGGTGACATCTGCTTGGAAGATGAGAAAGCCAGATGTTTCAAAACACTAACGAACTGTTCTGCCACAGTGTCATCATCTAAGAAAGGAATATGATTTGTTGGTAACAACCATTACAGGAACGAGCTGTCTGTGGCATGTGTGGGTTAGTCATTGTTGACATATGATAACAGAACTCTAGAAGGAGGTTGTGTGTTTTGTTGTGTTACAGGTGTGCAATTGTAATGTTGTTCTCGACTTGTTAGTACTAAGAATGTGAAATAAGGTAAATTATTGCCTAAAATTACAGGGTTGTCAGTTTCATTGTGCTTGTCTTGAGATCCAGTGGATTGAGAAATTGTGCCAAGTGATGAGATTTATTAACATTTGTGACAAATTACATGTTATTTTGTAACAAAAATATGAATTCTCAATAACATATTCTCAGGCTAGTAGCTGTGTCAGGTGGTTGAATGACAAGTAAACTGATGCTTCAAGGACCACATTTGTCCTTGTCGTCAGGGAATTGACTGCCTCCAAAATCTGACTGTGTACGGATTTCGGAGTAGTCATGTCCCTGATGATGATGACAGAGATGGTTCTCGAAATGTTGGTTTTCCACCATTGAACCACCTGACATGGCTGCTAGCCTGAGAATATGTTATTGAATTAAGTCGCCATGAAACGTTAATATAATATGAAGTCTTTTTCTTTCAAATGTTACTCTTGCCAGCTGCATGCAAAGACCACAAAACAACACGCATACTGTTGAAATGAATGACTGATTAACAAAACAACACGCATACTGTTGAAATGAATGACTGATTAACTCCTTGGAGTAGAGTCCTTCTTACATTGGCAGTCCCTTAGCTAGTCAAGAATTTCCCCACATTTTTTGGAGCCTGAAGGTCATTTCCTTGTTCATGGGAGCTTGCAACTGGCTCCTATTCTGAGCCAGATTAATCTAGTCCATGCCTTGCTATCCTAGTGCTTTAAGACCCACTTTATACTCTTTTTCTCATCTGTGCCTAGTCCTTCCAAGTGTTATCTTTCCTTCAGACTTTCTCACTAATACTGTGTGTGCATTTATTTTCTTCCCCCTGATAACAAGTAAAATATAACTGCTATCTGTTCTTCTGTTGTAAGAAATGTCAGCAATGCAATCTTATTACAGTGACAGTAAGCTCGTAACTTTGGTGCTAGAAGGTTTGTGACAGTAGACTTTATGGGAAAATGGCAGTGCTGGCCACCTTCTGGTATCATAGTTTTGTTTTTGACATGATGTGGTCTTGTAGTTTACACACAAACATGTTGTCTCTGAAATGTTGGTTGTCTCCTACAAGACTACACATTGTCACAACTGAGAAGAGCACAGCCTAATCACCATTTGCTGTAAAAACATGAAAAACTTATGGATAAAGTTTTAAGTTTGTTTTTGCTGTTTGGATTGATAAATGTTATAAGTTTTCAGGTTTCCATCGCAGTTGTTGATCAGATGATGGCCTTTTGGGTTTCTCCACCTTGCACAATGGAACATGTGACTGCTACACGGTGCAGAGACCTAAAAGAAAACCATCAGTTGATATTTCATAACTCCCTTCTATGAATCTTACTCTCTGCCATGTTACTTTAGGATCCTTGGTTTAGACCCAAACAGGAGACAAAATACTGAGTGAGGTAAACTAATTTTTGCCTCTTACCAGAAGTTCCTTGCATTGAATTTCATCATACAGATTCCCTGAGCAATATGAAGATGTCAGCAGAGTGTGTCTTTCTGTGTGTAGGCTATTACTGGACCAAGTTCTCAGTTCATGGAACAAGTGAAGTAGGAATTCTGATTGGCCATTGTGATATAGACGTATATGATTTTGGATCTCGAAGTCATTGAGAATCATAGTTTATTGAAATCTGTTATTATTTTGATGATTTTTGATGTATTTAATTTGGAGACACATAGTTGTTTGCCTGCATCTACCTGATATTAATTGTTGAATATACTGACCATTGTAGTTGAGAAGCTGGGACTCCTGTTTTGTGTTTGGTGGGTCACATTTTAAATTTCTACACAAAGATCAGTTATCTGTGACTGAAGGTTTTGTGGTTTCCCTCTGTTCCTCCACACAGATACAGTGATAGAATTTCATGTTAGGCTCTGGTCACTTCTGCACGGTTTATAACTTATTTTTTCATTAAATAAATCATTCAGCTGTATAGCATGAGTACTGACAGTGTCAATAAAAACAATAATTATATAGAAATAAGTTTTTTATTTGAGGTTTTCACAGTGTTGATGGTGAATATTACAATATCCTAGGATATGACACTGTGTTGATTGGTAATAATTTACTGTCATTTTGGAGGAGCTTGCTGCCTCCATCTTTACGGTAGTCCAAGATGAATGAGTTGCTTTGGCTGTATCATTGTTGTGAGAATTGGGAATGTCAAAAAATATTTAGTCCAACACTTCTAGTGCTAGGTGTTATGTTACATAGTGTGATTTCCACCTTCACTGAATGTTCAATCCATATCTGGTAATACATAAAAAAATGATATTCAAGCTTGTTAGTCATTATGTTGTAATGGAACAAATGGAACCTTCCTGTTTGTTCTTGCTACTAATGTATATTACAAACTAACAAATTTGTTTTCCATTTGTTACAGACTTTGTGCTGACAAGTGACATGAAGGAGGAATCGGAATTTTATCTTACACAGTCTGTGAGCATGAGAAATGTATTATCAGTTGCTGAAGAACAGTTAGATGTTCGTAGTAGTATGTCTGTATTGCAGGAGAGCAGTAACCCTAATTCATTATCATTTCAACAACTATCATCCATGCGCCCACATGTGTGTAATCAGTGTGGAAGAGTGTATATGTGGAAATCTACTTTACAGCGTCACATGAAGTTTGAGTGTGGAAAGGAACCTAATATCCATTGCCCGTACTGCCCCTACAGAACCAAACGAACAGATGAATTGAAGAAACATATAAGAAAAATGCATCACCATAAGACATATTAATTTTTCATGATTCAAGTTGAATGCATTCTTTTTCACAGTGTGCATACAATTTGGGCATCTTGTCTCTCTGTCTGTATGTTACGTCTCTTCAACCTGCAAATAGACTTGGTGAATATTACTACATTGTTGTAGCTGGATTTCCACTGTTTTGTGATTAAAGTACCACCTTCTAAGAACAGATGTTTCAGAATCCGTTACTTATATCATTCTAAGGTAATGAAAGGAAGGAAGGAACAAGCCTATACAGTTGGCTCTGCTAAATAAAGCTAATCTTCATCAGTGTTCCAGTTAGACTGCCATAGTGTTAGTGGCATGGATGGCCTTTACCAAAATTTGGCCGAAGTTATTGAATGTCACAGAGATAACAGTGTGTGTGCTGAGCGTATGCCTTGTTACAAGTGTCTGCGCAGAACATACCTTGCTGCCACTGCAGTTACCAATGTCTGTGCAGAACATAATTGTAGCTGCCATTTCAGTACCGTCGTCTTTGCCAAACATGTCTGTCTGCCACTGTGGTTATCAGTGCGTGTGGGCAAGTTATCTTGCAACATAGCAGTCTATTTCTTTTAGACAAGGTATCGTCATTGTATTTCAATAAATATAAATCAAGTCTATAAACAACTTTGTTATTAATCATCAGTGACATGTTACGGCTATAAAAACCATCTTCAGGCTGAATACAAAATCATACAGGAAGTATATATTACAGTGCCATGAACGACATTTCTTCTTACATCAAATGAAGGTCTTATAAGATGTATTACACATTAAAAACAGAGTGTTTGTAAAATCCACAAATGAAAAACTTTAAAATCTTAAATAATATTATAAAAAAAATGATGGTCTTGTGGAGGTGGATGTTGAAGTGTAGGCTCATGGAAGACTTGAAATTAGTGGGCAGCATGAGTTTATTTCTCTCTGTGCAATTGATATGATTGTAATCTGTAACAACATATTATTTTTGTCTAATTTATTGGAATGTAAGAGGCCTGTTACTGTAACCAGTGTGAATGTATATGTTATTTAAAATTTTAAAGTTTTAATTTATAGATTTTTACAAAATCCTTGAACTCTATTTTTATCACTGTGATCAAAAAGTAT
>Ga0209755_10006334_pt1 | contig 13150 bp, 14 predicted proteins | sample TergutCo191P1_FD_187301 | JGI IMG/M metagenome (GOLD analysis project Ga0209755, IMG submission 187301) | Cornitermes sp. P1 segment gut microbial communities from Petit-Saut dam, French Guiana - Co191P1 (SPAdes) (version 2) | ecosystem: Host-associated > Arthropoda: Insects > Digestive system... | reverse complement strand
GCTATGTTGATGGGAATAAAGAAAAATTTTTGAGAGATATCTACAAAGAAATTTGCCAAAACTATATATACAACTTAAGGATGAATGAATACGGCGATGCAATGTTCAATGTGTGCATAGAGCTTTCCACTGTGAACGAAAGAATAAGGAAGACCACCATCGCTTTGAAATATCTTGCAAAAACCGGAGAAATCAGTCTTGTAACAATCACGTAAGTATAAAATTTATTGGCGTTGGAGCATGAAGCCTAATATGGTATAGTACCTATTGACGATGAAAAAATCGCCAACAACGTTAATGCAGAGGTGCTTTATGGGTGTTGACATACAAATTGACGAGCTCACGCCGTGCTTGGTAGAGCGTGAAACGGGAAATATTCTAAGCACAGTGTTCAAGTACGCAAGCGCAGACGAATTAAGAGGGCTGAAAGCAAATGGTTGGAATTTTAACTGGACGCACCCTGATTTAGATGGCACAAACATTTACAAGGTTCAAATAGAAGGCGATGACGAAATTCAAGGCATAATTGCGGCAAAAGTCGTGAAAGGAGCAGTATATGTGCCGCTTGTTGAAAGTGCGCCTCATAACTTGGGCAAGAGCAAAAAGTACGATGGCGTTGGCGGACACCTTTTTGCCATAGCTATAAAACTTTCCGTGCTGAATGGGTTTGGCGGGTTTATCTACTTTGATGCAAAAAACACTGAATTAGTTGAGCATTACCGTAAAATGTTGGGCGCGGAATGTTTGGGTTTTTACCACGAATATCGTATGCAGGTCGAAACAGAACAGGCACTGAAGCTATTAAAGGAATATACCTTGAAGGGAGAGTTATGAAATGAGCCTAAGCACACTTGAAAATTCAAGGAAACTTGACGAGCTTGCGGAAAAACATGGTGGCTACGTTGTTATGGGGCGGGGCGACGACACCCGAAGCGGAATACGAGCGATTTCGGACTATGTAAAGAAAACGAAAGAGCCTTTGCCATTGACGCACGAAAGAATGATGGAGATTGACGAACTATTGATGGCACAGTAAACTAAAAGCCCTTGAAACAAGGGCTATTACATATTCACACCTAGTGACGCTCATTCCTATGATAATCGGAGAAATCCGCCGTTATCTACGCGACAATAATACCATAAGGGTAAGCCGTTCGTTACGCGATACGGCGTATCGAGCGTTGAGCATAAAGGAGAAGCTCACGGCAAAAAATTCGAAGGAGCCGGAAATCGAAGAAATCGCAAAAGAAATGGGAGTACCAAAGGAAGAAATAATATTTGCTCTCGACGCTATCCAAGACCCCGTCTCTCTCTTTGAGCCGGTGTACAACGACGGCGCGGACGCCATATTTGTGATGGACCAAGTGTCCGATGAAAAAAACACAGACAACCGCTGGCTGGAGAATCTCTCCCTGACAGAAGCCCTAAAACGACTGGGCGAACGAGAAAAGCACATATTATCCCTTCGATTTTTCGAAGGTAAGACGCAAATGGAAGTTGCAGACGAAATAGGCATTAGCCAAGCCCAGGTTTCTCGCTTAGAAAAAAATGCACTAAAAAACATGAAAAAATACATCTCATAATTGGTTAGTATTTTCGGCAAAAAAGCTAGACATTTTCTCCAAATAAACGCATAATACGTCAACGTCATTTTCATAATTTATTGGAGGTCGTATTGATGGAAGTATTAAGGGTTTCATCAAAGTCAGAACCAAAGTCTGTGGCAGGTGCGATTGCAGCCATCCTGCGTAACGGACAAACAGTGGAGATTAACGCCATAGGAGCCGCCGCAGTCAACCAGGTAGTAAAAAGTATTGCAGTCGCACGCGGTTACGTTGCGCCAAACGGTATCGACATGATTTGCATTCCGGCATTTTCTCAACTGGAAGTAGAAGGCAAGGAAAAAACATCTATCAAATTTGTGGTAGAAAAACGTTAATGGCAAGTTAGCCGTTAACCCATAAAAAATCGCGACCTATGTGGACGCGATTTTTTATGAGTTTTATGCTCTTAGTACGCCCTTCGCGCTGATTAGCCTTTCGTTGTTTGGGAATTTGGCGAGGCCTATTTCCAAGGCGCGTTTTGCGTCCTTTTCGAGACCGTGATAATAGGAATTTAATGACGCAAGCAGGTACTTTTCCGGGGTCTCGATTTTTGATATAAGAAGCTTTTCCAGTGCTTCAAAGGCGTCTCTGTCGTTGCCATTGATTAAATTGGCACGTACGGCGACTTCTGTTTTTAGGTAGTCGAAGGTAGGCTTGTCGATGGTGAGCGGGTTTTTTTCGCAGAAATCCGCATATTGGGTGTAGCCCAGTCGTAGCGGGTTTGTGATGTCCATAACAGCCGCTGCGATAGTTTTTGCCGCTTCCTGTGACGGTTTGGCGTTTAGGCCGTCGATGAGCTTTGCGGTTACATGTTCTTGTTTGTCGTTGCGTTTTTTTGCTTTTGAAAGGGCTGTCCTGCATAGCTCTATGATTTTATGCTCGATTTCTGTGCGGCGGTTGGTTATCTCCGCGCATTCCAGTACCACGTCGTCGAAAAACGATACGCAGGTGTCGAGAGCCTCTACATAGTCCCCCGTAAACTTTACACTCGCTATTACGTCGCTAAGCTTGTTTAAGCGGTCGTTGGCGAGGGAATTAAGCTCGTTTGTAACCTTCCCGGGCTTCTTAGTAAAAAGCTCCGCCTTTGCAGAAATGTATTCCTCATTTTGCTTGTCGTGATTCTCATGTAAATTTTTCATCTCTTCCTCCTGTTATGAACGGGGGTAGAAGTTTTTCTTGTATGCCCCGCGATTATTAATGCCGCAGATACTACGGCAAACAAGACGGCCACCACTTGGTTAAGTGGCAGTCCTGTGTTAAATAACATCATTTGGTCGGTACGCAGGCTTTCGACGATAAATCGGATAATGCCGTAGCCGAGGAAATACAGCAGTACGATTTCGCCGTTAAATTTTTTGTACGGGCGATAAATGATAAGCGCAATCATAAGCGCGAGATTAAACGCCGCTTCGTATAGGAATGTAGGATGTACCTGGATATAATGCGCGCCGTTGACGTAAATTATATTTTCGCGGATTTCGTCGGTGATGTAGCGGGCGATATGCACCTGCTGCTCCTGAATGCGCATGGCAAAAAGCCCGTCGGTATAGCCGCCGAAGGCCTCGCGGTTAAAAAAATTGCCAAACCGTCCGATTACCTGCCCAAGCAGCATACTTGGCGCACCGGTATCGGCCATGGTGGCAAAGGGGATATTTTTGCGCATACCCATGATGGCGGCGGCCAAGGCTGCACCTATGATTCCGCCGTAGATGGCAAGTCCGCCGCTTCGGAAATCAAAAAAAACGCGGATAAAGTTTTGCCCGCGGTACATATCCCAGTTAAATGCCAAATAATAAAGGCGAAGCCCCAAAATAGCAAGCGGCACGCCCAAAAGAAGCAAATCGGTGTAATCATCTACCTTTTGCCCGGATTTTTTTACCCACCAAATTGCCAAAAAATACGCCGCAAATATACCGAAGGCAATTATAACGGAGTACCAATAAATATTAAACCCAAATACGGAAATCGCAATCCGCGGGACATTGTTAAAATAAATACCCAGATTAGGAAACCAGATATCGGGGGTGATGTGGTCAGGTGGCATTAATTATAACCTCTTCGTCGCTCTCTTCTTCGGAGGGAGCGGTGTATTGTTCGCGTGTTAGTTGCAGTTGTTGCTCTTGCATACGTTGGCCTTCGCGGTACATGGCACTTACTTGGCTGCTGATGGCGGCGTTTGTGCGGGCTACGCCTACGTTTAGGTTTGCCAGATGGCGACCTCGGAATGTATCGGGGGCGAGGGGATTATTACTGAACAGGTGGCCTATTTGCATGGGTCGGATGGACGCGCCTGTCTCGCGCATTATTTCGATATCCCGTATGTTGCTTTGGCTCACGAATGAACGGATTTCTTGGTTTGCAATGCGTTGGCGGTGCATATCGAAATCGGCTTCGCCCTCAAGGCGCGTGGCCGCGGCAGAAAGCTGTGCGCGTGTGCGGGATAGCGTGCTTATGTTATCCAGTGTCGCGCCTATGGATGTCATGCCTTTTATTTGAGAACGCTCCTGTGCGCGTTCTAATTCCTCTTGGGTTTTGTTTTGGGCTTGGTTTTCTGCGCGTTGCTCTGCGGCTCGTTCGCGCTCGCGCATTCTCTCTTCCATTTCGGATTGTTGGCGAAGCATTTCTCGCTCTATTGCCATCATTTCTCGCTCGGAGCGATTCATGTGGATTTGGTTTATTTGCTCGTTTAGCATGGATATAGTGAGGTTTACTACATCGTCGCTTAGCTCGTTTTCGTTTGCTCTTGTAATGTCTATTTGCTCCAAAAGGTTGGCTATGCGCTCGTTTTCCATCTCGCGCAGGCGCATTTCCCGCTCTTGCTCTGCGGCGCGTTCTTGCATTACGTCGCGGCGGCGTGATGTCGCTGTGCGCCCGCTCTGATTAGTATGCCTGTTAAACGGGTTTTCTACACGGAAATTGTTGCCCTGAAAATTAATCTGCATGGTCATCACTACTTTCTTCTAACTCGTCTATTTCTTCCGGTTTTTCTTCCGGGGGAGGTGGGGGTAGCTCTTTTTTGGGTGGCTTTTTTAGTTGGGATTCTTGTAGCTGCGCGCTTTCTTTGTACAGCATTCCTATTTCCCGTTGCTTTGCCACTACTGTATCTATGCGGGCGATTTGCTCGGGTGCGAGGGCTTCTTTTATTCTGCGGCGGGAGGTTGTAAAGGCGGGGATGGCGTCGCGCTCGCTGTTATTGATTAAAATGGTGGAGAATTGCTCTGCCTCGGTTAGCTCGCGGCTGTTTTCCTGTATGGCTTTGCGGGTGGCCTCCGCGCCTACCTTTAGTGAGGTGCGGGCGTATAGTAGCTGGCTTAGCTTTTCTCGGTATTCGTCTGTTTCGGTTTTTTTTGGTTTTTTCTCGCGTTCTTCATTTAGTATTTCTTGCTCCAGCTCTTGTTCGAGTTGGTGGCGTTGGAGCTCTTGCTCTATGAAATCATGCTCGCGCTCGTCGCGCTGGTCGAGGATTACTTCTATTTCTTCTTTCATTATTGCCAGGGTTTCCTTGCGATGCTCTGCGTCGATTTCGGGGTCGTGAAGAACACGTGCCATCTTGTCGCGTATCATTTGGATGGTAAAATCCTCGCCTTCGCGGGTATACATCTCGTTGTCGCGGATTTCGGCACGGTCGCGGGCATGTTCTCGCCGCATGTTATCCAGTTGTTCTCTTTTATTCATCGTCATTTTGGGCGATTTTCATAATACCGAGTTCGGAAAGTTGGTCGGCGGGGGCGTCGTTTGGTGCGTGTGTCATGGGACAGGAGGCGTCTTTTACCTTGGGGAAGGCGATAACCTCGCGCAAGGAATCCGCACCCGTCATTATCATAATTATGCGGTCGAGGCCAAGGCCAATGCCGCAATGTGGCGGAACGCCGTATTTTAAAGCGTCAATAAAATAGCCGAAGCTTTCGGCAGCGGTTTCCTTTGTAAAGCCAAGGAACTCAAACATTTTATTTTGAAGCTCCTGCCGGTGAATACGAACGCTTCCGCTGCCAAGCTCGTAGCCGTTAAGCACAAGGTCGTATGAGCGAGAACGCACCGCAGCGGGGTCGGAATCCAAAAGCGCGACATCCTCCTCCAAGGGCGATGTAAACGGGTGCGTAGAAGCATAAAAACGCTCGTCCTCGGGCGACCACTCCAGCAGCGGGAATTTTGTCACCCATAGGAAGTTAAAGCCTTCGAGGGGAAGGTTTTTCCATTTTGCGGCGGCGGTGCGTACCGCGCCAAGGGCGTCGAGAACAATTTTGTTTGTGTCGGCGCACAGCAGAATAAGGTCGCCCGGCTTTGCATTAAACTCAGCGGCGATTTCTCGGAGCTTATCGTCGTCAAAGAACTTAGAAATTGTGGATTTTATCGAGCCGTCCTCGGGTAAGGTAATCCATGCAAGACCCTTGGCTTGGTGGTGCTTTGCTACTTCTACAAGGGCGTCGATTTGTTTGCGCGGCATGGCGGCGCAGCCCTCGGCGTTGATACCGCGAACGCTTCCGCCGTTTTGCAACGCCCCTGCAAATACCTGAAAATCCGTGGATTTTACCACCTCGGAGATATTAACAAGCTCCATGCCAAAGCGGGTATCGGGCTTGTCGCTGCCAAAGCGTTCCATGGCCTCATGCCATGTAAGGCGCGGAAATTTTGCGGGAAGCTCCACGTCAAGGACGTCCTTAAACACGCGCCCCATCATTTCTTCCGCCATGGCATATACGTTTTCTTCGTCTGCGAAGGACATTTCAATATCTATTTGCGTAAACTCGGGCTGGCGGTCTGCGCGCAAATCCTCATCGCGGAAGCAACGCGCAAGCTGAAAATACTTATCAAAGCCCGATACCATAAGAATCTGCTTCATCTGCTGCGGCGACTGCGGCAGCGCGTAGAATTGCCCCGGGTGCATACGCGAAGGCACAAGATAATCGCGTGCGCCCTCGGGCGAACTGTTTATAAGAACAGGGGTTTCAATCTCCAAAAATCCCCCCTCGGTAAGATACCGCCGAATACTCTGCGCCGCATTATGCCGTATCTCGAAAATACGCTGCATTTCCGGGCGACGCAAGTCGATGTACCGATATTTCAGCCGCGTGTCGATGGCTACGCCTTCGTCCGCTACTTGGAAAGGCGGGACTTCCGCCTCCGATAGTATACGAAGCTCCGTTACTTCTATTTCTATCGCGCCTGTTGGCATGTTTGGGTTTACATTCTCGGGCGTGCGGGCAATTACCTTGCCCGTCACCGCAACAACAAACTCCATACGTATATTTTTAGAAGCGGGGTAAAACGCGCTGTTTTTGTCCACCGCAGCCTGCACAATACCCGTGCGGTCGCGCAGCACAAGAAAAATAAGACTGCTTACATCGCGCTGTTTGTTTACCCAACCCATTACAGTTACTGTTTGTCCGATTAGTGATTCATCAACATGTCCGCAGTAGTGCGTGCGTGTCATGCCCTTCATGCTTTCGCCCATGTATAATGCTCCCTTGTTGGTTTAAAATTTTTTCTTAGATTAGAAAAGCAAAGCTGCAACACCATCACTCTGCTTTATTTTAAATGCGCTTTGCATTTTTAGGCATAAGCTCCGGGTGATGCCGTTCAAACTCTGCGGCTTTTGCGAATAACTCCTCTGAGGTCATATTTTCCCACAGGTTTTCTCTCCACGCGGTATAATCAAAGCCTTTGTTTTTTATACTAACTATAAAAATTTCGGTTTCAATTAAACCGAGATTTTCTCTGAGTAGCTTCATGCCCGCGCTTAAAATAGCGGAAGTTTGCATAGTGTCAGTCATTTTGTTCCCTCCATACATTTATAAAATCAACGGGGTTTACTATATTTATTTGGTCTGTTTTGAAATTAAGCACATGTTTATCAGTCGTTATAAAATAATCGCATTCGGCAATAATCGAACAAGCCAAATGTACAGCATCTTTTAGTTTAATTCCTGTTGCCATAATTTTGTTTGTTAGCGGCAGTATTTCATTCTCATGCTCACGACTGATAAAATACGCTGCATATTCATCTAAAAACCGTATTATATGTTCTTTATTGTTTTCAAAAGGGTTTTCATTTATTTCAAGAGAAAGCATATATGATGAATACAAAGCAAGGCTTTTGTATTTTACCAATGATTGAATAAACATCTTTGCTGTTGCTTCATTTCTGATTTTTTCTTGTGCCAAATCATCAAACGGTCTACAGTAGCAGCAGTTATCAAGATATATTTTTAGCATGATTATTTTCTCCTATTATATTTTATGCACGTTATGCCATGATGTCAACTTTCAGCACGGCTCTATCTTTTCAACCTTCTGCGAAAGCTCGTGCAGTAGCGGCTTTAATGCATTTAAGCGATTTTTAATATCTTTTTGCTCTTCCGGGGTTGTGCGGGGTGTGGCTTTTTTTATAAATTTGTACATTTGGTTGATGATTTTTAGGCGGGTTATTATTTGGGTGGTGGCTTGGCTTTTTAGCATTTTGTGTGCTGAGCCTATTTTTAGCTCGCCGGATTTTACCCTTTCGTATAGTGCGGGGTTTTCTTTTTTTACTTGCATGTAGCGTTGCAACGTGCTGTGGCCGACATCTGCTTCGGCGGCTAAAACATCGCGTGTTTCCATGCCATTTGATGTTTTGGGCGGAAGCTTGTCAGCCCTTGATTTTACTCGCCCGCCGAGGATTTGTTTTTGCTTTGCAAGCTCGCGTATCATCTCCGATTTTGCCAATGCGATTTCTATGCGAGTGGCGTCGTTTAGGTTTCGGCGGCCAAGCTGCTCGTTAAGAATCCACAGCTTTACGCTTTCGCGGTTGGGCAGGTCTATTTCTGTAATTTCAAATTCGATAAAGTGTTTTGCGCATATTTCGAAGCGGTTGTGTCCGTCGATAATTATGCCTCTCCACAAAACGAGTGCGTTGTGGCAGCCATGCGATAGTATGTTCTGCTCCAGTTGTTCACGCTCGTCCGGGGATAGGGGTGGGATTAGGCTTTTAAACTCGGGGTCGATTTTGGGAAGGTTGTCCATTTGTATAACTCCTCACGTGTATTATTTTGTCAATAATATCACGCGAACACACATTCGTCAATCATCTCCCGCTTACTCCGTTTTATGCTGCTTATCCTCCGGTATCCATTTTTTCAAAATGTTGTGCAAACCGGGGACTTCAATGGGCTTTGTTAAAAAATCATTAAACCCGTTTTCCAAAAACATTTCCTTTGAGCCTACTATGGCGTTTGCGGTAAGGGCGATGATGGGCAGGCTTGTGCGGTTTTCTAGGCTTCGTATGATTTTTGTGGCTTCTATGCCGTCCATTTTTGGCATCATGTAATCCATCAGCACAAGGTCGTAGTCATGGTTTTTAACCGCTTCCACAGCGTCTTCTCCGCTTGGGCAAGTATGCACCTTCACCTTGTATTGCTTCAAAAGCTCCTCGCATACCATCAAATTAATCTCTATGTCGTCAACAATCAGGATATTTGCCATAGGCGCGGTAAAAAGCAGGATGGGTTGGTCACAGTCTTCGTCTGTGCCTTGGTACAGCTTTTGCGGAAGGCGTATCATAAACTCGCTGCCCTTGCCGAATTCGCTGGCGACTTCTATGCTGCCGTCCATAAGCTCCAAAAGATTTTTTGTAATGGTAAGCCCAAGCCCTGTGCCTTCTACATCGCGATGGCGTCCTGCATTCACTGTAAAAAATCCTTCAAACAGATGCTCCAGGTCTTCCTGTTTTATGCCTATGCCGGTGTCCTTTATTTTGGCGGTGAGCATAATGTGACCTTCTGCATAGTTGCTCCATGTAAGCTCCATGGTAATACGGCCGCTGTGAGTGTATTTTGCCGCGTTGTTAAGCACATTTATAAATATCTGTCGCACCTTTACCACATCCCCAAAAAGATTGTCGGGGATACCCGGGTCTATGTTTGTTGTAAAGGTTATATCGGGACTAATAATGCGTGTTTTAATCAGGCTTAGGATATCGTCCATGGTGGAATGGAGGGAATATCTTTCGCTGATAATTTCCATTTTGCCGCTTTCTATTTTGGAAAAATCCAGTACGTCATTGATAATGGAAAGCAGATGGCTACCTGCGTGTTTTATGGTTACGGCGTATTCGCGTGCGGAGTCGGAAAGCTTTTCGCGCAGAATAACCTCTGCCATGCCCATGATGGCGTTCATGGGGGTGCGTATTTCGTGGCTCATCTTGGATAAAAATTCGCTCTTTGCCTTGGACGCGCTTTCGGCTTCGTAAATCGGGCGGCTAATCATATGGCGGCTCATAAAGGCAACACTGGCTACGCTAATCATGCCCAGCAATGCCACCACAATGATTAACAATGTTACCATAGTCTGCCTGCGACCAAAGACGGCGTCTACGTTTACGGCAGATGACAGCATTCCGATAACCTCGCCGTTTACAACCAGCGGCGAAAAATGTACATAGTAGCCGCCGTCATGCTTTGTTAAAAACTTAGTATATCTGTCTCCCCGTCGCAAAACGGCGTATGTTACATCCTCGTCATAAAACATTGTACCGACTACCCTGTTGCCGTACGCGTCCTTTAAGGTAGAATTAATTTGCAGGTTGCCGTAAAAAACTGTTACCTCGGAGTTGCTTTCGTAGCCTATTCTGTCGAGGCGTTCGGGTCGGGAAAGGTCGTAGCTAAGCATTACCGTGCCTATTACAATGCCGCCGTCGTTACGAATAGGTGCGGTTCCCGAGATGATAAGGCTGCCGGCGTATCTTTCTATCATTCCCATGCCGACTCCCCTTACGGCATATGAAATGCTTCTTAATTCCAAAAGATTGTCCCCGATTGTGTCGGAGTGCATTCTAAAAATAACATCTCCGTCTGCATTAACCACCGTCATTAAATCCACGCTGCCGCCGTGCAGGAGCAAAAACCGCCTAAGTCGCGGCATATCGTTTTCCAGTATGGCATTAGTCATATCGGGCAAAGCGGTAATCATGCGTGCGCGTTCGAAAGCATCATCCTGATACGATTGCAATGCCTGCGAAAAAGAATGGTTTGCAGTCCTGGCCACCTCGCCGCTAAGCTCCGAAACAAGTAAACCGGTCATCGTATATGTGATGATAACCACAAGAGAAATAATAGCGACAATCATCGCGCTTACAATCAAAGATATTTTTAACCCAATGCTTTTATTTTTCATGGCTTATCTATCCTCCATGGCGAATTAATCCGCTTTATAGCGGATTAATTCGAAATCGGTCTCGCCTATCGCAAAAAACGCGGTGAGGCGTTCGCGATTTTTTGCTCTGCCGAGACCGTTTCTCATTTAATCCGCTTTAACAGTTATGCCCTGAATAATATAAGCCCAAGAAGGGGCGGCAATCGGCTCGATAAACTCCTCACCGTAGTCTAAAATGCGTTGTCCGTTAACATCGTAAACAGGCCCGGTAAAAATATTTTTGCCTGCGAGTATAAGTGCCTTGGCTTCGTTAATGGCTTCTTCTGTGCCGTGCGCAATTGTGTATGGGTTAAGCGGCCCCAAAAAAACCATGCCCTCCGCCATCCCCGCAAGAAAATCGGGATAAATGCTTCTCCCGTTAACCGCGCTGTCTACTGCGTAAATTAAATAGACGCTCCAGTCAAACATAGGCGAGGTTAAAACCGCGGTGGGAGCGTCAAAATTCATGTCATTGTTATATCCCACGCCCCATACGCCGTTTGCCTCTGCCACAAGCTGAGTGGCAGTGCTGTCTACATGTTGGCCGATAACATCTGCGCCCATGTTAATAAGCGTCTGTGCCGCGGACATTTCCAGGGTGGGGTTATTCCAAGCGTTTGTGTAAATTACATACATTAAAACATCGGGGTTGACGGAGAGCGCGCCCAAATAAAACGCCGTAAAGCCGCTTATTACCTCGCTAAAGGGATGAGCGGCAACAAAGCCGAGAGTATTGGTTTCTGTACGCAGGCCTGCGGCGATACCGGAAAGAAAACGCGCCTGAGCCATGTTACCGAAATAATTATGCATGTTAGGCAAGCCCGAAGCCAAAGCCTGATTGCCCGTGGCATGGAAGAACAAAACATCAGGGTTATCCTGCGCGGCAGAAATCATATGTGGCTCAAATGCAAAGCTTGTTCCAAATATCAAATCTGCGCCCCATTCGATGGACTGCGAAACAGCAAGGTCAACGGCGTGTCCCGGCACTATGTTAAAAAAGTTTAAAACCTGCCTGTCAGAGATATTATGATAACTCATCATATCCAGTGTTCCGCGGTGTTGTCTGTAGGTATAGCCCCTGTCGTCGGAGCTTCCCACATGGATAAATGCAATGCGCACCGTTTCAAATGTAAGTTGACGCCCATCGTCGGTGGCGTTTTCATTTGCCTGCGTCGGGTAATAGCCTGCCTCGTTTCCGTTTTCGGAATCCGTTACGCCGCAGCCGTACAAAATAAAAAACAGCAAAAATAAGGCAAGAAGCTTTTTCACGTCAGCCCTCCCTTCTTTGCTGTTGTACTTCATTTAATAATAGCACATAAGGTGCTTCTCGGCAAACGCTCTTTACATATGTGTCCATAATCATTACAATATAATTTGAAAGGGACGATTTCATGCGGGCTGTAAAATGGGGTTGGGGTTATGTTTCCGTTTACAAATGGCGGCTTTTTTTCGGGCTGCTTGTTAACACGGTAAATGTTGGGCTTATGCTGGTTAATCCTCTTCTCGCGGGCTTAATTGTGCAAAATGTAATAGAAGGCGCGCAGTACGAGCTGCTCACGCGCTATCTGTTAATAATGATAGCCGTAACCGCCTATCGGTCGGTATCCCGATACCTCTTTGCCATGCTTTTCGAAAGCACCTCGCAAAAAATCCTCTTTAATTTGCGCCGCGATGTTTTCCACCGACTACATATCCAAAATTTTTCTTGGTTTGATAAAAACCGCGTAGGCGACCTCATGTCCCGCATGACGGGCGACCTGGAGGCCGTACGGCATTTTATTGCATTCGTTTCCTACATGGTAATAGAACATATCTTGCTATACATTGCCGCCGTTATCGTAATGGCAATCATAAGCCCGCCTCTTACACTCGCCATGCTAATCACCACACCCGTCCTCATCTACGCCGCCCTAAAGCAATCTAAAGGCGTACGCCCCGCCTTCCGAAATGTCCGCGAGCAGTTTGCAAACCTAAATTCCACCTGCGGAGAAAACATCGGCGGCAACCGCGTAGTTAAGGCCTTCACAAAAGAAGCCCACGAAACAGAAAAATTTACAGCCGTAAATCAAGCCTTCTACTCCGCTAACATGGACGCCGCCTACGTTCGCATAAAATACTTCCCCGTAATGGAAACATGCGCCGCACTCCTACCTTGGTTTCTCCTCCTATTCGGCGGCCTGCTCACCATCCACGGCCACCTACAGCTATGGCAAATGGTAGCCTTCGGCGGCTACCTATGGATGCTGGACGCCCCCACACGCATATTCACATGGGCAGTAAACGACATCCAAAACGCCGCTACCTCCATTGATAAAATCTATGAAATGATTAGACAACCTATTTTTATAGAATCAATGTCAAAAGATAAAACCGTGGGGCTT
>Ga0209755_10006333_pt1 | contig 13155 bp, 12 predicted proteins | sample TergutCo191P1_FD_187301 | JGI IMG/M metagenome (GOLD analysis project Ga0209755, IMG submission 187301) | Cornitermes sp. P1 segment gut microbial communities from Petit-Saut dam, French Guiana - Co191P1 (SPAdes) (version 2) | ecosystem: Host-associated > Arthropoda: Insects > Digestive system... | reverse complement strand
TAGAATATCGTGTTTTTATGACAAGCGGAGAGATGATTCCAATAGAAAGCCCCAGCAAACTTCCCGATCCGAGCCGCTACGATCATATAAAAGAACCATACATAAAAGCGCAGATTTTCACGCCAAAGGATTATATAGGCTCTTTGATGCAGTTGGCAGAAGAAAAGCGAGGCACATTTGAAACAATGGAATATCTTGATGAAAACAAGGTGATTTTGCGTTATGAATTGCCTTTGGCAGAGGTTATGTTTGATTTTTACGATCGCTTAAAATCCGTGAGCCGTGGTTATGCCGGCCTTGATTACGAGCAGTCCGGGTATAGAGAAAATCCTCTTGTTAAACTTGACATTCTTTTGAACGGCGATCCTGTGGATGCTTTTTCCGTTATTATTCACAGGGAAAAGGCGCAGCATTATGCGCGGGCAATTTGCGACCGCCTAAAGGATTTAATTCCGCGCCAGCAGTTTGATGTTGCGATTCAGGGAGCGATTGGCGGAAAAATAATAAGCCGTTCAACGGTTAAAGCCGTACGCAAAGATGTTCTTGCAAAATGCTACGGTGGCGATATTACCCGCAAGCGCAAACTTTTGGAAAAGCAAAAAGAGGGCAAAAAGCGCATGAAGAACATAGGTTCGGTTGAAGTGCCGCAAAAGGCATTTTTAGCAGTGCTTTCGCTGTCCAGCCCAAGTGGCCAAAGCGGAGATGAGGATTAAATTTTACTATATTAATTTCCATGCTAGGGCGAAAAAGGAAAACCGGTGTGCAGGTGATGCGAGACTTTACGGAAACTATAACCGTAAAAGTCAGCCATATAGGCAAACGCAGGCTGTCCATGGCGTTTATCTGCAAAATATGCATAGTTCTTTTTTCCTGTTCTATAATTTCCGGAATTTATGGGCTCACATCGAGAATGGGCGATATTTTGAAAAAAGAGCAGAACATAGAAAAACTAAAAAACGAGCATAAATATTTGAAAAATGATCTGGAGAAAAAACAAAAGCTAAAACTTGCGCTTATAGACGACCCCCTGACTATAGAAGCCGTTGCCCGCAGCTATGGAATGAGCAAAAAAGGCGAAAAGATTTTTTATTTCGTGGATTAACCCCTCAAAACCGCAATCATATCAAAAACTCCGCCTTGACCGGCTTGAATTTTTTTAGCTAAAAATTCAACGGCATCTGCCGTGCCATCTCCATAAACCTCACGGCCGCAAACATTGTGGCGAAATTCAAAATGCACCGAACTGTCTGCGCTGTCCAAGGAATAGGTGTGAAATGCGTGACCGCCAAGATACTCTTTTGGCACAGCCATTTTGCCAACTTGCGATTCTTCGTCGCGTACCATCTCTATTGCCCCACCTGTTGCGCCCATATCCTGAAAACTCTTTACCAACGCTTTTGCCGTGCCGCTGGTATCGGCTTTGGTTTTTTGATGGCTTTCCACAACGTGCAGATTGTAGCCGCCGAATACGCCGGGGAAATTTTTTGCAGTCCACTCAAGCATAGCCTGGAGCGCAACTATTTGCTTTGCCATGTTCGGAGCTATCACGCAAGGATGGCTTGCGTTTTTGACCAAAGCCATTAAGGCCTCTCTGTCTCCGCCCGTGGTTCCCATAACAAATGGAATCTTGTGCCTAACATAAAACTCAGCATTGCCGTTCACAGCGCTTGGGTGAGTGTAGTCCACAGCGATTAAATCCGGATATTCCTTTAGGATATTTTCAATTTTTTCATCTCTTTCCGGGAGCCTTAGCAAAGCAAAACCTTTGAATTCGGCTATATCCTCGCCAGTTAGCGAAAATGGGATAACGTTGAATTTTCTTTTCTCGCAAGCTGCAGCCACTATTTGCGCCATCTTGCCAGGCATTCCGCAAACCATAACGTTCATAAATTTTCCATCCATCCTACAACAACGTTGCTTTTTGTAAAAAAGTCTGTTGCTGCGTTTTGCACCGCTTTGCGGTTCACTTTTTCCAACGACTTAGCCCAATTCAAATATAAATTATACGAGCCGTACATCTCAAACCATGCCAAATTCGTGGCCACTCCTGCCATATCCGTTAAACTGCGAACTTGAGCGGCATAAGCATTGTTTATAACCTTTTGAAATTCTCGCTCGTTCACCAATTCTTTTTTCAATTTTTCCAGTTCTTCCCAAACAATAGCCTCTGCCTTTGCGTGGCTCGCTCCGGGTTTTAAAGCGACCGAAACGCTGAATGTGGACAGGGCCTTATTGGGATTATTGCTTGCGCTTGCGCCTGTGGCAAGCTTTTCCTCTTCTACAAGCCTTTTGTACAGCCGGCCGCTGCGACCGTTAAGGACTCCTTCTGCAATATCAAGCGCATAAATTGCGGAATCTTCAACCGATGGCGTTTTGAAATACATGTCAATGCTCGGAGTTGCGTCGTCACGGCGAACTATGAGCCGTTTTTCTCCTGCCTGCCCCGGCTCCTTTAAATGAATTTCCGGGAAAGGCTCGCCTGCAGGAATATCGCCAAAATATGTGTGAATCTTCGGCAGCAAAGAGTCTGCGGAAAAATCTCCGGCAAAGACCAAAATAGCATTGCGTGGTTTGTAATACTTTCTGTAATGCTCCTCTGCCTGTTCCTGAGTTAAGTTTTCAATGGAAGATGCCCAGCCTATGGTTGGAATGCGATAAGGGTAAACCTCGTAAATCATGCTTCGCAATGTTTCCCTGTAGCGTCCACGCGGGGGATCGTCATAGCGCATTCGCCGTTCTTCCCTAACAACATCTCGCTCGGCTTTGAAGTCTCGCATCACGGAATTTTGCATCCTGTCTGCTTCCAGCCATAAAAAAAGCTCAACTTTGTTGCGAGGCAAATTCACAAAATATGCGGTCATTAAATCTGTGGTGAAAGCGTTTAAGTCTGTTCCCCCTGCTTCTTGGTACGCTCCCCACAATTCATCTGGTTTCAGTTTTTCAGAGCCTTTAAAGAGCATGTGTTCCAAGAGATGCGCAAGCCCGGAGTTCCCCGGGTTTTCGTGAACAGAGCCTGTCAGGTAAAAAAGCCGGCAAGCAACGGTAGGAGCCTGTTTGTTTTCATAGAGCAACACGGTTAAGCCGTTTGGCAAAACTTCTTTGCGAATATTTATGTCTTGTGAAAACGCAAGGGCCGCAAGCAATAAAAATAAAAAACGCATATAATTTGTTCACCTCTTGTGCATGGTTAAGCTTCTCAATAAAAAAGGTTGCACAAAGCAGAATAAAAGCATTGGCGGAATTGAAGCTATAACCGAAAATGCCATTAAAAGATCCGGGCGATTAGCCATTTGGCCGACCGCCAGCCTTATTCCAACCGGCAAAGTTGCCGTGCTGGAGTCTGTTGAAAGAATCCATATAAATAGAATTTCATCCCATACAAAAAGGAAAATATATATCAAGCATGTGGCAAGCGCCGGGAGAATCACCGGAACTATCACTTTCCAAAAAGTTTTCCAGGGAGAGCAGCCGTCCATCATGGCAGATTCTTCAAGGTTCGGAGGAATGGCCTTGAACATATCATACATGAATTGAACGGTTAATGGCAAAAAGAATAATATGTTCACAAATATGATAGTGGAAAAGCTATTGAATATCTGGAAGGATTTCATTTGCAAAATTATGAATATTACAAAAATCGGAATCAGGAAGGGCAGGCTGGAAAGAACCTGGGAAGATAAAAGAATTTTTGTAAAAGCGGATTTGCCGAAAAACTTCAGGCGAGCTATGGCATAGCTCGGGAATATGGCGAGCAGCGTGCAAAGCAAGCTCACCGCTATGGCAACCAAAGCGGAGTTCTTGATAAACGAAGCAAGGGGCATAATTCTCATTATGTCTTGATAATTATTCCATTGAAGCGTTCTGCTGCCCTTGGGCATTTCGCTCGTTTTTACCTGAACATTAGAATCGTTCAATACTTCCAGCCTTCCATCGCTATAGCCTAGCCATTTATATCCCTTGTCGTCTTCATAATAAGAACTTATAAACGGAGGCATTGATATTTGCTCCTGTGCCGGCTCGGTTTTGAATTTGCGAAAATCAAAGGTTATGCTTGCAGTTCCGTAGCTTATGGCAATCTTGTTTTCCGGCAAGGTTTTTATGTACAGATTTTGCTCATCCAAATACGGCAGGTCATATTCGCCGAACATGATATTGTTAGTTATTTTGTCTGCGTTAAATTGAATGATGCTGAACCCTACATCGTGCGCAACCAATACTTCGTGGTCTGATATTTGAACGATGTTTTGAATGGAAGCGCTTGGAAGCCCCTTAGCTTCCGTTATCCAGGAAAGCTGCTTTGTTTCCGTATCGAAAATCGCAACGCCGGGGAAAAGATCGCCGCGAATGCCCATTACAATTTTATCGTCTGCCGCTAAAACGGAAAGACCCGAACTCGCTACCTGATTAACCCATATATTTTGCCATGGAAAATATCTCAAGCGTGAAATTCTGTTAGGAAACAGCTCAGACAGGCAAAAACGAAACAGCAAAAAACTTTCCTTGTCGGTGCGATTAGAGATTTTGAACAGGTTGTGTATTTGCGGGTTAAGCCAGCCATCCCATTTTTCCCAGTGGGCAAGAGTGGAGTTTAGAGCCTTGTTGTTCGGAGTTAATATCCAGTTGAGTTGCCCGATAATTTCCTCTGACTTGTAAAATTTAATTCCGGTTAGCGAAGAAACCGACGGAGCTGCGCTGTCTCCGGGCAAGGCTGGATCGTTGTTTAATTTATCGGATAACCATGCGAAATGCTCAGGCAGAATATCACCGGAAGTGTAAAATTTAAAATGGTCAAAATTTCCGTAATTGCTTTTGAAAAAACTCCAATCGTAGGTACTCTTGACATTTTTGCTTCTCAGATCTATCTCAAGCAAGCCCTTGTCTGCGCTGAATGCCCAGAGGCTTGCATCTTTTTGCGCATAAACTGTTGCCGCCGAATTTATGTCTGTTATTTTTTCGCCTTTGTAATACACATGTCCCAGAGAGGTTGCCGCTATGTCGTTGGCATAAAAGGTAACCTTATTATTTCTCTTTTGAGGGAAAAAAACAGACCGGTTAATATCTTCTGAGCTTAAAATGGAAAGCCATATTATAAACAAAATAGGCAAAGCGCTTATCAAAGCGAGAGTCCACGCTGCAATTATTTTTTTGCGTTTATAATTCAACATGTCAGTTTGCCCTCAGCTTTTTATAATAGTATAAAACAAAAACTCCTACGAACAGCATGAGCATTGTTGATAAACTTGCGCCTATTCCCAAATTCCAGTATTGGAAGGACGTGCGGAATATGTATGGAATTATCATATCAGCGCCCTTGCTCGGAATCATTGTTCCGTTGCCGAACATCATTACGACTATGTTAAAATTGTAAATATTTGTTATGAAATTTTGAACAAGAACTGCTAAAAAAACAGGCTTTAAAATTGGGAATGTTATGTATAAAAACTTATTGATTTTATTTGCTCCGTCCATAATGGCGGCTTTATACACATCATCTTGAATTGAATGAAGAGCGGCTAAAAACAGCAGCATTGAAAACGGCCAGTAGTGCCATATTGCAGGGATGGCTACTACCAGTACGGAGTATTTGCTGTCCAGCCACCTTGGAATTATCAACTGCCCGACTTCGTTATAGCTCCATTCCAAGCCCAGCCAGCTTGAATACACATCCCAGCTCAGAACGTCAAACAGCAAAAAGTTTATAAAGCTGTTATCCTGCTGAAAAATATAGCCGAAAAACATTCCTACTACGTAGCTGGGAACAGACCATGAAAGCATTATCAGAGTTATCACCAGCGCTCTGCCCTTAAACGGCTCCCTTAAGCAAATAGCAGCGAACAATCCTATGGATGTTACGCAAAGCGTGGTAATTATGGTGTATATAATGGAATTTCTAACAGCGTTTATAAAACCGTCTTGCATAACTGCGGCGGCGTAATTATCAAAAGCCACGTATAAATTGAACCATTGCTCCGGATTGTTTCCTATGTCAAATGCGCTTATCAATATGTTGAAGAGAACAGGCAAAACCAAAAAAAACAGGAGCAGGATGCTGGCAGGCAATGCGAAGAATAATGCGATTCTGTTGTTCTGTTGTTTCATTTTTCGCTCTGCCTCTTTTGAGAGTCTCTGCTTATAATATTATTTATCTCTCTATCTGCGGCCTGAAGCTCAATATCTATTCGGCTTTCTGGCCATTGCTTTCCTTCCGAGCCTGCTATTATGTTGAATATGTTGTTCAGTCTTTTTGCTAAAGCATCGGTTTCTATTGCGCTCCAAAACGAAACAGCAGGGTAGCTAACTCCGTTTTCAACTATTTTCTGAAACACTCTGCGATTTTTATTTTCCGAAAAATAAGGCAAATCATAAGTTTCGGAAAGCGCCGGTAAAAAGCCGGATATTCTGGAGAACTGAAACTGAACATCGCTTTGCGCCGTTAAATATCTTAAAAGAGCAAGCGATTCTCTTTTATATTTTGTTGAATTGAATACTCCTAAATTAGAGCCGCCTAAAAAGAATTTCCCTTGTTTGCCTTTTTTTGCTGTTGGAGGAGTTATGCAACCGTATTCAAGCATTGCCACGGCGTTTGAATTGGCTTGCAAAAAATTTTGATTTTCAAGATACATGGATTTTGAGGTTGTCTCGCCTATAAAAGCCGTTCTTCCCTGGTCAAAGTCACTGCTCACGCCGGCTGTTGTCTTATCCAGATTGGAGTAGTCGTTGTAGCCGTTTTTCACAAAGTTCAGATAAAAATGAATGCCGTCAAGAGTTTGCGGCGCAAGCAAGTTGCTCTTTGTTAAATCTTCGGTTAAAAAAGAGCCGCCTGCGCTAAAGACCCATGAGGCCAGATTATGGACTATGTTCCAGTCGTTTTTAGCAGGATATGCCATAGGGTTAACCAAAGTGCCGTTTATTGATACTCTTGCTTTTTTTATTTTTTGCAAAACTTCTGCGAAAGCTTCTCTTGAGTTTATTGAATTAGGGTCTATTTTAACGGAGTCCAGCACGTCTTTGCGATAGTAAAAGGGGCGCACATCCAAAAACCACGGGAACGACGTGATGTGATTTGAATTTCTCGGTTTCATAGTCTCTCTCGCGCCTTCTATAAACTGCCCTGAGCCTCCCCAGGTTTCCGCAACGGAATCCAGAGGCATAAGCGCGCCGATGTCTGTGAGCGAGGCTGCCCATGTAGATGGTACCTGAATTACATCCGGGCCTTTGCGAGTTGCAGCTGCAAGCACTATTTTTGAAAAGCCATTGCCCCAGTCCAAAACGGTAACTTCAACCTTAATGCCGGGATTTTCAACATGAAAGCCTTTTAAAATCTTATTCATGTCGTCTAGCGGGCTGGGGCTGTTATTGAAAATCCACAGATGTATTATTTTCTCAGAAGAAGCTTCTTCTTTGCAGGAGCATATTAAAAGCAGCGCAAAAAGCAGTAAAAACCTGAGCTTCATATCACGAATTTCCCCTCTGCGAACAGGTGAATTCCGTTTTCTGCGAGTTCGATGTACACTGTTTCCCCAAGCTCGTAGTTTTCGCTGAGCGATACCTCAACGGCCAGAGTTTGATGTTCATGCGAAACATAGAGAATGGACTGCGAACCCACGTATTCCTGCATTTCTACTACCATGGGGATTGCATTTGTGGTTTCCGGGACTATTTTAAGGTTCTCCGCTCTTATGCCTATTTTGGCTTTTGGGTATGCCTCTATGATGTTTTTAAAAACTTCAGGGACGCGTATCTTGCAAGAAGCATTTGTCAAATGCAGAATGCGATTGCTATTTTCCATCCTCATTTCAAATTCAAGGAAGTTCATTTCCGGGTAGCTTATAAAACGAGCTACGGTTTCGTTTACGGGTTTGTTGTAAAGTTCGTTGTTCGTGCCTATTTGCTGGATTTTTCCGTCGAATATGCAGACTATGCGGTCGCCAAGGGTCATGGCTTCCGACGGGTTGCGGGTTGCATACACAACGGTTGCCTGATGGTTTATGCAAAAGCGCCTTATTATCGACTGTATCTTTATTTTGAGCTGAGAGTCCAGCTCGGAAAGAGGCTCGTCAAAAATCAGAACCTGCGGCCGTTTCACAAAAGCTCGAGCTATGGCTACAAGTTGTTTTTGCGAACCCGAAAGCTCTCTTGGCTTTAACTCCATTATGTCTGATACGCCGACTAAGTCTGTAATTTCCGATATTCTTGCGTTTATGGTTTCTCTGGACAGATTTGCCATTTTAAGCCCGAATTCAAGGTTTTTCCGCACGGTCAGGTGAGGATAGAGTGCTTGCGATTGAAATACCATCGCTATTTTGTCGTAGTTTGGTGAGAATTCGCTAAGGGATTTTCCGTTGAAGTGCACGGTTCCAGAATCCGGCTCGGTTAAACCGGCTATTATTCTAAGTATGCGGGTTTTTCCGTTGTTTACCGGGCCCACTAAAGTTACAAACTCTCCGGCTTTTATGTTTAGAGATATGCCGTCAGTTGAAGACATAGTGGTTGTAAAGTCTTCTTTTTTTTGCCCTTTTCCAGAGAGCGAAATTTGGATTAGCGATATATCTACCATAATGCTTAAACTTGCTCCATGTTTTCCATTTGACTGCTGTTTGGGCCTTCTTCCGAGTCAAATAATTTGCGGAAAGGCTCAAAATATACTTCATTTTGCTCATTTTCCCTATTGAGCTTGGAATAGTTGAGCGCGACAAGCATTACTTCCGGATTGTTGTTTGCCATTTTCACGAACTCGCTGGAAGACACATTTTCTTCCGTCAAGTCCACAACGTAGGTATCCCATTTCTCATTATCGGATATTTCAATAGCCTGCTCTTCGCTGCCTGCTATGCGTATTGTGGCAAGCGGCAAAAGAAACGCAAGAGTTTCTTCTACCATTTGCAGGCTCTCTTTATCGGCAACCCAAACCAAAATACGGCGAGATTTATAATCGTAAACAGGCAACGGCTGGGCTTTTTCCTCTTTGGAATCATCGTAATCGTAGTCATCTTCCAAGAGGTCATCGTCTTCTTCTAGTTTTACCATGAGCGTAATATACAAAAATATTTTTCTAGATTACCCTTCAAATGTCCGATTATTACGCAAACGGGTATCCTCAGTCGGTAGATGCCGAGGTGTGGCTTTTGGGTGGTATTTTGCAAGACCCTAAGGTACTGGGCGAAGTTTCGCTGATTTTGAGGAATGGGACGGAATTTTACCATGAAAAAAATCAGGCGGTATGGAATGCCCTCACAGCTCTTTACAGGGACGGCGACCCGATAGACGTATTAACTGTTGCCGCAGTTTTGGAAAAAGAAGGCAAACTTGCGCAAGTAGGCGGCAAGGACTATATTTTTTCGCTTATGGAGTCTGTTCCAAGCGCGGCGAATGTAGAGTATTATGCGGAAATGATTCGCGGCAAATATATTTTGCGCAGCCTGATTTCTTCTTCTAATGATACCATAAGGGACTCCTTGGCCTTGGCAGCTATACCCGGAGAGGTTTTGCAATCTGCGGAAAGGCGCATTTTTGAACTCTCTACCGATCAGGTAAAGGAAAACGCTTTGCTGGCAGGGGATGTGGCGAGAAGCGTTGTGCGTACGCTCGCATCACGCAAGCCCAGCCAGCTCTCCGGTTGCCCTACCGGTTTTACGGAAGTCAATAATTTGACAAACGGCCTGCAAAAGTCTGACTTGATAATTTTAGCGGCAAGACCTTCCATGGGAAAAACCGCTCTCGCTATAAACATTGCCATGAATGCGGCCATATATGAAAAAACCGTATTATTCTTTAGCCTTGAAATGAATGCGCAGCAACTTGTAGAGAGAATATTGAGCTCAATGGCAGGGGTTAACCTGAGCGATTTGCGGCATGGAAAAATATATTCGGAAACAACAAAGATATTGCTTGCCAAGGCAGAAGAATTGGTTGAGAAACAGCTTTACATAGACGATTCAAATGATGTTCGCGCTTTTGATTTGCTCTCAAAGTGCAGAGTGTTCAAAAGAAAGCACAACAATAATCTGGATTTGGTGGTGGTGGATTACCTGCAAATGATGAAGATAAGGGGAGATGCGGAAAATAGGGCGGTTGGCGTTGCGGAAAATTCCCGCATGCTGAAAGTGCTTGCGAAGGAGCTTCAAGTTCCGGTTCTCGCTCTTGCCCAGTTAAACCGTAATGTGGAGAATCGCCCTGTATCCGGTGGCCGTCCGCAACTTTCGGATTTGCGGGATTCCGGTTCCATAGAGCAAGATGCCGATATGGTTTGGTTTATACATCGTCCCATAGTAGAAAAATTGAAGAAGAAAAAGAGCGTAGGAGATGACTATGCGCCTCCTGAGCCGAGTGAATATGAGAGGCGGCAGGCATTTTTGATAGTTGCAAAGCATAGAAACGGCCCCACAGCAGAAATTGAGCTTGAGTTTCACGGCGAGTTTACTACATTTAAAGATCATCTTAAAACTTTTGATTCTCCTCCGGATGAAGCGGCAAGTTTTAGTGGGGCTTATGATGGTTAATGCGATTAGTAGTATAGGCAAGACATTTGTGGATGGCATCGCTGCCATTGGCGAGGTTGTGGTTCTTTTTTTGTCCACGCTTAAGAGGCTTCCGTTTTTGCCTAAAGTTATGAATTTAACCATAAAGCAGATGGTTTCCATAGGGGTTTCCAGTTTGCCGCTTTTGTTTGTCACCTCCATTTTTACGGGGATGGTCGCAACGGTTCAGGCGCAGTATCAGTTCAGGAATCTGGTTCCGGATAAATTCGTAGGAACTGCGGCATGCAAAATGATTTTGATTGAGCTTGGGCCTATTTTGACCGCTTTGGTTATGGCCGGTAGAGTAGGGAGCGCCCTTGCTGCGGAAATAGGCACTATGAAGGAGAAGGAGGAGTTGGCGGCTTACGAGGTTTTGGGGCTTGATCCTTTGCGTTATTTGGCGTTGCCCAGATTTGTAGCGTTTTTTGTTATGTTGCCTGCTCTTAGCGTTATTTCAAATTGTCTTGCGTTGATAGGCGGTTGGATAGTTTGCGTTTTGGCTTTGGATATTACGAGTTATACTTATTATACTGGCATGCAGTACATGTTTGACATTCGCGATTTGCTTTCCGGGGTTCTGAAGTCTTTTGTGTTCGGGACGTTGATTTATCTTTTGGGTTATTATTGCGGTTTGAAGGCCGGTTCTGGCGCAAAGGGCGTAGGTTTTGCCACGATGAATGTAGTAGTGAGCTCATGCGTGTCAATTCTGATTTTCGATTTAATCGTAGCGATGCTGATATTTAATTAACGATTCAAACGCTTCCCCTCCTGGCTGGTACATTTAAACCAAGGTTTAAATGCTACATCTATAATATACATTATTTTTTTCAAATGTGACCATTTTTTTTAATTTTAGGTCATTTTTTTGTCATTTTTGTCAAAAATATGTCATTTCCTGCGATTTTCCGGCATTTTTTCTTTTCTTAAAATGGCGCATTTAAACCTTGGTTTAAATGCGCCATGCGAGAATGCCGAAAATCGCGTAAAAGAGTAGGCTGAATTGAAACAGGAGGACATTATGTCTACTCAACTAAAAAAGGGTTTTACCCTAATCGAGCTGATGGTTGTTGTTATAATCATCGGTATTTTGGCCGCCATTGCTATACCAAAGCTATTTGGCATGACCGCAAAAGCAAAAGCCCAAGAGGTAGGCACCACTACCGGCACATGGGTAAAACTACAGCAAGCGTATAGCACTGAGACTGGAACTCAAGGCTCAAATGCCCGCATAGGCTTCACCTCCCCAGGCACTCCAGGTAGTATAACATCTCCAGCTACGGGGGCTACTGCTAAATATTCAGCAACAAGTGAAACGACTTATTTTACTTACTCAAATAATATTACCGGGACTTCAGTAGCTACAGCACTAGCAACTACAGATACATCTTCTACAGCAACATTAACCGCAATGACTACCAAGTCTATTGGTAACGGCTGTGATGCAGCTAAAACATGGACTGCAACCATAACAGCTTCTAATGGCCAAGTTGTTGCCGTTGCTAACGATACGGATTGCGCTGCTTTAACTCCGAACTTCGCAAATATAAAATAGAGGCTGATGGTTTGCATTATGAATTCAGAGCAGCGGAAGGCGCGGAAAAAATTGGATGATTACGCTAAGGGCAATATGTGGCCGCAGCCTCCAGAAAAGCCAAAGCCTAAGAAATAAGGCTTAAGCAACCCCTGCTCCGCAAGCAATGGAGTTTCCTTATTCTTCATTGAGCTTGCAGGGCAAGGGAGGCATCCCGGCTGCCTTAGGGCCAAACGTGTTAACTACCTAGCTTAACCTTCGCGGTTGCTAGTGTTGGAGTAAGGCCGGCTGGGGTGCCTATTTCGTTTTTAAATAAAAATTATCAGGAGGGAAGTTTTGTTTACTATAATACAAAACTTTATTGGAGGATTCAATGATCTACGGATACATTCGCGTTAGCACCGACAGGCAAACGGTGGAAAATCAACGTTTTGAAGTTGCCAAATTCTGCGAACAACACGGAATGACGGTAAATAAATGGATTGAAGAAACCATTTCGGGAACAATAAGCACAGACGAACGAAAACTGGGTGAACTGCTGGCAAACATGCAAAAAGACGACATAATGATATGCTCCGAACTCTCACGGCTCGGACGCAACTTGCTAATGATAATGTCTGCGCTCAATGTATGCATGGAAAAAGAAGTGCAAGTCTGGACCATCAAAGACAATTACCGGCTGGGCAAAGACATCAGCTCCAAAGTCCTCGCATTCACCTTTGGCCTAACCGCAGAAATAGAACGCATGCTAATCTCCCAGCGCACAAAAGAATCACTCGCTCGCAGAAAAGCAGAAGGCACTCGCCTTGGCAGGCCTTATGGCGCAAAATCAAAAAAAATAAAACTCACCGGAAAAGAAATGCAAATAAACAAACTGCTGGAACAAAAAGCCTCACTAAGCAAAATAGCCGAAAAACTGGGCATACATCGCTCAACGCTAAGGAGGTATTTAACCGGAGAGAGAGCGAAGCGGAATTCCTTGAATCCTGAAAATCTTAAAATCTTGTAAATGTGTCTGTTGCGCAACCATTGGATTTATGTTGGTTATAATTTTGTTTTAATTTCTTAGTCTTTAAGTTTTATGTTGTTGCAAGAATTCTGCAGTCA
>Ga0209755_10006332_pt1 | contig 13155 bp, 10 predicted proteins | sample TergutCo191P1_FD_187301 | JGI IMG/M metagenome (GOLD analysis project Ga0209755, IMG submission 187301) | Cornitermes sp. P1 segment gut microbial communities from Petit-Saut dam, French Guiana - Co191P1 (SPAdes) (version 2) | ecosystem: Host-associated > Arthropoda: Insects > Digestive system... | reverse complement strand
GCCTGCCGCCCCTACTTTTTTTCTAAGGTCGCCCCACCCCGCCCTTCGGGCACCCCTCCCACGGAGGGGAATTTTTCCGACATTTTCAACTTTCCTCGTTCAATTTTCAACTAACATATAAGCCCTACATTCTCCATTCTTCATTCTCAATTAAAAAATACGTCCGACATGTTTCACTTTTCACTCTTTCACTCTTCACTTATCACTTACCTAATAGTATACCCCGCACCCCTGACTGTTTCTATTAGGTTTATCCTATATACATCGTCTATTTTAGCTCTTACATATCTTACATAAACATCTACTACATTTGTGCTTCCATAAAAGTCAAAGCCCCAAACGGTGTCTAGGATTTGCTCTCGGCTTATTACCACATTACGGTTTTCTAATAAGTATACTAGTAAATCAAATTCTTTTTTGGTTAGGTCTATAAACTTGCCCGCATAAGTAGCACTCCTTGCTTTAACATCTACTTTTAATTCGCCAACTCCCATCTCGCCTTCTTTTTTTACAACTGGAGTTCCTTGCTTTAGAATGCTTCTAATCCTAGCTAAAAGCTCTTCTATGGCAAAGGGCTTTGTCATATAATCGTTTGCACCCAAATCTAGTCCACTAACCTTATCCATAACGGTATCTCTTGCAGTTAAAATAATGACGGGGGTTTTTTTAGTTTGACGAAGCCTACGCAAAACTTCTATGCCGTTAAGGTCTGGCAGCATAACATCTAAAACAATTAAATCGTAGTCTTTACCTAAAGCTTCTTCTAATGCATCTCTGCCACTAGTTATAGCCTTAGTTTTATAACCCTCGTGCTCTAACTCTAATGTCAAAAACCTAGCAATAGATTGCTCGTCCTCGACAATTAGAATTGATGGGGATGGGGTATGTGCGTTGTTTTGTGTCATTGGCTCTCCTTTTAATAGTGTACAGTTTACAGTGTACAGTTTACAAATATTGTAGAGTTAGTTTAATTATTTTCAAACTTTAAGGCTTGTGCATATTTATAGTTAGCCGACCGAATTTGTAAACTGTAAACTGTAAACTGTACACTGATTGTGCATTTATTTAACATATTCTATTCTCATAGTATTAGTCGTGCCTGCTATGCCCACGGGTACGCCTGCGGCAAAAACTACTAGGTCGCCTGTTTTTACTAGGCCTGTTTCTTTGGCTTTTTCTATGGCGTAGGCAATATTTGTGTCAAAATCTTCTTGTTCTTCGGCTTTTACTGGCACAACGCCCCAATTCATGGCTAGTTGGTGATAAGCTTTTTCGCTAATAGTAACGCTAATAATTGGGCAAGATGGTCTAAAGCGAGAAATTCTTCTTGCTGTTGTACCAGATTTGCTAACAACCACTATTGCTTTCGCTTCAAGCTCAAACGCCGCATTAACGGCAGAATGTGACACAGCTCCCGCAATAGAAGTAATATTTGGCGGATTATAATTAAAGCGTTTTTTGTAATCTACATTACTTTCTGCACTTATCGCAATTTTTGCCATTGTTTTTACTGTTTCTACACAAAATTTACCCATTGCAGTCTCGCCACTTAGCATTGTCGCACTAGTGCCGTCATGCACCGCATTTGCTACATCTGTAACTTCTGCCCTTGTGGGTCTTGGCTGACTAATCATAGACTCTAGCATTTGGGTAGCAGTAATAACATTTTTGCCCCGTTCATAGCATTTTCTAATCATAGTCTTTTGAATGCCCGGTAATTTATCAAAAGCAATCTCTACGCCCATATCGCCCCTTGCTACCATTGCTCCATCTGCAATTTCTAAAATACTCTCTAAATTATCTACGCCCTTTTGATTCTCAATTTTAGCAATTAAATTTATATCGGCGGCATTGTTTTTTACTAATAAATCCTTAACAATCTGCATGTCTTCTTTGCTACGCACAAAGCTGAGTGCCATATAATCAACGCCTTCTTTAATTCCAAATAAAAAGTCTGCCTTGTCAGTGTCGGACATATAAGGCATATCAATATCTGTTTTAGGTAAATTTATACTTTTATTGTTGCTAATTTCACCGCCATGAATAACTGTAGTTACAATTTCTTCTGCCGACACACTATCTACTTTAACTTCGATAAAGCCGTCATTTATGAGTATTTGCTCACCCGGTTTTACACACTTATATAATGACGGATAAGTAATAGAAACTCTAGTAGCATCGCCTAAACAATCACCGCTTAAAAGGCTAAACTTTTGCCCCGCCTTAAGCTCTGCCTTACCGCCCGCAAACTTTTTGACCCTTACTTCTGGGCCTTTAGAATCTAGCATAATAGCAACAGGCACGCCCAATTCTTCACGCAATTCTTTAACGGCGTTTATTCTTTCTCGCTGGTCGTCATGAGTGCCATGACTCATATTAACCCTAGCAACATTTAGCCCCGCCTTAATAAGTCGGCGAAGCACTCTTTTATCGTCCGTTGCCGGCCCTAGTGTACATACAATTTTTGTTCTACGCATTTTTTAAATTAGCTCCTAATTTTTCTAGCTTTATAACAGTATAAGCATGTTGTTAGGATTAGTCAAACGGTTTGTTTGCTAACTAGAATTTTTTTAAGGTATCATGGCTACTAATGCCTATAAAAAAAACCCGCACTCTTAAAATGCGGGGTTTTGTTTTATGTTGTAACCGAATTTGTAAGCTATAAATTGCTATTGTCTGCCTAATAATTCTCTTAATAAATCAAAGTCAAACTCTACAAGATGCGGCGTGGGCGATATTGGTCTTGTTGGGCTATCGTTTTGGCTAGCTTGATTGCTTTGTTCTGTACCGTCTTGCAGTTGCATTGCTAAAGTTTTATTATCTTCTCTTAATCTCTCATTCCCGCCAACAACTCTATCAATTGCCTCACTCATAAATGTATCTATCATCTCTATACGATGTTCTTGCATAAAAAAAGCTTCTTCGCCAAAAACTACACGCTGCCCTATCTGAGCAAAAGTCATAATAGCAACACCTCCAAAATAAATATAGCTACCAGCATTTTGTCCTCTTGGAATAGCCGCATAGTTTCTATCACCATTTGGTAAAAATCTTTCTGTAATAGATAAAGAAATTCCATTTAAATTACAGTGGTAATTGAAAGCCCTGTTTATAAGATTGCCGTTGTAATAATGCTTGTAAATTCTTTCAAAGCCAAAATCTTCATACGAATTAAAGAAAAACCTTTTATATCCCACAAAAGTGTCGTAGCGCTGATAATGAATTTGATTCATCGGTTTTACTATATTTTCGTACATAAAGTATACATGATTAGTTTCTTCATTTACACCCGATAAAGATAGTCTAGCAGGAATATAATTTCTCCACCCTAAATAACCACCTGTAAAGCCGTTTAAAAAATTTTCTCTTGTAGACTGAGTAGCAATGTCGGGGTGAACACCAAATGCTGCATAATTAATTTCTAACATAGTTTCTATATAACTTGTACCATAGTCTATGTTATAATCCATTATTACAGAATTGTATCCATATGCGTCTATAATTGAGTTAAGCACAGAAAGATACGCAAAATAATCTATTATCATAACACTGCTTAGTCCACTCAAAATAGGACTACGACCAGATAGTGCAAAAATATCATTTATTGATATTTGGCTAGCTTGTGCTGATTGTGTCTCAAAAGCCATTACTGCAGTACTCAAATGAGCAGTTTGCGCCTCGCTGCTAGTGCCTAATAAAGCACTAAAAATATTTTCACTAGTTTCATATGCTGTTTGCACTTGCCTATTTAGACTGTTTCTAGCTTGATTGGCATTATTGTTACTATTGCTATCATCTGGCTGTGTTGGGCCATTTGATGGTGGAGGCAAACCATTGCCGCCATTGTTACAAGCAGCAAAAATGGCTACCGTGCCTAAAGCTAAAAGCAGAGCAAAAATCACTGCGAAAAGTTTGATTTTGTTTTTTGTCATAAATAATCTCTCCTTAAAATGTGGATAACTTTATTATAACTGCTGCTGCTGCTGCTGCTTGACAAGCGTTTTTTTGTATTTTTTTACTATTTTTATGTGTTTTTTTATTTTTACTAAGATTTTTAAAAATAAGTTATCCACAAATAACACATATTTAGGCATGTGAACTTATTGCCGTAGGGGCGGTCACTGACCGCCCGCCATGCAAATCGCACGCTATTACTGGTTATACGATTTGCCGTAGGGGGCGGCAGGTAGTGACGGGGACTGACGCACAAAAAAGCGGCATCGCAAAAAATCTTCCTATTGTATCATTGACTTTTTTGTGGGTCTGTCCCCCAAAACGGTGGCATACAACGCCTAAGGTAATGACTAATGACTAATGACTAATGACTAATGTCGGTTGTTTATAGGTGTTTTATAGCAACAACAATTAGTCATTAGTCATTACTCATTAGTAATTTAATAATTTTTTTGTTTTTATTGGCGGTTGGTGGTTGTCTGCCGTTTTGGGGGACAGACCCTTAAAAAAGTCGAGTTTCTTGCTAGAGTGTTTTGTTGGTAGTGCTTTTTTAAGCGTCAGTCCCCGTCACTGCTTATCGCCTTTTTTGCTATCGCCCCGCACCGTCAGCTTGCGGGCGGTCGATGCCCGCCCCTACAGTTGCCTACCACTTATCCCAACCGACATTCTTCATTTTTCACTTTTCATTTTTCATTGCTACGCCTACGGTGTAGCACTTCCATTACCAAACATGTTTAGTAAAATATCAAAAATCTCGCTGCCTATTACGGTTTCTGGCAATCTGCCGTCCCATGTTTCTATAATCATTTGGCGTAGCATCATCTCTCGCATTTCGGCAACATCGCCAAAAACATCTGCCCAATGCATGTAAACTCCGTCTTCGTTTACTGCGTTTTGCGGCGGATTAGCTTGATTTGGGTAAGGCTGCCATACTTGACCATTCCAAATACGCATCATAACTTCCATAGCGTCTGCGTCCGCCTGTGCTTGAATAACTATAATTTGCTTTTCTACTTCTGCCATTAAACGGCGAGTTTCCGCTTCTATAACTTGTCGCTCTTGCTCGTACTGAACCCTACGAATTTCTTGTTGGGCTATCATTTGTGCTTCAATCTCGTCTATAAAGGCACGGCTAAATTGCAACTCTGGCAGAGCAGCTTGGCGAATATCTAAAAAGAATTCTTCACCAATGGGGCTTACCATAGTGTTAATCATGGCGGGTAGTGCTGCTCTTTGCTGAATAAGTTCCATCGCTTCTTTGTCTACAAGCGCCGCTTTAACGCCGTCAATTGCCGCTGGTCTAAAGTTATTTAAAAGAGTTTCTAGCGTGCCAAACCTACGGATTACATATAAAAGCTGGTCACCTTCTACCGCAACATAAATTGTAGCCGTGGCGGTAAACGGTTGGGCATCTTGCGTGTGGGCTTCGATTTCTAAATCTAGCCTTTGCACGGTTAAATCGTAGCGTTCTACGCTTTGAGTAAACACATTTCTAAAATGCAAGCCGCTATTTAAAACGGCGGTAGGTTCTCCAAACCTAGTCACCACGCCCGCTTCGCCCGCATTGATTTGCACAAAGCCAAACGGAACAAAAATAAACGCCACCAGTAGCCCGGCTGCAATAGCTAGCGACACGATTGTGCGTTTAAGAGTGTTCTTTTTAGGAAGGTCTGGGCGTCTTTTTGCCTTAATAGCATTAAAAACAAACATAACTGCTATGCCCACAATGCCTCCCATAAAGAGAATGCCAAGTAAAATTGATATTACCATAATTAAAAAGTCTCCTTTTTGTTGTTGATTTTTGTTTTACATAAAAAATCAAATGTCAAATAATTTAGGTTTTATTACTTAACATTACATTTTCTAGTGATTTGTTATATCTAACCACCATTATTAAATATTGGGCAAATATAAACTAGCTAACAAAAAGGCTGTTTCTAAAACCTAGTTGCTATAAATTACGAGTATATTTTTGAGATAAAATCAACGCATTTTTAAGAATGAGTGTAGCACAGCTACACCAATGAATTAAAAATAAGGGGATTTAACTGCGTGGCGTTCGGCTACCAAAGGTAGCCTCGGCTCATGCCAAAAAGATGCCGTAATTTATGCAAAGCTAAAAAACTTGTTTTTTAGCGACTAGGTTTTTAGAAACAGCCAATTTTAAATCTGTGCTTTATTGACTAGTATGCCAGTGCTAGATAGCGTTGCTTCTATTTTGTTAAATAGGGTGCTGTACACTGCTTTTGCTTGACCCATGCCGATAAAACCGCCAGAAAAACCGCTAGATTTTCCTATAAGTTTAATATCTACGCCGTTTGGAGCATCATTTAAGACGACTTGCAATACCAAATAACGCCCTTTTTTGCCCGCTAACGAGCCGCCCCAAAATGAGCCCGCCTTAGAGCCATGCTCTGCGATTGCGTCAAACTCGCCCTTTGGAGTAACCCTCCATTCGCTTTGGTTAATAAGATTATAAAGATTATTCATAACCTCCGCCTTATTACCCGTAACTGTAAACTGTACACCCGATGCCATTGTAGTAGCCTCCTTGTTTGTTTTTTTGTTGTTTTATAATTTATAACGGCTTATTGTCTTTAGCCGTTCTTATAGATGCTATTAGCATTCTCTTTAATTCTAAGCAATCCTCTAAAATTTGCTTGTCTTGTATTGAATTTGACTCTAATAAAAGAGTAATCCAATATTCCGTTTCGTAACACTCTTTTAATGCAATTTGCATTTTTGCTATAAAATCGTTACGACCGTGTGCATAATTAGCCTCGTGTATATTTGCACCTATGCTTGTTCCGCTACGCAATAATTGATTTGTTAAAACCGAAGCTTTAGTATCTTTGCAAAGTTCAACTACTTTTAGTGCAAATGACCGTGATTTGTTTATTAAGGGCTTTTCTTTCATTAGTTTTATTTTTAGTGAATAATTGAATAAGTGAATGAGTGAAAAAGTTAGTGCCGACATGAACTTTAGCGATTTATCCGACACTGTTTCACTTATTCACTTTTCACTTTTTCACTGCCGACAGAATGTCGGCACTGGTCGAGGTGACAGGACTTGAACCTGCGGCCCCTACTTCCCTAAAGTAGTGCGCTACCGGGCTGCGCTACACCTCGATAAAATTTTTTGCAAAAATTTTATAAATTACAAATTACAGTTTACAGTGTACAAATATAGCAAGACTATTTAAAAATCTCACAAATATTTGCTTTTTTTATGGCTTTTAAGCCTCAAAACCGAATTTGTACACTGTAAACTGTACACTGTACACTTTTTTTTGTCAAATCATTTTTATTGCTTGCGTGTAAAAACCTTTGACCTTTTTACTAAAAGGGTATATCTTTTAATTGTATTAAATTTTTAGTTTAATTATAACCTTTTGGGAGTTTACAAAAAATGTCAAAAAAACGAGGCTTAGGCAAGGGATTAGGCGCACTAATTTCTGGCTCAGAAGAAGAGTATTTTAATGCAACGCAAGGCGGTGGCGGTGCTAGTTTAGAGCCTACAAGCGGCGAAGTGGCAAGTGCCACGGAGCTTAGCTTGTCTAGTGTTTTTGCAAATCCGCATCAGCCACGCAAGGTTTTTAATGAAGTTGCCATGAGCGACATGGTTAACTCTGTTAGAGAACATGGCGTGATTAGCCCGATTATTGTTGTGGCTAAAGATGGCGGTTACATGATTATTGCGGGCGAAAGGCGTTTTAGAGCCGCTAAGGGTGCGGGCTTAAAGGCTATTCCCGCCATTGTTAGAGAATATAGCGACCAGCAAATTATGGAGCTTTCTTTAATAGAAAATATTCAGCGAGAAGACTTAAACCCTATCGAGACGGCAAACGCTATTAAAAGTCTTATGAATGATTTTGACTTTACGCAAGAAGCTGTTGCCGATAGAGTTGGCAAAAGCCGTAGTGCTGTGGCTAACCTTTTAAGGCTTCTGACGCTTACTCCGCAAGTTATAGACTTGGTTGCTCAAGGTAGGCTAAGCGAAGGCCATGCAAGGTGTTTAGTTATGGTAAAGGTTGACTCTGCGCAGGTTGCCTTAGCTATGCAAGGCGTTGACGGCAAAATGACGGTGCGTGACTTTGAAAAGCTTGTTAAAAACTTTTTAAGTCCAAAATCGTCTAAAAGCACTCCGCCCGCCATTAGCTTAGAGTTAAAGGATTTAGTTTCTCGCATGCAAAGAGTTTTTGCCACAAAGGTATCTGCTTTAGGCAACGACAAAAAAGGCCGCATAAGTATAGATTATTACACAAGGGACGATTTAGACAGGATTGTAGAGTTTGTGGAACTGCTTGAGGGTCTTAAAAGATAAAGCTCTACTTTATCTTTTAAGACAATGCACAATTCATAATGCACAATGCACAATTATTGTGTTTTAATGCTGAATTATGAATTCTGAATGCTGAATTATTGTTTTTTATTATGATTTAAAAAAGTCTCCTAGTTTAGGGGGCTTTTTTTAATTGGGTGGTTTTTGCTAATTTAGGGATTGGGGGGTCGCATGTGAATTTAGATTTGCCGTAGGGGTCGCATTACTATGCGACCCCTACAATACAATCCGCCTTAAATTACAAGACCTAAGCCCATAATTTAATAAAAGCCCCCTATAAATGTTTCATGTGAAACAAAAATCGGGGACTGACGCTTAAAAAAGCAGCAACAACTCGAACACACATTTGTACCATTGACTTTTTTAAGGGTCTGTCCCCGATTTTTGTAACCCTGCTATATCAATCATATATTCACCATAAAACCCTACATAATTGTTTCACATGAAACATTTACAATCAAAAAAGCCCCTTTAAACAAGGAAGCTTTTTAAAATTGTTATTAAAAACAATAATTCATCATTGATAATTGATAATTCATAATTAAAAAAATCTATAACCTACTAGCATCGCCATTACCGCTGTTCCTACAAAAAACACCACTTGGTGAGCCAAATACATCCAAATTGCGTTTCTTCCTACAAAACTAAAGGTTTTGTTCCATCTGCCGTCAATCCATGGCAATAATGACTTTTTATTTTTGTAAGCAAAGCCGCCAAGCCCTGCGCCTAGTAAGAATATGCCCATATGCGGGAAAATGCCATAATAATCTGCGCCAATCCTACCGGTATGCATAGCCACTCTTAATAACTCGTCTACCGTCTGCCATGTGGTTGGCTCTACTGGCAACATAAATAACAGTAAAAATGTACCTGTGAATGTAGCCGCTGCCCATACGAAATAAAAGATTAGTTTAAACTTAAAAGATTTCCATTTTTTAAATTTTTTCCGACTTTTTACAAAAAACAACATAAATAGCATCACTAAAAGAAAACTAATAGCAATAAGCCAGTAATATTGGTCTAGGTTGTTTAAGTTGGGCATAAATTCTACGCCGTCCCTTAAGTCCCAAAACGGAATAAAAAAGCCCATAATAAAAAACATTGCCCCCACAGGCAATACAGCAAACTTAGTCCACCTTTTAAATACAAGCTCAATTAAAATAAAAGCACCTACACAGAATGCCATCATGTGCAAAATTCCAAAAATAATAAAAAAGTCAAAATCCCTATGGCTGCTTGGCATAATGCTTTCTAAGCCAAAAGTAACAAGCGTAACAATTGCACCAGCGGCGCTTAGCTTTAAAAAGCGTTCTTTATTGTTTTTACTAAAACTGCAACTAATGCCCGACAAAAACAAAAACATAAAAACTACGCCAAATCGCACAATGTCACGCACATTCCAAGTCCAGTACCAAATGGCAATCTCGTGCATGCCCATAAAAAAGTAGTCGTGTACAAAATGCCAGTTGTACGCAGCGCTAGGAATACCAAAAGCAAAATTAAACAAAAAGTGGTCCATCAGCATTAAAAAAATGCACAGACCACGCAAAAAATCAACCTCCCAAACTCGTTTTGTTTTTTTGGGCTTTGGCAGATTTTTAGTGCTTATTAAGTTTTTGTTTAATAATACCGTCATTTAGTGATTTGTTATAATTTACATTTTTTGTATATTTTAAGTTTTTTGCGTCATCAGTCCCCGAAAGCTACTTACCAACGCAAAACTTAGAAAATATTTCGTTTATGACTTCTTCGCTGGCTAGTTTGCCTGTAATTGCACCTAATGCCCTTAAAACGGCGTTTAGGTCGCTTAAAATGCATTCTATACTAAAACTATCAATATTGTCAATCGCTTGGCTTAAGGCTTGTTTTGCTTGTAGAACAGCACTATAATGCCTAGCATTTGTTAAAACTGTGCCGTCTGTGCTAATGCTGCCAACGCCTAGTTTAAAAATCTCTTCTTTTAGTAAGTCGATATTTTGGCCATTTTTTGCACTGATTTTTAATTTTTTACTATCAATCGCTAATTTTTCTTTATTTTTTAAACCATCTAACAAATCACACTTATTAAAAATATCTATACTTTTTGTGTTTTTAGGTAGCGCCACACTAAATTCATTATTAGGGCAACTCACACATAATAATAAATCTGCCGTCTCTATTGCTTTTTTGCTGCGTTCGACCCCTAATTTTTCTGCTTCGTTTTTAGTTTCTCTAATTCCTGCTGTGTCAACAATAGTAAATAAAATGTCCTTATAGGTAAAGCTAGCATCTAGTGTGTCTCTAGTTGTGCCAGCTTCGCTAGTTACAATCGCTCTATCAAAGCCTAATAGGGCATTAAGCAACATACTTTTACCCACATTCGGCGCACCAACAATCGCAACTTTTACACCTTCTTGCCTAATTTTGCCGTCCCTATAAGAATTCTCTAATTTTTTTAATTTTTGCCTAGCTTCTTCTAATTCTCGCTTCACTTCGCCCAAATCAATGCCCAAAATATCTTCTTCTGGGTAATCTATTAAAGCCGACAAATGTGCCAACTTTGCAGTGATTTTAGTGCTAATTTGTTCTATTGCTTCAAAAACACTGCCATTCATGCTAGAATTTGCTACATTTATGCTAGAAACCAACTTTGCATTTATTAAATCTAGTAAGCCTTCTGCACTACTTAAATCTATTTTGCCGTTTAAAAAGGCTCTTTTGCTAAACTCGCCAGGCTCTGCCATTTTAGCGCCAAGAAAAATAAGCTCGTTAATAATAAGAGTAGAAATTAAAATATTGCCGTGGCAATGAATCTCTACAATATCTTCGCCAGTAAAAGAATTTGGGGCTTTAAAATAAATAACTAAAACACTATCGCTAATTTTTTGTGTTTTTAAACTAACAAAAGTTGCCACCCTAGGCTTTAAGTAATCTTTTTTGATTTTTGTCGTTTTTTTGCCGCTCTTATCGCCTATATACAACAATTTAGTAGCAATACCTAAAGCATCGCTACCACTAAGCCGCACAATATGCACCCCACCAACCCCAGATGGGGAAGCAAGGCCGGTTATGGTTGTGGTTTTATGTTGTTGGCTTTTTATGGACATTGTTTGTTTTAACTACTAACTACTACTTACAAACTACTAATTGTTGTGGACTAACTTTTAAAATGTAAAAACTTTAAAATTTGTACAGTTTTTAAATTAGTTCAACCGAAGTTTGTAGTTAGTAGTTTTAAAACCTTTATAACTGCAAACGGTTATAAAGGTTTTAATCTTGCTTTGTTGCCTTTTCTTGGGTATTTTGGGTTTGTTTCTTTTGTCTTTTTAATTATTATTAGACTTCTTTTTTGGGTTTCTTTATTTATATTTAGGTTGTAATTATAAATTTTTTCTAATTCTCCGCCTAAAATTGTTAGGGCATTTTGGGCTTCTTTTAATTCTTCGTTATAATTTTCGCCTTTATATGCAATTAAATTACCATCTAGCTTTAAAAAAGGCAAGCTATATTCTAGTAAAGTATTAAGTGGAGCAACAGCTCTAGCTACAATAGTATCGTATCTTTTATCTTTTTTAAACTCTTCTATTCTGTTTTTTTTAATTTCTATATTATTTAAAGCTAATTTTTCTTTTACTTCAATTAAAAAATTAGCTTTTTTACCAACACTTTCTACTAAAGTAAAATTTAAGTCTTCTCTTACAATAGCTAGTGGAATTGACGGAAACCCAGCGCCAGCACCAATATCTAAAATTTCTCCATTTAAAAATTTAAAGCTTTCTAAAGAATCTATAAAATGCTTAGTCTCAAAATCATTTATACTTATAATAGTGGTTAAATTAAATTTTTTATTAGTTTCTATAGTTAAATTATAAAACAATTTAAATTTATTTAATTTGTCGTCTATATTTAAAAGCTTTAAAGCTTCTAATTTTTCTCTTAGTAAAAGCATATTTTTTATTATCTGAATGAACCTTATATAAAACAATACTTAATTTAATCAATTATATTTTATTATAAAAAAACTAATAGCACGGTTTATTATATTTATTATATAAGTTAGTAGTAAGTATTATTAGAGTGTGTGTAATAGTGTATAACTTTGCTTTTATACTACATATGGTATATAATTTTAAATTAAAGACTATATATTGATATTTTTAAGCCAAAAAAAGTGTAGTAGTTTATATAGTTTTGCACATAAAAATGTGTGGCATGTGTATAAAATTTTATTTTTTTATGTTTAAGTCATAAAAAATAATGTTTTATCCACAAAAAAACTATATAAAGACAATAAAATAAAAAATTATCCACAATTTTATCCACAATGTGAGTAAACTAAAATGTGTATTAAAAATAATAATTGTGCATTAAAAACTAGGCACTTCCATAAAACCAAAGAAGCAATCGCTCCAACGCTCCGCCTTTTGTTAATTCTGCAAACATTCTGCCAGTAACATCACTATTTAAAAAAGAGCCATATCGCCTAGAGTCTACAGAATTATTACGATTATCGCCCAAAACATAAACAGAACCTATTGACACGGTATAACTATATTGTCTAAACCCATCAACAAAACTATAAGAGTGTGTTTGTCTAAAATTATTATCAAACAAACTACTAAAAGCCATAGGCTCTAAAATTCTTTCGCCAACAGTTTCATTTATACGCACTGGCTCAGTTTCGCCCGCCCTTATAATGTATAAATAAACTTCGTCCGCATAAATTCGCCGCTCATTGCCCGCATTATCTGTCACATAATAATAAACAATGCTAGTGTTGCTAACTCGCCAAATAACAGTATCGCCACCAGTTGCCACAATCCTTTTAATAAAAAGATAAACATTTTGATTTGCTGGTCTGCCGCTATTGGGATAGCGAT
>Ga0209755_10006331_pt1 | contig 13156 bp, 9 predicted proteins | sample TergutCo191P1_FD_187301 | JGI IMG/M metagenome (GOLD analysis project Ga0209755, IMG submission 187301) | Cornitermes sp. P1 segment gut microbial communities from Petit-Saut dam, French Guiana - Co191P1 (SPAdes) (version 2) | ecosystem: Host-associated > Arthropoda: Insects > Digestive system >... | reverse complement strand
TGAAGAGATGGAGAAGGAAAGCATTAGATAGAGAAGAATGGGCGTCAATTATAAAGGAAGCCAAGGCCAAACTCTAAGGGCCGTAGAGCAATAGGAAGAAGAAAGAAGAAGAATGCAATAACAATAATTTTATTCAAATTCTCTCTGCTCCCAACAACTGCAGAATTGTTCCATGCTGATAAAAAGTACATAATGGTCATGGACATACAGTGATGATTTAGTGGTTCAGCATTACCTCACTATTTCCCCAAGTTATTGGCCAATGCAAAGAGAAACAATGAAAATATAGTTACTGTATATGTGTTGCATTTTTAAAAAGATGTAGCCTGTTAAATGCCATGACACTTGAAATATTTATTATATATATCCTCACAGCCCATAAGCATATGTGAAAGCACTGTAGAATGCAAAATAAGCTATTCACTAACTCACATCATGCCAGTCCCAGTGGAAGCATGGTGCAAGGCTTGGGTCTGCAGCCACTTGCTTCCTGGTATTGCAGGTTTGAATCCCACCTGGGGCGTGGAAGTCTGTCGGGTGTGAGTGTTGTGTGCTGTCAGATAGAAGTCTCTGCAATTGGCTGACCGCTCATCCAGAGGAGTCCTGCCAAGAGTGGTGTGTCAGTGGGTGATCGTGCAGCCTCGATAATGAGGAGACCCTGGCCCACTAGTGACTATTACACCATGAAACTCATTTCATAAAGCATAATCCCTCTTGAAAAGCTTAGCTAGTCAAGAAATTCGAAGCCCTCTATCGAACCTCAAAGTTCATTATGCATTCACCAAAGTCCCTCCCCCAGTGCAAAATTAATACATTTCACAGCCTTTCAACCTTTCTCTTGTAACACATTTTCATATGCATGAATCTTCCAAGTGACTCTGTAATACCATGTTATCACAGTTTACTAAGCTGTTCTGATTGCCTGCTAACGACATCACACATAAGTTTACTGGAAGCCTAATACAGTTGGTGTGACAAGCAACACACAACCTATTTCAAGTATACTGCTAAATCAAAAAATATTATTCTATATGCATTTCAAAGTGTTTACATAATACAGAACTAGGACCCTAGACTCAGCATTTCTATTAGTTAAATACACTGAAATCTGGAGAGAGGGGATTCTGAAACCTGTTGCTGGTTGAACCTATGATGCTCAGAGCTACGAGCTAATTTACCTGCTGACAGACTAATCTTTATCATCATATGGGATCATATGGTGGTCTCTAAAATGTACTGGGAAATGGCCAAATATGCCATATGCAGGTCTCTGCATGTTTAATTTGTAGCAATATAAACTGTCCAAACCAAGTCATAAAAACACCATTGAGAGATACAACTGGCACTTAAACCCCTTTCATAAAGGTTAGTGAAATTACAGCCAGCTCACATGGCTAGCTGTCTTGTTTGTCATACAACAATATATAACTTGCCACTGTGCATGAACTATCTAAGTATTCTGATAGATCTGAGGTAACCGATATTTTTCAGCCCAGCAATCTTTCAATTCCTGCATGACACAAACAAAATCTTCATTTACATATTTCTTGTCAACAAAACCACATTATATATATTCAAAATTGAACCACAGTAAAATCACTACATAAATTTTGAAGGAAATAAAAAAATCAGTCCACCATACAAGAATCTTATAACCTGCATATCACAAATTTGAAAAGATATTCTACACTAATAATTCCCTCATCCAGTATATGCTCAAGATAAGAAAATGTAAACCCATGAATCTACCCCGCAAAATCTTTAAAAAGTAATATTACACACCATAATCGAGACCTTACTTAATATAACCTAAAATTGGCAAAGATATAATTCCAAACAGCTCCCACTTCAAGATTTATTTCTATAACAGAACCTCCCGTATTACTACTATTTTATGTGAAAAATATAACTCATTTCCTTTTTTAATATTTTATGCTCATAATTCCCTCCCAAGTATTTCATACATAGAGTGTATTACCTGAAGACCACCACTAAATCCCCTCAAAAATAAAATGTTTTGCCATGACTGATGGTTGACTTCATTATTTGTTACGATATTTTCAGTTTATCCCTTTGCAATGCACACTTTCAACTGATGAACACACTAACAAATTTTACCCTCCTATTCTAAAATTACTATACTGATTGCAGAAGGAACTTTTTAATGCACCTCCCAAGCAATGCAACTCTTCAATGTATGGCGTTTAAAAAATTATTTATGCATTAACGTCCTTTCCTTCGTATATGGAAATAATTTAAAAATTTTCAGCTTGTTTCTTTCATAAACTATTTCAAATGTTCTCACCTGAAATGAAATCCAGGGTGTGATCTGAGCTAATATATTATTTCACTGTATTGTATTCAGAATAATCCACTCCACTGTACACATGTGTTGTATCATGCCAGTTCAACTAGATAAACAAACACTGTAAGCACTAACCAATGAACTTCTTCATTACACACAGCTTCTGGTTCTATAAAACATGGGGAGTTCCTTACCAACCTTATCTTCATACAACAGACCCCACCTTGAGATTATGAAAGTTTATCAGTTGATCAAGAAATCCACCTTTCACTGAAACCTAATGTTCATCATATTAAAAAGCCACTGGTGAGCAAAAAGAAACCAGTCCATGCTCACATCTATCTTCTTAAGCTCCATTTTCATGTCATTTTCACACCTAGGTCTAGGTCCCTTTAGTGGTCACTTCCCCTAATGTTTCCTGAATAAACTGTTGTATGAATTTTTTGATTTGTTGCAGGTTCCGTATACCTTTCCTGTCTGACCCTCACTCATTCCTCAAAATGAACAGTGCAATCATGAAGCACCTCATTGTGCATTTACCTCCATCATATTGTTTCTTTCTCTCTCTTCCGTATTCACAGTCAATATGCAAGACAGAAGTCACACAGAATACCTCAGTCAGTATAGGTAGCCAGGAGGACCCTGGTTTCAAGAAGCACCATGTTCAGGTAGGCTCAGGGGCCTGACCAGCCTCCTAGAAAATAGATATAGGGGGCCCTTCCTCTGTACACAATATGGGATCCCATACTGTAAGCACTGAACACTGATTGTCCATGTACTGAAATGTCTGCTGGATGATGAATACTTATAACTGAAACATATAGCAGACTTTACAATATTGATTATATTGTTGTGTTTTTGATTGAATGACTTTTCAAGTGAGCACTTACCTCTTACCTGGTGCTGGTATAAGCAGTATGTGCAGCTGTACCTCCACTCCCTCCTACATAATTAAGCACAGGGACACTTTACTTTTTTGTAGGATGATGGCATTTGTGTTGCTTCATCTCACAAATAGTTTGCAACTATCATACATATTAATGTAGGTCTTGAAAACGTACTTCTGGCTGTCCAGTAATACAGTTTTGGGGTAGAAGTTGGTTTAAATTAATCTTTTCGGGTTCTGCATTTGACAATATGTCTGCTGTTTGAGAGCATAAAGATTAATGCAGTATATAGGGCCTTAGTTTTTGCCTGATGAAACATCTAGTGAACTGGAAGATGGGCTGATGTGTGTGTGTGTGTGTGTGCAGTGGCAAAGGCAGGATACTTTGTTTTGTTTTGTTTTGTTTTGTCTGCCATTCTGCTATCACTATTGCTATACAAGTGACTCACTTGTAGATTCTGCATCAGAATTTCACTGGTCAAAATCCTAATAAGTGATCTATATGAATTTATAATTTTTATTTTAATTATAATTTTTAATTTTACCTATAATTTTACATTCTCTTGTATGAATGTGAAACTTGGCCTCACATTAAGGGAACAACATAGTTTAAGAGTATTAGAACACAGAGTGTTTAGGAGAACATTTGGTCCCAGGAGATGCTTATAGAAATATGGAGAAAATGGCATAAAAAGGAGTACCATAATTTGTACTATTGGCCAAATAACAAGACTTCCAAATCAAGAACCATGATACTGATAGAGTGGTATCATGAGTGAGAGCTGTGAATTACTGGTATGTCTACAGTTTTGGCCACAAAATGTGACCACTTGTCAAATCTACGTGCAAACAGGAAGATAATTTTAAAATGGATTGTAAAGAAGTAGAGTGGGATAGCACAGACTGGATTCATTTGGTTAAGGACAGCATCTATTCTGTATATGCTACATAGTTTATAAGGTTGCAGCCAACAGTCATTTACTTTTAAAGAAATTTATAGTTATAATTTTTTATGTGTTGGACTTGTACAGTTAAATTTAATTCTACAAGTCCAATAAGTAAATTACACCACACCCCATAACAGCAATTCCTATGGCACACAATAAATTTTACTAACAACCAATTATGTGTATAGAATGCCATGTAGTACAGGGAATGAGATCTCAGTTCTTCAGGTAACATTAAATGTAAATATATATTTTGTGTAACTAACTACCCTATATGTTCTTGTTAAGCTACTGACCAGAAGATGGCAACACTGTGAGCCAAACATGTTGTCAGAAACTGTAGTCAACATAGAATTAAGTTCTTTTAATGGCTAGAAGAAAACTTATTTCTGCAGAATGTGGTATTGGTTACCATACTCCAAAACTATTATTCTGTACTGAACCCCTGACCATGTCATGACCTCAATTTCAATCAAAGAAGCATGGAAACTGTATCCTGCATTGACACAAAATAATCTCATACATGGTTAATGTTCCAGAGACATATACTACCTACATCTTCAGACAGACTGCTGACGGAAGCAGTATGTTCTTTGAAGCACTGACAACCATCTGCCAAACTACAAAGTGTCCTAACCCAGACCACATTCTATACCTTCGTCAATATGAAAACTTGAATTTTAAAAATCTAAATACATAAGCGACAAAAGAGTAATGTTTTGGGTCAGGAAAACTGGATTACAAGTACTGGATTATGTCCTCTATCAGCGCAATAATGCGTGTTTCAGTTTCCTTTATGTCACTGTCATAACTATTAACATTATAATATATACCAAGTTAATTCTTCACTGAGGCCAGCTTAGGTAATTGCAACAATAAGCAGAAGAAACAGCTCTCCTTAGTGGCAAATGAAGACACATAACAAGCATACATATGTACATCCAATACCTTGCAGGTGCTTCAGTATGGTCCAAGAGCTTCACTTTTTCTAACATACAACAAAACTAAAAACTTTTTCATGAGAATGTCATAAGAGAGAAAAAACATGCCAGTAATGGCTGTGAGCCATTTGGAAGCACAATATATTATGAATTTTACATAGGAGATAGATTTATAGTCAACATAAATGACAAAAATATAACAAGTACATTTACATCAAACATGACAATTTCTAACAGCTGTACGTTTTCACAGCACACACAATGTTCTTATATTTATGGGTCAATAAAATATGTCATGAATTTAAAGTTGCAGTGAAGTGCTATGGTGAGACTGAGGATGTTCCAGGAAAACACAACAGATGGTGATACCTATTGTCCATCAGCAGTAAATAAATTTTCACCAAATAAGTTACTCCATGGAATACAGTCCTTCATGACAATATAACAGTTCCTTTGCAGGTATGGAAATTCTCCATATTTTACAGAATCTAAAGGTCTGGTCTCATCATGGATCAGAGTTTGATTACTGTGTTCAGAAAGACATGTCACTTATCAAACTGCAGTGCCAAATGAACCACAAGAGTTTTTTTTCCAGTACCAAATACAATCAGTGCAACAGAACTGAAATCTTTCTCATTTGTATGTTTATTTACACTTAATATTGAATGACCTGTTGCAGACTCAAAGTTCATTCTGAAGAGCTCCTAATTATCCTGTTGCTGAAGATATTACATGCTAGGGTACATTATAGCTGACATCTAAAGCTGATTAAAAATTGTCTAGGTTCAGACTTAAAACACACATGACACCAAATTTTGCTGCAATCTTATAACACATAACATATTAAATCACTTCCCTAATAATATTTGTCATCTACCAAGTATGTTGTGACAATACCATTAAGAAATACAATGAATAATTTTTTAACTAATTGCCAGTCCTAATGCAGAGAGCTGTAGTCCTTGTTAGATAAGTTAATATCATTTTGCTAATATTCTTTATCATACTTGTGTAACACTATCATTACTGGTCTATTTTCCTACTTTTATTAACAAGTTTAACCTAAACAATGGTTACAGATATAATCTTAAGCTAAAATTTATGTATTATTGTGTCCCTTACTTTATGATGTTTATGAATGTGTCATTTGGTGTACCTGTATGGACCCCTTTTTCCACATACTGCTTTGGGTGTTGTCCTTTCCAGTGGCCTCAAGAGAGATTTCACAGGTGTCAGTACTATTCTATGGTCTGTTTTGTGCTTTATGTTGACTGTATCAGGTTACAAGCCTGCAGATAACCATAAGATACATTGTAACTGCATGCTGGCTGCTGAATCAAGAATGAATACGCAAGACATTCTCACACAGTTTGGCCCTTAAACTGAAATTCACGGTAGCTAAATAATTAAACTCATAACTCATGTGACATGTGCTATTGCCTTAAAATATGGTTCAAAATCTAATTCAGTGAAATAAATATAGCTATATCTCTGCCTACAAAACTTGAAAATCAGTAAAAATAATTCAATTTAGAACTAGCACAAAGTATATAAAATTCCCAGGATCTAATATATATATATATATATATATATATATATATATAAAACACACTTACAAGTTAAATTAACTGCAAGATCAGAGGTGAGAGTTTATGATATTATGTAGTAAAAGCATAAGATACTTGTTAATCATATTACCCAAGACCGAACATCCATTCAATATACTCGTGTCACTGCTGATGGCATTTGCCGCCAAAGTGCATCAAGCAGAAGGACAGTTTGGATGTTTAAAGCCAACATTAAACATTAAATATTAAACATTCAACATGACTTTCTGCATACTGACAAGTCTAATGTAACCATGTAACTATATGGATGCAAATAAATAAATAAAAAGCTAAAGTCTCTAAAATTTAGGTGTGGCATGCAGAGGCCAACAGTTTTCCCAAGGATGCAACAATATTTTAAACCAATAAAAACATCCGTTAAGAAAAGGACATCTAGGTAATGCCTCCAAGCTCGTAAAGTGTGTAATTTCAAGCAGTTTACAAATTACCATATCTGTTATCTAGGTGACTAAAAAATTTATGATGACAAAGAGATACAAACTTCTGCTGGATGTGCTCCAGCTTAGAAGCATCTGAAGAAGTGATACAATTCCACACAAAATAGGCATATTCCAACTTGGGTCTCACTGAGTGGAGCATAGAGTCAGAAGGCTGTGAAGTGACGAAAAGGAGAAAGGCACAGTCCGAATTAACCCCAACAGTCTAATAGCCTTACAGAAAATGTTATCTAGCTGTTGCTGAAAATGTAGCTCTGTGTCTGTAAGCCCTCCCAGATCCCTGATGCAGTCCATGTGTGTGATAGAAGATTCAAACAGTTTACTTTCAAAACCATGCCAGTTTGTTTTTGACAAAAGGATATGACTCTGGTTTTCTTGTTTAGTTTCACATAGTCTGAAATACACCACACATGAATGTTATTTATTTCTGATTGGAGTAACCAGCTGTCATAAGGGTGTGTTATTTCCTGATTTATTTTGATGTCATCAGCAAAAAAAAAAATAATAATAATACACAGAACTATAATTTTGCCTGTGGTTCTGTATGGGTGTGAAACTTAGTCACACACTTTGAGGAACATATGCAGTGGGTGCATCAGAATAAGGTGCTGAGAACATACAGGCCTAAGAGGGACAAGGTAACAGGGAATGGAGAAAACCATGTAACAAGGAACTTAATGATCTGTATTCTGCACTCAACATTGAGTGATCAAATCGAGAAGAGTGAGATGGGCATGGTATGTAGCATGTATGGGGGAGAGGAGAAATGTATATAGGGTTGTGGTGGGGAATCCTGAGGGGAAAGAGCCCACTTGGAAGACCCAGGCGTAGATGGGAGGATAATATTAAGATGGATCTTCCGGAAGTGGAATGTTGGAGCATGGACTGGATTGAGCTGGCTCAGGATAAGGACAAGTGGAGGGCACTTTTGACAGCGGTAATGAAGCTTCGGGCTCCATAAAATGCGGGGAATTGCCTGACTATCTGAGAACCGGTTAGCTTCTTAAGAAGACTCTGCTCCATGGTGTTAAGCAAGTAGATAGGTAAGTAATAATAATAATAATAATAATAATAATAATAATAATAATAATGTGCCCAAACTGTAAACAACAACAAAAAGCAAGCACAATTACGTGTTGCGTGGAACAGCTCCCTCAATAGTCCTACAAAAAGACCTTCATGCGACGAATCGCGCTTCACATACATGATCTGTGCCTCATTCTTCCTGTCATTTTTTTGTTATTTCTTCCATGCCATAACACAGAACGCATGCTCATAGAAGGCTGTCCGAGGCCATCTGACACGAACTGTTCGTTATATGGGGCGAGTTAAATTGAGTGTGTTAGGGGATGTGAATTGTGTAAAACTTTTATAAAGGTTAACTGTGGAAGTGTTTTAGTGTTATTATTATGTTAGCTTTACATAAGTTACAAAAGAAATATTCGTAGTCGGAGAAGAACAAGAAATACAGTGATATTTATCGGCTATATGACACATGGGAAACATGTGACTTGTGGTGCTGACACGTGCTGGTGGTTGTGACGTTACAAAAGAAATATTCGTAGTTGGAGAAGAATAAGAAATGCAGTGATATTTATCGGCTATATGGGACATGGGAAACATGTGACTTGTGGTGCTGACACGTGCTGGTGGTTGTGACCTCTTATTGGTGTCTTGTTTTCGAAACAATCGGAAAGTAATTAGTACTGAAAATGTGACGTACTGTTTAGATTGTTGAAAGAAGTTGGTTGTATATTTGTCATGCCAACGTGCACCAGCCACTGTTATACGCAGAATGAGTGGTAGCAGAATTTTGTAATAAATTGTAAATGATAGTAGATAGGTACCTTTTGCTTCACTTACTCCACAGATATAGTTGTGGCTAGCTTGACGTAGTTAACTAGATGTACAGGTAATGCGTTCATTAATGTATGCTTGGTAATAATGTGCATAGTTCAGGCATACAGAATTTTGGCTGGAAAGCCGAAGGAAAGAGGGAACTTGGAATAGAGTTGTCGATGGAAGTATAATCAGATAGGTCTTCAAGAAGTAGGGCATCAGTGGAAGGAGTGTATTCACTTACTTGAGATAGGGTGAAGTGGTGAGGCATTTGTTATTCTTCAAACAGAATTATCATTTGTTCCACTTCACACATGACATTAAGTGGATAATTATTTAATAGATTATTCGTCTTTACAAAGAATTAGCTGCTTTTTTTTTTATCTTCACAGAAACTTTAAAGTGCTTAAGGGCCATTTATGGACAGTTTATGTAAATAAAATGGCAAATGAGTTGTTTGTTCTGGCAGAAGTTGACAACCTTAATGCAGTATTCACTCCACTGAAATCAGCACACAGAATTAAGGTAAGTACAAACTGTATTAATTTATTAAGGCACAGGTGATTAGATGTTTAACTTAGAGAACCAAGTCAGACCTGTGAGAATTATGCAGAGGTTGCCGTCCATTTTAATCTGGTATGGCATATACATGTACAGAAACTGGGTAGTTTAGTCAGCATAGTGTCTTAGGCTGAGGCTGGTGTGGACAATCGGAAGAAACTGGAGTTTGATTCCTGGCTGGAGCAGAGATTTATCTCTTCTCTGCAGCTTTCATACCACCTCTCAGCCCACCCTACTGCTGGGTAGTGGCTCTTTCTCGAGGATTAAACCAGGTGGGGCATATAGCTGACCCACTCACTTCCATCTAGTGCTGGGGTTAAGAATGCATGTGCCCATAGGTCTATTTCTTCATATTCCTTCATGGTATGATGCTTAATTAAACTCAAAACAACTTTTCTTTTACTTGCATGGGGTGCAAGTATGGTTAGAGAGAGAGAGAGCACTTGTTTGCACCATTGTGGTTTGTTGTGCCCTGTTTGAGGTTGAAGGACTGTGTTTTAAGTTTGTGTGCATTATTTATCCCTGGTAATAAACCTTACTAATCCTAATACATAATGTTAATTGTAATATGTGTTTACTTACATTTCTTTACACAATGACTCACTGGCTAGGCTGCAGTTTGCCCATTTCTGCTTTCCATGATAACAGTGTGTTACCTCATTATTATTTTCAGTACACTTGCTTCAGTGTTTCTCGAAACTTCCTCATTTTTGGTGCAACGAGTGGGGGACTGTATGTTTTCAGACGTGAGCCATGTATTTTTCTTCAGCTTCTCCCAAATAAGGTAATATCTCTTCATTCACTCTGTGAGAGAGCAGAGGAGGCTCCTTCCATGATGGTTAATTTAGTTCACTACCTTTTTGAGGGCCACAGACTTCTGTGTTCTGTACTTCCCTTATCATTTCCACACATTTCCCCAAACTCCACCACATATGTATCTCAAACCAGCACCAGGATTGCTAGGTGGATACATTACAGTGCCAATGAAGTGTGGGCCAATGTATGTTACCTTAATTTATTTTTGTTACATGTTTTTATTTTCATTTTGATTTTATTTCTTTTCACCTACCAGTATTATACCACCATGCCCTATATTCGTACTGTACCTCCATCAGTGCTATGTAATCTGAGAATGTAAGAGTGTTTGTAAATTCACTACATATTCCACCCACCTGCCTATCACCTGACCTCACATCCAATCACTAGTCTGTCTCAAAACTTCCCTGCCAGTTCACCAAGGCCTTGCCAAATGCGTAGCATTGCTAATTCCATTGGTTTGCCAACCCAATTGCCCTTTCACCACTCCAGCCATCCTTACCTACACAGTATTGCATGTGGACACAGTTACTCTTCTTTGACTGTAGGGCCCTGAAGATAAAACCATTACATTCCTTCAAAATGGACATTTTGTGACATCCCAGAAAACATGAAACTTAGTAGCACCACCGTGAGAACCTCAGATCTCATATGGTTGGCACCCCTTTGTGTTTGGAAGATCCAAGTTTGAAATCAGAGGGTGGCTGTTCTGATCTAAGGTTTTTTATGGCCTGTTCACTCCTTGTAGGCAAGTGTCATGACAGTACTTTAAAGTGGGCCACCACTGCTCCACTTCACATCCTTTCTAGTTACTTGTTTACTGATTATCCAATCATTCGATGCTGTATGGCCTGACCTACTGACAGCATCACTAGATAAAACATAAATCACTACAATAAAAATGCAGTGTTAAGAATAACAACTTCTGTTGTTCATTTGAATATGTAAAATAACTTTTATGTGTCCAATATTCAATTTCGCAGGACGGTTCTGTAACACAAGTGTCAGTTTCACCAGATGAGAAATTTTTTGCCTTTTCCACCACGAAGGGAGTAGTATGCTTAGTAGAAAGAAGCCAGTCTTTGAAAGTTCGTCGCATCCAGCTGTCTGTTGAGCGCTGTGGTTCTGAAATAACAGCAATGCAATGGAATCTCTGCAGCAGTGAACTGTTTGTTGGTGATGGTTCAGGAAAAATATCAGTTGTTAGTGCATCTGCTTTTGTGGTAAGCATCACACTGTAGTTCTAGTAACTAGATTTTATAACATTTTAATGTAATGTAATTTTAAGCAGTGCTCTTGAGTTACCACCTAGTTTGATGAACACTGTAAGTAATGATAATTTATTTCTTTAGGGTTGGTATTTGATAATTCACCAGGAATTGTTTTGAGCATATGTAACCTAAATAATGGCCTTATGTAATTAACTGTAGAAGTATCATCACTGCACTGCTGGTATATGAGTACTGGGTGGCCACAGTTTCTCATTACCCCCTGCAGAATTTTTGACATTGGTGCTACAGACTTTTCCCCATATAACTGTGGTATTATCTTCCTGCATTACACATCTTACAACATACTATACAAGCCATAATTGTCTTGTGGGTATATTTATGCTCCTTAATTCTCATGACAAGCCTGTCAGACATTTGTGAGGTGACATGATCAAAAGCAAATCTCATTGCTTGACTGAGGTATTCAGTGGTTTTGTAGAACTGCTGTGCAGCAGTCTTCTTTAGGAAGCCCCAGAATAAGTTATAACTTGGTGACAAGTCTGGGTGTCAACATGGTCAGTCCAATGAAGCAGGCAGCGTAGGTGACCCACAGCCAAGCCAGCATTCTCAGTAAACCTCACTAAGGTATTCCCAGACAGCAAGTGCATATTGTCCTGATGTTCCATCATGTTGGAACCAGACATTATTCTAAATGCTGAGGCTTTCTGGTTGCAGCATGTCCAGATGAGTGTGCTGATTAACAGGACCATCAAAGAAATGCAGTCAGAAAAGATGTTTCCTCTCCATCCAAATGCGTATCATGATGTGTGGAGGATTATGTTCCAGTTTCTCAAAATAATGTGGATTCTTCTTGGACCAGAATGCAATTTTCTGTGATCAACAGCTTTGGTATATGCCACATTTATCATTAAAGTGGCCTTTCCACATTTTGCAATTGTGTTAATATCTGAATCATCCTTGCACATTCATCCCGTCAACAGTTTAAATCCATGTCTTTTAGCTCCTGTTCTGAGCCCTGGGCAATGTGGGTGCAATTTTAATTCAACCTTTATATAATTTTACAGTGTTGAATGTGATATTCATAGTACCACTCATCATGTACAGGATGACTTTTGTGGTGACCTGGTTACACATTCCTTGACCAATTTGCACTGCCACCCTCTGATTGATGGCCTTCCAGTTATTGGCTACTCTTCTGTGTTGCTGTTACCTAAAGTTTGTGCTCCCATTGCAAAAGTGTGTTTTTGAGGGATCCTTGTCTGCACTATTGCTGGAAATTGTCACACATCTGGTTCATTGTCTTTCCTGTTTGTGGATGTTTACATGTCCAGACACTGAAAACAATCTGTTGTCCATTGGTGTAACTGCTTGTGTCATTCACGGTTTCATTCACCTAAGCTGCATGTGAAGATGAAATTAGATGTTTCTCACATTTCTGCAGGGGTGAGAAGACTTCACCACCCTGTACAATACATACAGAAGCTCCCTTACAACTTCAAGTGTTGGGAAAAAATACCTTGTAAATGTTTCTGACATTGTAGTTAAGATAAATAGCAGACATTAC
>Ga0209755_10006330_pt1 | contig 13156 bp, 11 predicted proteins | sample TergutCo191P1_FD_187301 | JGI IMG/M metagenome (GOLD analysis project Ga0209755, IMG submission 187301) | Cornitermes sp. P1 segment gut microbial communities from Petit-Saut dam, French Guiana - Co191P1 (SPAdes) (version 2) | ecosystem: Host-associated > Arthropoda: Insects > Digestive system... | reverse complement strand
CAGCCACATCGTTTTCTCCTCTTTGCTGTACTTCATCTTCTTCCTCCAAAAAAATTATTTGGTGGTAGTTTATTCTGCTTTTTTGCTTAGTAGTAGAAGCGCTTGTTTTGACGGTTACGAAGATTTTAGAGATGGTAATTATGTTATAGTACCGGAAGACCCAGTAAAATTTATTGCTGTCAGAGACAGTGGCACAATGGCCCGTTCATCCGATGGTATAAACTGGGCTCAAATAACTGTGGGTAATCAAAATTGGAATGCTATAACTCACGGCAACGGCAGATTTGTTGCAGTCGGCGACAATGGCTCAATTGCACATTCAACCGATGGCATAAACTGGTCTCAAATAACCGTGGGTACCAGTAGATGGAATGATGTCACTTACGGCAACGGCAAATTTGTAGCAGTCAGAGGTTCTATGGTGGGAGGTGTTGCTGGCGGTTTTGGAGAGAAAGCATATTCAATAGACGGGATCAACTGGGTTCGTTTACCAGAGGATTATTGCTATTGGACGAGTGTCACTTACGGCAATGGTAAATTTGTAGCAGTCGGATATGTAACGAGCCGAGGTGCCACTAATGGAATATTTGCATATTCAGCCAATGGCATCAATTGGTCTCAAGTAACTGTGGGTAATGCGATCTGGGAAAGTGTCACTTATGGCAACGGCAGGTTTGTAGCGGTCGGTGTTGACGGCAGAATGGCACATTCAACTAATGGCACCAATTGGTCTCAAATAACCGTGGGTAATTTGAGTTTGTTGGATGTCACATACGGCAATGGTAGGTTTGTAGCAGTCGGCGTGAATGGCAGAATGACACATTCAACCGACGGTATCAATTGGACTCAAATAACCGTGGGTAATATAAGTTGGTCGGGTGTCACTTACGGCAATGGTAGGTTTGTAGCAGTCGGCGTGAATGGCAGAATGACACATTCAACCGACGGCATAAACTGGACTCAAATAACCGTTGGTAACATAGGTTGGTCTGGTGTCTCTTCCGTCGGTAACTAAATACTTTCGTGCCTAAAGGTGTAAAAAAGTTTGTTGCTACCTTTTCGTGTTGTAAGGGGCGGCAGCGCAAATAGCCCGCTTGCTCCAGGTCGAGGTGTTTGCCCATGTGTAGGCGAGGGCGGGAGCGCAAATCCCTACCCGGCGCCGGACGGCTTGAGTTGGTTCACGCGCGGTTGGTAGCTCATAAACTGTTTATTTGACCCAGCGGCGGTTTTTTTACCCGCGCCGTATGTTGCCGGGCAGGGATTTGCGCTCCCGCCCATCACAACCCATGTGGCAACTTCAGGGGGCAGGGTTGTTCGATATTTCGTTCCCGCCCATCGCAACTCACCAGAGAATAAACGATGAAGAGCGGTTAACTATTTTTCTTCGGTCGTTGATCTTTGCTCAGTGTTTTGGCGGTAAAAGTTGGTTGTCGTTTAAGCCGTCGGCAAAAACTTATATAAAAATTCATTTTTTTTCTGTTTTCGGTCAAGCGCCACGCACGGGCGCACCCATATTGTAAACGGGCTTTCTAATTAATTCTCTGCGCATTCTGCGTCTCTGCGTGAGGTCTTTAGGATCCCCTGCTGTGAAATATTGCAAGGAACATGATATACTTAAGGGGTATCTTGAGAAACATGAAACGGAGGTAATAAATATGTTATATACCGAATGGAATTGGGATACCGCTATGGAAGTCGCACGCGAAGAGGCGTTTGAGGACGGTGTAGAACAAGGTATCGAACGTGGCATCGAAAGAGGCGTTGAGCAAGGTATCGAAAAAACCCGTCAATATGTCTTGAAATTGCTTAATCAGGGGCTCTCTTCAGAAGAAATCAAACAACGGTTGACGGAAACTGCGGCGCAATAATGGCGGCTAACAAGCTCCTATGCATGTGGTTTGCCCTATGTGTAGGCGAGGGACGCGCGCGAAAATCCCTGTCGGTGCCTGACGGCTTGCTTTGGATCACGCGCTGTTGGTAGCTTATAAACGGTATTATTTGTAGAATATTGTTGATAATTATTAAAAGTGAGATATACTTCTTGTCTAATGATATACGGAAAATACCAGTTTGCTCAGAGGTTGTTTTCCCCGCGCATTCTTATCTTATACCTATTTTTGGGAACCGGCAGCACAACAATTCACGCTATAGACGCGCTTTTTATCGGTTTTGGCCCCGAAGCAAATGGCTATAGCCGTAAAGGGGCGGCTTTGGGGGCAAATTTTGTGTTTGGCATGGAATTTGACACCTATTTTACCACCGGCTTGAAAACCGGTTTTTCGCATGATTTAGGCACGGTTAGCGTCTTGAACTTTCAATTACTATTTCGTTATTATCTGCCCTGGCTGCGTTCATCTTTGCCTGTTAGCGGTTTCTTTGTGCAAGCAGAATCAGGAGGTATTCTTGCCTTTGAATTTGGTGAAGTTTTTCCCACTTTTTTAGCCGGCATTTCTGCAGGTTGGCGTCATAATCTGCCCCGTAACTGGTATATTGAACCGGCAGTACGGCTTGGCTATCCTCATATATGGGGTATCGAAATAACAGCAGGGTATCGATTTTATTACAAAAGGAAAAACGAGGAGTATCCCGAAACCGAAAAATTAGCCGAAATTGAAAAATTGGACGAAATTGATGATCAGAAAAAAATCGAAGAGCCTAACGAACCTGTTGTCCCGTCTATTTATTTACGTATACCGCCTGTCTATTTCAGCCCGAATGTTGCTGACTTTGAAGGTTTAGGCGCGGGAATCGCAGAAAACAACATCTATGCCTTGGAATTAGTAACACAAATACTTGAAACATTCGGTGATTACAAGGTAATCATAGAAGGACACGCAAATCCTACCGCTCCTGAAGGTCGTGTCCGTACAGCAGAAGAACCTACGCTCCTTCGTGTCAGCGAAGCGCGGGCTCAATGGGCGTTTAATGAATTAGTGAGCAGAGGCGTTGACCCAAGCAGAATGCATACTGTTGGTTTAGGCACTTCAGGTACAATAATACCTTTTACTGACTACAGAAACGCGTGGCAAAACCGCCGTGTGGTATTTATATTGATCAAAGAACCGAACTCAGAGAATAACGAATTGATCATAGAGCCGCTGACAGGAGAATATAATGAAGAATGAAAAAACCATAAAAAAAGGACAGATAAAAAAACTCTTGCTTTTCTTTATGTCACTCTCCATTGTATTGTTTTCTTGTGATAATCAGTTTATGCAGGATGTTTTACCAAAAATGAAATCCCCCGGCGCGGCAGTTACACAGCCAACGGTAATAGGCATACCCGCGCCAAACAGTATTGCCGTTCAGGATGTAGACTTTACCGGTAACCCCGGCAGCCAAATAGCCGAATACTCGATTAGCCAGACGAATGACGCGCTTGCTAAAAGCCTGTCATGGCAAACAAGCACAAGTTTTACCAGACTTTCTTCCGCTACAACTTACTTTATCTATGCCCGCTCCGCCGAGAATGCCGGCTATCAAGCGGGTTATTATAGCGTTAGCGATCCCGTACAATTCTACAATGTTAACTTTGATGTCAATGGAGCAACGAGCGGTAAACTTCAGGATTTACAGTCGGCGTTTCAAAATGATTTAATTATACTACCTGCCAAAGGCAATCTTGTAAAAACCAATTTCGCTTTTGGATGCTGGAATACCCAGAGCGACGGCAATGGGGAAAATTTCATCCCAGGACATCCATATCAGGTTACCGGCAATCAAATCTTGTATGCCAAATGGGTAGCTGAACAAATGCATATGTTTCCGTTTTCACAGCCAGAAAACAATGCGCCGCCTGTTGTATCAGGCATAACCATTTCACAGACAGGTATAGGCAACTATCCAACTATCGGTATTTTAGAATTAACTAATCCGGACAATTATACCCTGATTGAATGGTTTTACGGCAGCATAAAATTGGGTGAAGGAGCCAGTCTGGAACTGAATGCGACAGATATCCGTTATAATGTAGCGGGAACGCATAATATAACCGTTGTGGTATGGCAAAACGGTATGCCATACAGCCTGAGAATTTCATTTATAATAGTCCAATGAGCGGATTATAGGAGGTATAAATTATGAACAAGGAACGTAAGAACAGAGGAAGACTTAGCATAACTATGTTCATTGTCCTTTTCTCTTTAATAAGTTGTCCGGATGCAATGAATTTTAAGCATGATGCGATTCCTGACGGACAAGGATCGCTTTCGCTGTTACTTGGAGGGCAAAACAGCCGAACCATTTTGCCTCAAACGCCCGTTATAAAAGCGTATGAGCTTGCCTTTACCAGCGACAAGATAAACGTTACCGTAAGCCGCTGCGTCAATACGTTTTCCGATCCTATCCATCTGCATACCGGAACCTATAATCTTCTTGTTACAGCTTATACAGATGAAGAAAAAAAAGAACCTGCGGCATGGGGAAAGCAGGATAATATAAGAATTGATGATGGGAAAGGGGTAACCCACACTATCACGCTTATACCCTTTTCTCCCGACGGAGAGGAATCAGGCACATTTAGCTGGAATATTAGTTTTCCGAATGATGTAACAGAAGCACGGATGAACATCAAGCCGCTGTCTGAAAACGGAGCGGCAGAAGCGGAATTCTATTTTGAGAGCGCAGGAGGAGAAACCCCGCTTAACGGTTCTGTACCTCTTGAATCCGGTTTCTACAGCGTACTGTTTACCTTTATTATTCCCGGTTTCCAAACGCTTGAGTGGCTGGAAATTCTTCATATATATCAAAACCTTGTCAGCTCCTATACTCAGGATTTTACTCTTGAACTTTTTAACGATAACAACCATACGGTTACCTTTGTATTTAACGACGGCATTACCGGTAATATCGAGCAAAGCTATTGCCATGGCGATCTGGTGATGCCTTTCTCCCCTCAGCCGCAGCCTGTAAGAGACGGTTATACATTCGGCGGCTGGTACACAAACGAAAAGTTCAGCGAAAAATGGGACTTTTCCGCGCCCTTAAGCAGAAGCCGCACTCTGCATCTCAGGTGGCTGTCCGAAACATGCAGCGATGCGGGTATTGTGGGCACATTTCAAGGTGATATTACTATTAACGGCTTTATTGACGCAGGTGAGATTATTGTGCAGCTATTTGACGACAATACTGTCCGCATACAGTCGGCATACTTTCTCGGATATACCGTTTTGGCAAACTATTCCTATCATTCGTGGGGTAAGGAATTTAGGCTTTCCAATATTAAACTTCATTCATCCGGCATGGGAAGACAGAATATAGATGAACTTGTAGGAGATATACCAAGCCAGATTTCCATACCGGTAAAGCAATGGTCTATGGAAGACGGCATTGTTATTGATGCAGGCGGCATAACCGGCAATCTTAACATTTCAGACGAATTTAATTTTTCTTCTGACATTGACTTTACTGAGATTACCTTGCATATTGATTATCCTGACAGCTCAAAACACGGCAAATACGTCTTAACAGAAGTGCAGTTTTTGGACATAGCAAAACCGCCGATTACCATTATTGGTATGTTGCAGGGCAGCAGGTTAACCCATAAAGCAGAATTTTTAGACGATTTTTTACAAGGTTCCAGCACACGAGTATCGATTACATCGTATCTTTTTAACAGTGTTGATAATTTAAATACTGTTGTAGGGCTTGTCGCGAACCAACCAGCTCTTCTAATGGCAGGAGCTCTTATTTCGGAATCAACTGATAATACTTGGCAGCCGCCTGTTGTTTTTACGCTTTATAGCGGTCTCGGAAACCAGGAATTCACGATAAGGTTTCCCAGTCGGTTGAATATCAGAATGGATCATGGAAATTTTACCAATAACAATCCTGTGGTAAGCTGGGATCCCTATCCGGGCGCAAACGGATACTTTGTGCTGGTAACGGTAAGGGACAAGCTTTCTAATGTTGTGGCTAACAGAAATGAGCTTGTACCTGCTTTTTACCAACGCACAAAGGAAACCAGCGTAATTATAAATTCTCACCGGATCAGCTTTACACCTATTGATACATTCCTTTCGATAATACCGCCTGCGATTGACTCCGGCGATTTTATCAGAATTGAAGTTTACGCACTGGATCACTCGGGTTTTTTGGATTCTGCCAATAAAACCGGAGCGCTTTTTATGGACTCCGTGACAATTGTAAGATGAGGAGCAAAATATGAAATATATCTGTAAAAGAATGGTTCAGACAGTATCTGTAGTTTTTTCGCTCCTTGTGCTGCTTTTTTCAATCGCATGTGATATTGATAATCAAGATAACCAAACAGGTGACTTCGTATGGAAGAAAGACGGCAGCGGCGGCATTATCATTGCCGGCTACACAGGTCAAGGAGGCGCGGTGGAAATACCTGGAGAGATAAACGGAATGCCGGTTAGAGCTGTTGAGGACAACGTGTTTGCATTTAAACGATTGACCAGCGTTATCATTCCGGACAGCGTTACTTACATTGGGAGCCTCGCGTTTGCCTATAATAATTTGGTCAGTGTTATTATCCCTGATAGTGTTACTTCTGTCGGTCTTGGTGCGTTTTCAAATAACCATCTGATCAGCATTATCATCCCAGATAGCGCTACTCATATTTGGAATGAAGCGTTTTGGAATAACCATCTGACCAGTATCAACATTCCCAACGGTGTTACTACCATTGGAGATTGGGCGTTCTTATACAACCAACTTGTCAGCGTTATCATTCCTGATAGTGTTACTTCCATTGGATGGTATTCATTTGCTGGTAACCAGCTGGCGAATCTCATCATCCCTAACAGCGTTACTTCTATTGTAACAGCAGCGTTTTCAAATAACCAACTTGTCAGCGTTATCATCCCAGACAGCGTTACTTCCATCGAAGAGGCTGTGTTTCGGAAAAACAAACTGACTAGTGTTATAATCCCCGACAGTGTTGCTTCTATTGGACCTCATGCGTTTGCTGACAACCAACTGACCAGCGTTAACATCCCTGACAGTGTTACTTTTATTGGGGGATGGGCATTTGACCAAAATCAGCTTGTCAGTATCAACATCCCAGATAGCGTTACTTTCATCGGGAGCGCTGCGTTTCAGGAAAATCGCTTGACCAGTGTTAACATCCCATTTAGTGTTACTTCCATTGAGGTGGCTGTGTTTAATAAAAACCAATTGACCAGCGTGACCATTCCCGATAGCGTTACTTCAATTGGTGATTATGCGTTTAACGACAACCTTCTAACTACTATTACCATTGGAGCAAACGTTGAATTTGAAATAGCATTTGGTTACGGCTTTGAGGCTTTTTATGAAGACAATGACAAAATAGCGGGTATTTACACAAGACCCGATATTGAAAGTACGATCTGGACATGGAACCAGAATTAAATATGATGAGGAGCAAGATATGAAATCTATAAAATCGTTAATCACAATAGTAGTACTTTTTATCTTTCCAATAGTATATTCTCATGCTTTTGGATCTTGTGAACAATCAAGAAGCACAGAGATAAGGTTTTTAAAACCCAATTTTGTTATTGGTCATTTAAGTTTTATCCCTGACAATAATTCTCAGGAATATGCAAATTTTTTAAATATTAAATTTGAATATGTACCATTTGATCAGCAGGTTTACATAATAAGAGAAAAAATAATATTTAAAAAGGTTAGTATCTGGGAGTATTTCGACCAAAAAAATCATGATTATACAAGTGTTGAATTTCCAGATCAGTGGAATGTTAAGCCTTATTATACATCAGCCCATGGGAAAGTTACTTTTTCTATTAATAAAGAAATTATACCTGTTGATGTTTCAAGATTTACGTGGGGAAGGGGAGGTGGAAATTATAGCGTAGAGTTAAAACAAAACACGATAAATAATATAACATTGACATTTCGTGATCTCCAAAATCATGATATTTTTTTAACAGATGTAACGGTGACGTTTCCTAACACTGGTCTAGTTACGAATCGACCATGTGGCGCACTAGTACATACCATGCCAGTTCGCAATATTTCTAACAATATTAATATTGTAGTCATGGCTGAAGGATACCAAGCGGAGCAAATACATCATTTCAACTATTATGTCATGCATGCTTTTCACAATGTTGCGAATTTTAACTCAAGCAATAATCCTGATGTTAATAATTTCTTTCAAAGACACTGGAAAGACAATATTAATGTATTTACGTACGAAACAAATTCACTACATGCCGGTATTGGAGATAATATATCGAGCTGTTTTAATGTACATCCACAGTACCCTAATAGAACTGATAGATCGCAGATGTGGAATATTGTAAATGCAACAGCTTCTGAATCGGGGTACCCGGAACTTCCTGAAAATGTAGACGCGTACATAATTCTGGTTAATGATAAATCAATTTCATCGTATACACTGCCTTTTAATGCAGAGGTAGGCTGGAGAAAAGGGCAACCGGTTAATTATATTATTATTCGGGCGCCGATTGGGTATAATGCAAATGCCAGTAATTTTCATCAATTTGTCGAGACAAATAAAATCGGAGAGTTGTTAGGCACTGCAATGGCCGGTCTTATGCCTGAATACAGCATACGCCTGACTCAATATAGTAGTAATCTTAGAAATATAAGCGATGTTGAGCCTTCTGTGTCTAAATGGAGAAAGCTGTGGAATGTAAAAGATTTTCAGGCAACGAATGACAATGATCACAGGCTGGATGGAAATTCTCGAAATGCTTGGTATGGAAATACACAATTATACATACCTTCAAAAAACTGTGTAATGCACGCTAATGAAGGTGGCGCTGTTTCTACCCAATTTTGCCCTGTTTGCGAATATCATCTTGAAGGCAGTTTCAGAACACGTATGAGCGTTATTCCTGCTCAGGACCCACTTTTTGACGGCAGCAACATCAGCACTTATGAATGGCGCGGTTTTTCTGTTGAAGATTTGTAACCGTCAAAACAACCGGTGAAAATCTTATCTAAAACTGCAAGGAAGCGATAAAAAGTTAAGAAGTAAAAATATTCCAAGGAAGCAGTTTTTCCCAGTCTTCAGATGAATTTGCATAGGGGGCTTTTTCAAAAAGAGTACGCAAGTATAAAAGAGGTTCAACAGCATTCTGTTTTGCAGTTTCAATGAGCGAATACATACCGCAGGAACTCTCAGCGCCCTTTGGGCTTTTATTAAACAGCCAGTTTTTTCTGCCAAGCACAAAAGGACGAATTGCGTTTTCACTGGCGTTGTTATCAGGTGTTAAAAACGGGCTTTCAAGATAACGGACAAGCTTGTCCCACTGCTTCAATGTGTAAGCGATAGCATCACCTAATTTACTGCTCGGCAGTATTTCATTTGCGCGTTTATTTAACCATGTATGAAATGCAGATAATACAGGCTCAGCTTGTTTTTTGCGTTCGACAAGAAAATCTTTTTCACTCATGTTTTCTTTTCGCAGTCTGTCTTCAATTTCATACAGCCTGCGAATGTGTTTTATTCCTTCTTCTGCCGACTGCGGTTTCTTTGTTACTTTCGACGCTTCAAAAAAATATCTTCTGGCGTGAGCAAAACATCCCACATGTTTTATTTCTGAAAGTTCCCTGACAGCAACATCATAACTATCATAGCCGTCTGTCTGAAGAAATCCTTTAAAACCTTCAAGAATTTCTATAGCGTGTTTTGCTTCATGAGTGGGTCTGTATTCGTACAAAACCACAGTCTTTCCTGGCGGTCCGCCTCTTGCAAGCCACATATAACTTTTTTGTATATCGCTTCGTCCTTCCTCGCCCATTACCTGTACCGTTGTCTCATCCATTCGTATAACAGGACCTGATTTAACTGTCTTTTTCATTAAACCAAACAAGGGAATAAGTTTTTCGTATACTTGCTGCTGCCAGTTAGACATATCCTGTCTGCTTATTTCTATTCCTATACGCTGGAATTGAACTTCCTGCCTGTAGAAAGGAAGATGATCCTGATATTTCTGAATCATTATGCAGCTCAAAAGGCTTGCGCTCGCTATTGAGCGCGGAATTATTGAAGGAGGCACAGGTGCGATTTTTACAGCAGATTGCTCTTCGTCTTCTGTCCCTTCACAATGGCGGCAGGCGTACTTGGGTCTTATGGTTTTAGTCACATATATTGATTGAGGGATTATTTCAAGTTTTTCTGACGTTTCTTCGCCTATTTTAGTCATTCTCTCGCCGCAGGCGCATTTTTTTTCTTCTTCAGGAATATCTATGATTTGTTCTACTCTGCGGAGATTGGGGTCAAGAGGTTTTCTTCCGGGTTTCTTTCTTGTATATGATTTTATTTCCTGCTTTTCGGTTTCTTCTTCAAGAGCGTTTTGCTGTTCCGCACTGACAGGGTCTGATTCTTCAACGAATAACGATTGCTGCTTGTCGTGAGAGAGTAATTCTTCAGCACTGCGGCAAAACTTTTTGTATACCAACAGGTCATATCGTTCTTTTAATTCAATGTACTTATCTTCTAATTCTTTTAACTCATAATATTTATTTTTATATGTTTCTAATTCGCGGATATAATTTCTAACTTCCTGATTTAATGTTTCTAGCTGTAATGTTTCGTTTCGCATAATATACAATAGCTCATAACGATCTGCTTGTCAACTTTTTTTAAAAATATTTTTTGTAAATCCGACCCGAAACTTTCGAATCGGATTTATTTTCTCACGCTACCTTTTTATAAAACAATTCTTTATGCGCTTTGAAGAAATCTATCCCAGCTAGTAGCATCTGCAATTCTTCCGCCACTAACTCTCTCGCTTCTGTCTTATCACAAGGCCAGGGAAAACGATTTTTCTCTAGCCGCTTCTGACTTAACCAAAAACCTGTTTTGTCCCAATATACTGCTTTTAATAATTTCCTCTCGCGGTTGCAGAACAAAAATACGCTTCCGCTGAATGGATCCTGTTTCATTGTTTCCTGTACTATCGCTGACAAACCGTTTACCGCTTTTCTCAAATCTGTCGATCCAGTACGCAGGAATATTTTTATTTTACTGATATCTAAAATCATACTGTCACCTGCAGGCTTTCGATTACGGCGCTCAAATCATTGATACTGATACCATGCGGAAAATGTATTTTAATGTCCCCTTTCTCAATAATTACTGTTGTAGTTTGTGTTTGTGTTTTTGTTTTCGTCTTGGGACGCAGTTCTACAAACTCTTTTTTTGTTTCTGCTTCTTTTTCTTCCTTAGTCCATTTGTTAAATGTCCATGGAACTAAACCGTTTTCTTTTGCATAAGCATTGGCACTCTTGCCGCTTTGCTTCCAATCCTCCAGCCACATCGTTTTCTCCTCTTTGCTGTACTTCATCTTCTTCCTCCAAAAAAATTATTTGGTGGTAGTTTATTCTGCTTTTTTGCTTAGTAGTAGAAGCGCTTGTTTTGACGGTTACATGGTTTTGTAAATGATTTAAAGAAATAAAATATTGAATACAAATTAACATAAGAGAAATATCTGGTTTTAGACCACCATGCCCTGTTCCAATAATTGGCATTGTAACAGAGGAATATCTATTTTGAGAGCAAAGTGTGAGTGCATTTTTTATTGACGCCATTATTCCTGTAGCATTTGCTTGTATTCCAATACCTGGATTATCTTGTGTAACTGCAGAGATTAATATATTTATCTTATTTCCATCATATTTTGGCAACAAAATAGTAGCACCTAAATCAGCGCATTTCTTTTCAGTCGAAAGTGAAAAATTCTTTGTTGCTGTATCAATTATGATTTTTTTTGTTTCATTAATTCTATCTGCATAATTCTTAAGAAAATAACATCCTAAAGCACTGTTTTTATCTGTAATACATTTTTCATCAAATGAAGTGTTTGCTGGTAATAAAATAACTTTATCTGTATCACCTTTATATGATGATATATCACCTTGACTAACAATTATTCTGTGGTTCTCATCAATAATAATTTCATATTTGTATTGCCTGCGTTCCTTATTAATGATTTTATTAATAGGTAGAAAATTAATAATAAAACAAAACATAAAAATTATCGCAACGACAAGGAAAAATATATTTGGTTTATCTTTATTAGAAATAATCCAATTTGTATTATATAAAATGTCATAAAAAGATAGAGTTGAAAATACAAAAATTCCGATTATAACTAAAATCATAATTATTTTATTTCTAAAAAATATTTTCACGTCAAACATAAAATACTTTCACCTCCACTCTACATTCGGTAACCCTTCAACAATCTACGCTGTCTTCACACTAACCGTTATAACTGACAAAAACAAGTCAAAAATATATTGAAAATTCTCATGCTTATTAGCCTGATTGTTGCGAGTATTCCTAATATTACCCTTTTTAGGCGTAATTGCAATATAAATAATATTAGTGGTTTGCATTTTTGTGCCTTGTCAATGTTTTTGACGCTTCGGTTTTCTTTCTTTCAGAAGCATTATCATCTAATAATGTTTTACCAGCTTTACTGACAGTCGGTGTTATTTTTTTACACTCTTTTTGTTTTGCCATAATTTTACTCCTATAAAATTTTTTTTTCTACTCCAATAAAAACCCATACTCATATACTTTAGGTTGAATTTTTTCCGCTAATACAGAAAGTTTTTGTCTTAGGTCTTTAATAAGTTCATTATAAGTATCATTTTCAGATTTTGAATTCATTTTTCCACTGTCATCATCTCTGCCTTGAAAAAACTCTCGTATGTCGTAAAGACTTGCATTAACATTGGCTGTAGGTTGTGAATGGTAATATTGCCATAATTTTTTTCCAGCCTTAAAGACATCTTTGGCTTCATTTGAAAATTTTAATGCTTTAAATTTTGGTAATAATTCAGGGAACAATTCATTGTATCCATCATTCCCTATTTTTCCTTTAATAAAATCAGACATAAAATGGCTTTCAAAATTATTTCTTGCATTTACATCTTCTTCTGTAAAGGGTATCCAGTGGTTTTTACCATAACCTGATTGTATATTATTGTTGAAAACCATATATGTGAAACAATCATTTTGAAATTCTATGTCATTTTTCCAATTATCATTTGGATATAAAAATTGGTCTCTGTCATTTAACCAATCAGCAGGGATTATTTTTCTTACGGTGAAAGATACAGCAACATTAATTAAATTATCACATGAAATATATACATGTAATCCCCCGCCTGATTTGGTTTCTATTATATTATCAATGAAAACACC
>Ga0209755_10006329_pt1 | contig 13156 bp, 10 predicted proteins | sample TergutCo191P1_FD_187301 | JGI IMG/M metagenome (GOLD analysis project Ga0209755, IMG submission 187301) | Cornitermes sp. P1 segment gut microbial communities from Petit-Saut dam, French Guiana - Co191P1 (SPAdes) (version 2) | ecosystem: Host-associated > Arthropoda: Insects > Digestive system... | reverse complement strand
AGGAACTTGACACCAACGCACGACCTGCAATATCTGGAAGCATTACCAACATACAGCAATACAACACTGTATTCCTGTGCTATCCAAATTGGTGGGGAACAATGCCAATGGCGCTTTTTACATTTCTTGAAACATACAATTTATCAGGTAAAACAATTTATCCCCTTGTTACACATGGAGGCAGCCGCTTTGGAAGCAGTCTTGATGATATTAGAAGATTATGTCCTGGCGCTGTAATCGGTGATGGACTTTCCGTCAGCGCCTTTGACAGAAATCCTAACGATAACCCACGAGTTACCGTACCAAACAGTGATGTAACTTCATGGCTTCGCCGTATAGGAATGACAAGATAATAAAATCGCAGAAAAAATTAATTACATAGTTATTGTGTTTATTTTTTATTGTGTTTTTGAGAGCAAGGAACAAGGCGTAAAGATCGGGATTTGAAGGGTTCTGACACTTTGCAAATTGCGCCTTGCTCTCTTTTTTAATAATAACGCCCGTAATAAAATTTAACAAGCCAAAAAAAATAATAATAAAAAATATTACCCTAAATTCGCAGAAAACTCCACATCAATTTTTGACACCGTTTTATTAAATTATTACCTTAATACTAATATAAAAACAAAAACCGATATTGTCAAGTATTATACCGTATATATCGGGTGTAATTAGTATTTTTGGAAGACTATCATAAACGAGGTATATGGGTGATAAATCATTAACGCTGCAACTAAAGTTGCTTAGAAAAACACTGTCCGCAAACATAAAACGATACAGGGAACATTTAGGCTTAACACAGGAAAAACTCGCCGAAACCGCAGGAATATCGGCAAATATGGTAAACGACATAGAGGGCTGCCGAACATGGATCAGCGACAACACCCTTGTTAAACTGGCAACCGCCCTCAAAATCGACAATTACCGTCTATTCCTACCCCAATCCATAACCGAAACCGACATAGAAAAAACCGCCTTACAAGACTTGGCAACAGACCTTCAAAAAATCCGCAAAGAATTTAACGCCGAATTCGACAACGCCCTCAAAGAAAGAGGATTGAAGAAGTAGAGGAAAAATTAAAGATCACAATTTGTGATCTTTAACCTGTATTGACTACTTTTACCTTTTATATAAAACGAAGGTTATATACTTAAAATTGCTTAAATGGACTTTTTTCACATATTATGTTATAACAATAATATGGCAAAGCAATTAACTCAAATAAAAAAGATGATTTATGATATTCGAGAGCAAAAAGTCATGCTTGACAGCGACCTTGCGGTATTATACGGTGTTGAATTAAGATCGCTTAATCAAGCAGTAAAACGCAACATTGACCGTTTTCCCCCTGATTTCATGTTCCAATTAACCGATGAAGAATGGAAAAATCAAAGATCACAATTTGTGACCTTTAGCCAAGACACCAGAAAATATAAACCCTTCGCATTTACCGAACATGGAATTTTAATGCTATCAAGCGTATTAAACTCCGGCAGAGCAATTGAAATAAATATCCAAATAATGCGTGTTTTCGTAAAAATGCGTCATTATGTCCTTTCAAAAAGCGATAAAAACGCCCAAATCGCCGAACTCCGCAAACTCCTCATGCTCCACATAGAAAACACAGACTACAAACTTTTAGAACAGGACAAGACTATTAAACAAATCATCATTGCTTTAAATAATCTAATCGAAAAACCACCAAAAACTAAACAGATAGGGTTTGGTACAAACTGAGCAGTTTAATAATAGCATATTAGTCATATAAAATATTGGAGAAATTACATGGGTAGATTACAGAATATAGAGAATGCCTTAGTTACAATTAACGAAACTGTTTTTCAAGAATTATGTGATTGTTTTTTATTCCTTAGAAATGAAAGTTATAAAACATTCTCAAGAACTGGCAGTCAAATTGGTAAACAAAAAACAATTAAAGGAACACCTGACACCTTTTTACTACTCCCTAATGGAAATTTTATTTTTGTAGAATATTCTACAAATGTTACAAAAGGTGTATTTAAGCTAAAAGAAGACATAAAAAAGTGTCTTGATACCATAAAAAAAGGTATTCTCCTTGAAGAAATAATAATATGTATAAACTTTAGACTTGATGTAAACGAAACAAACGATATCAAGAATTTATTAGTTGGAACAGATATTAGGTTATCACTTTATACACTTGATAATCTTGCTTTGGAATTATATTTGCAACATCGCAATCTAGTTAACGATTATTTAGGTTTACCTATAGACACAGGTCAAATCGTTTCTATCGAAACATTTATCAATGAATATGATAAAGCCTCACAACACATTGCAACAACTTTAAATAATCGTTTTTTACACAGAGATAAAGAAATAATTGAATTGTTGAATCTTATTGATCAAAATGACATTACAATTCTTTATGGCGCACCTGGTGTTGGTAAAACAAAACTAGCAATTGAAACAATAGGTAAATATATAAAAGAGAATCCTTCATATAGCGCATTTTGTATTTCTGATAAAAATATGCCTTTATTAGATGACCTTTATCAAAATTTGTGTTTTGATAAAAATAATATTCTTTTTGTTGATGATGCTAACCGCATTGACACTTTTGGTCAAATTATTGGGTTCTACAAAAATGATAGGGCAGGCAAACTAAAAATTTTAATAACAGTTAGGGATTATGCATTTCATTTAATTGAAAATATATGTATCGGCTTTGTTCCCAGTACATATAGAATAGGAGTATTTACTGATGAACAAATCATTGATATTATTAAAGAAAAGCCAATGGAGATATTAAATCAGCAATATCATAAAAAAATTATAGAAATTGCTGAAGGAAATTCAAGATTAGCAATCATGACAGCATTGCTCGCAAGAAAAGAACAAGATATTTACGCATTGAATGATGTTTCTGATCTATTTGACAAATATTTTGCAACATACATAAATGATCAAGGCGCATTTTCAGATAAAACAAATCTAAAAATATTAGGGTTAATAGCATTTTTTTATGTGATTTCTTATAAGAATAAAGAATTAACAATTTCAATTATTAATAATTTTGAAATTGATTATGATGTATTTATTTCAAGGATTCTCTTGCTAGAAAAATTAGAGCTTGTTGAATTGCACGATGAATATGTTAAAATTTCAGAACAAAATATTTCTACTTACTTTTTTTATATTGCATTTATTAGAGATGACTTATTATCTTTTGAAACCATCTTGGTAAAATATTTTTCTAACAATAGCGAGCGTTTTGCAGAGTGTGTTATACCGGCAAATAATACATTTGGTTATCAAAATGTAATGGAAAAATTACAACCCATAGTAATATTATATTTTGATTCAATAAAATATAATGAAGAAAAAATAATTAAATTGTTATCAATATTTTGGTTTTACTTACAGAATGAAACATTAGAATATTTATTTAACAAAATCAATACAATTCCAAATAATTCTGAAAAAACAATTATAAGATATGAAGTAAAAAACGAAACAAACCAATTTTTATATAATCAAGATATGATAATAAAATTGTTAAGTAATTTCTTCATTTTAGAAAATCATATGAAAGATGCAATTGATTTATCTTTTGAATATATAAAAAAAATACCTTCTAAACTGCCAGAATTAATTGATACAATTAATAAAAATCTTATTTTTGATATTGAAGATGAATGTTTTGGATTTGAAAGACAATCAATTCTATTTAAATCATTAATCACAGGGATGGATAACCATGATGAACTCTATGCCATAGCATTCTTTGAATTATCTAAGACATTCCTAATGTTCACTCATCATCACACAGAAGGAGTAAGGAAGCGTACAATAACTTATTATGATTATCCATTACCAAATAATATATATATAAGAAACTTCAGAAAAAATATTTGGGAAAATATGTTAAAGTATTTTTCAGATATTGTTTTTGAAGTATTAAGATTTTATATACAAGGAAATTATAAAATTGTAAAAGAAATAATGGAATATGATATGGAATTCATAATAACTATTATAGAAAACCATTTATTGCCAAATTCTTTTGAACATTGTAAATATGTACAGGAGCAAATAAGGTTTTGGAAAAGAAATGATATTATCAGTCCATTTATAAATAGTTTACAGATAAATTTTACAAACTATATATATGAAATGTATCTAAAAATTAGTATGAATAGATTAGGAGTAAAAGAAGATCATGAGTATGTTAATTATTCTGAATTTAGAAAGTTAAAGGAAATTGAAATAAAAAATGAATTTGTTTTTAATGATAAAGTTGAGGTAGAAAATTTTTATCGTGATTTTTTATATTTAGCTGCTTTAGAAGATGAAGGAAACCAGTATAACTACAATGATGCACTTGATATAATTGTAAGTGAAAATAGTTATCATAACGTTGAATTAGGTTTTTTATTACTTCAAAAAATAATTAATAACAATATTATTGGATATGTTCCAAGAGTATTTTTTCAAAATTATTTAGTCTCATCTGAAAAAGTGATGAATGTTTGGAATTTCATGCAAAATAATGAATTTGAGTATAAACAGTTATGGGAATTATCATTTTATGATAATATTTCAGATACATTGATAGATAAAAAATATATTACTGCCATTAAAGATACATTTATGAATATTGATTCTTTTTGTACAATTTCTTTTGATAGATTACAACGCTTTTTGGTCATAGAACCCAAACTATTTGTAGACTTGTTGGAAATTATATCTCATAAAAATGAAAATATTGGGAAAATATATATTTGGGATAAATTATTTTCCCAATATTTTGATAATCTAGGAGAAGATCTAAGCCTGATAAAAAAAGTTTATTTACAGCAAATATTATTACATAAAACATTTGATCATAAAAAGAAAGGCTTATTAAATATACTATTTAAAGATTCATATTTTTTAATAGAATATGTTGAATCTTTGTATAAAAAAAATTCAGCAAGACATTATATTAATGATGATTATAAACTAGGAATAGTCTGGCAAATAGAAAATATGGAATCTGTTTTAAATGATTTGTTTAATTTATTAAGTGAAAAAGAACATTATATTGGAATATTAAAACATTTTTGTAATTCTTTTTTTTGGAATCTTGAACCAGATAAGAAGGATCGTGCAAAAATATTTTTAATTGAATATTCTAAGAGGAATTTTACTGACTATAATAAAATAAATATAGTTGTTGATGTAGCTAGACATTCAATGAGAGAAATATACAATGAAATTTTATTAAACTTTTTATCAAAAACTCAAGACATTGAAATATTTTCAAATATTTATTGGAGAGGTTGCGGTACATCAGGTCATGGAGATATTTTATTGGGCGACATTGAAGCCTCTGAATGGCGTAATATTTTGTCAATTGTTGAAAAATCTGATGTTGGTATAAAATTAATTCCTATAAAGCAATATATTAATTTGAAAATAGAGTATTCATTAGAATATGCTATGTTAGAAAGGAAAAGAAGATTTTTAGAACACTGGTAATAGTATTTTATATAATCGAAACTTATATATAATAAGTGACATTCGTATTGTCACCTATGATGAATAAAAGTATAATAATTGAAAGGAGTGTTATTTAAATTATGGAGATAAATAAAGCATCTGGATTCACAGAAACAGAAAAAAATCTGTCTGAAATATGTGAAAAAACTTTTTTAAATATATGGAGCTATGCGAATCCTTTTAACGAACAAGGCAAAGAATTTTGTGACGTTATAGCTTTATTTGAAAACCATATGTTTATTTTTTTTGATAGAAATAAAAAATTGGATTTTGTTTCAGATGATGATTTTCATATTAAATGGAATAGATGGACAAAAAATGTAATTGATGCACAGATAAATACATGTTATGGTGCTGAAAGATATATAAAGAATGGTAGAAAATTGTATCTAGATAGTAAAATGACAATGGAATTTCCATTAAGATTTGATGTTGAGAATCTAATTATTCATAAAATAATTGTAGCCCATGGAGCTAAGGAAGCTTGTTTAAAATTTTCAGGTGAGAATATAAATGGCAGCATAGGTATGCATTATGGTATTTTTAGTGAAAATGCAAAATTACCTTTCTATATAAGTTTACCTAAAGAAAATCCTGTCCATGTTTTTGATTCTCATAATTTAGAAATTATTTTAGGTGAATTAGATACATTTTATGATTTTACAAATTATATAATGGCAAAAGAAAATGCAATCAAAGAAAATATATTTATAAGCTATTGTGGTGAAGAAGATTTGCTTGCTTATTATTTTATGAATTTTGATCAAGATAAGAAAAAACATTACATTGGGCAGAAAGATTGTATGGGGTTTGTTTTGGATCAGGGTATATGGAATGAATTTATTAAATCACCAGCATACCTAGTTAGAAAACAAGAAGATAAAATATCGTATTTCTGGGATGAACTTATTAAAGAAATAGGTAAAAATGCATTGAAAGGGAAATTGCAAGGGAATGGAAATGTTTTTCTAGGAAATAGCGGTATCTACGAAATGGCAAAAGAACCAAGATTTATGAGGCGTATGTTATCTCAAAATATGATAGAGGCCATAAAAAATTTCCCCAAAATTGATTCTCCAATAGGAAGATTTATACGAGTAATGACATCTTATTATAAAGATGTTAATTATGTGTTTCTTCAATACAAATTCGACATTGCTGGTAAAGATGTAAATGATGAGGATATAAAGAAAATGCGACAGTATTTTCTTGAAGTTGCTTGTGCATCGACAAAAATAATATCTTTCCCTGATTCAAAAAAAATTATCGGAATTGGTATGGCTCCATTAAAATATTATCCTAGAACAAATAAAGATATTCTTCTTATGGATTTTGCAACATGGAACGATGAGATGGAGAAATATTATTTGGAAGAAAACAAACTTGAATTAAATCGATTTCATCTCACTGGAAAAGAACAATATAAAGAATTTCATGCAAAAGAATTTCCTGAGTCAAAATTGAAAAATGAATAGGAAACCATCTTTAAAATGAAAGTTTCCAAAATACCAAAAAAAGATAAAATTGCCATCCAGTAGCATCAGTTGGATGGCAGTTTTACTTTTTAGTTTAACAAAAATTAAATATCCTTCCCTGACACCTGAAAGCAAATCCGTTGACAGGTGTATTTTTCAAATAACAATATAATGGTTTTTTCGCTAACTGTTCTTAGTTTTCAAAATAACCATGTGCTTTTTCGGAATAACCAAAGCGAAAGCGTCTCTCTTGCGGAAGCGCAAAGCCTTGATACCGTATTTCAATGAATTTTCAGTTTTATCAAACCTTGTCAGCTCAATTCCTTTTCTGCTCCGATGATTAATCCGCTGAGGGTTCATAAAAACCGCAAAAGGTGTATTTGCTTTAACGTCTCCAAATTGCGGAAGTACATGACATTCATGGTAAGGGTACAAGTCGATAACACCCGGCATTTTATCCATAGGCCTGCGGACAATCGGGTTTCCGTTATCGTCTTTTAATCTGAAAACTTGATTAAGGACAGTCTCATGCAAAAACCAGCAGCAGTCTTTTCGTTCTTCCGCAGGCACTTTCAAAGTAGCGTCTCTAAAATCTTCCCACGTCAAATCGTTAATATCGCCGCTGTCAATTTCAACATTGACCGCCCTGTCAGTAGCCAACGCGCCGGTAAAAGGAGCGTTATCTGCAACAAGACATTGTTTGTCAAATTCACGAGCATAAGAGCCGATGAATTTCTTTACAAAAAGTTTTCCCAAATCAAGAAAACTATCTTCTTCAAATTCGTCATAAACACGAATAAATCCGGCGGCAGTCAAAGCCTTTAACTCGACATTTTCAATTTTGGGTTTATCGACTTCTTTAATTTCATCGCCGTATTTAGTAAGCCATTCAAGTTTGACATCGACTTCTTCCTCGACAGGAACAAGGACAGAAGCAGTAGTCATTGCCGTACTATCAACAAGCGGCATCATGACGCTTTTCTTTTCAGCGATAGCGACAAGCTCTGTTTCATAAGAAGGGTGAATAAGAAATTGATCGGATGTTTCCGTATCGCCCATAACCGCAGCCCTTTGAGCAGTCCAGCCTTTACCCATAACCCAATTAACATCTTTAGGGTTAGTCCAGTTTTCAGTACCGAAGTTAGGAGTAAAACCCAATTCAGCAAGAATTGAATTATTGCCCCGATAAGCCGCAGCGACACCGCGCCCCAATTTGTAAAACAATTCATTTTGCGTTAATTCTTTAGGATACGCCGATTGAGTTTTCAATTCCTTGCGAAGTTCGCCGACAGTTTTTTCAAGCGCAGTAAATTGCTCCGATTGTCCGCCAGTGATAGTTTCAAGGGTCTTAATAATTTCTTCCAAGATAATTTCTTTATCCTTGAAATACTCCGAAGCCTTAGCAGGGTCAGTAAACCCCGTACTTTCGACTTTTTTCATTTCCGCAATTTTTTGTTTAATTGCAACTAACAATTCGTTCATAGATTATTCTCCTTGTAAATTATTAATAAAATTTCCCCAAAACGGAGAAATAATATTGCTCTTTTCATTGTTCTCTAAACCGAAGGTTTGAGTTCTCTGTTCATTGTTCTTTGCTAACGCAAATGGATTAGCAGGAACATTACAAATAGAAAATTCCAAAAGTTCTTGTTTACGGAAAATCAAAAATGTTCCTTCCTCCTGCGTTTTTCTGTCAGGAATTTCAATCTCGATAACACGAAAGCCTACAGAGCCAGCACGAATAACGCCAGTCTTAACACGCTGTTCAATCGACCATGCGAAAGGGTCAAAAGATTTATCATTGAAATAAACAACGCCATGCAAGCCGTTATCATCAATCGTTAAGTTATCCATTTTCCCGATAGCAGGTATGTCGTAACGGTGCGACCATTCAACAACAGGATTTTGCATATAACGCTTAAAATCCCACCCTTGCGGATCAACACGCTCGCCAAAGCGATCAAGGTCATACGTTGATAAAGTCCACGCTATTCCATTACTTTCTTTTTCAGCCGACAAACAAAATGGAACAGGCGCAATCAGTTCAATATCTTTTTCTACTTTATGAATTCCTGATACTTCCTTTTTAACGCCCAAGTATTCAAGTAACGATGAAGTATTACCGTTTTTGAATTCGTTGTTTTTAGTTCTAATAATCATTTTTTCTCCTTATTTATTTTCTTTTCAGGCGGAATAATGCTATGTTTAATTGCGTATTCAATAACCTCAAATCTATTTTTCATACCCAATTTCTTAAATACATTTGATTTATGGTAACAAACAGTCCCATAAGTAATTTGTAATTTTTCAGCAATCTCAATATCTTTTAATCTCAACAGTCTCATAATTTTTAATTCTCTGTTAGAAAACGGAATGTCAAAAATAGGATTAGTAGTATGAATATTACACGCCTTAGCGACATCATCAGGACAGTATATTTGACCTAACACAATTTGTTTTAATATATTATTAACATTTAGGTCTTTATCTCTTAACGAGAAAAAACTTTCAGCCCCTGCGTTGATAAACCGAGCCGCAGTAAAAGGCGGCATATCTGTTGCAGTCCAGATAACAATACGCAGATTTTCATTATTCCTTTTTATTTTATAAACATATTCATCAGTAACATCATTCTGAAAACAATTTTCAATAAAAATATATTTTGGATAATAATTATTGATATTAAAAAATAAATCCTTATCATTGCTTGCGATATAGCCGCGAAAATCTATATTGTGTAATTTTTCACAAATCAGATTAGCGAGACAATCAGCAGTAGAAGCAACGACAACAGGATTTCTTATCATGTTTTAACCTCATCAATACCGATAAGGTTTTTCGGTCTATGCCATGTGTCGCCCCACGCTTTAGGCTCTTTGCCACGTTCTTTCAATACATCGTTAATCGTTTTTATGCCTGCGGTAATTTCCGCAATATCACGCTTGCTCTGCGCGTCTTCATTTTCTTGAAGCTCTGGAATATCCCATAAATCAAATCTTCCGTTTTCTTTCAAACCGAAGCGCATAAAAAATTGGCTTTCAAGAATTTGCTCGAATTGACGAAGCAGAGGAATTAAAGTGTATTGCCAAAACGCCGAGTGCTGCTCTTTCGTATCTTTACCGCTTAACGCCGTTGACTTATCAGAAATATTAGCGACTCTCGGCGGTATACCGTACTTCGCCAAAATCGTGTATAAGTTCCAGCGTTTAAGCTCAAAAAACTTTACAACATCAGGATTGAAACTTAACGCTTCAAAACTTGTGCCTTTGCCAAGCACAGCGATTTTACGCCCTGCCTTAACTTGTCCGTATTTGCTTTCCCATCTTCTTTCAAGTTGATCCGCTTCTTCAGGTCTTAATGTTTGATCAGTTTTTAACAAGCCTTGAGGAATAGCATTGTTTTTTAATAATTGAGAATTCGCTTTATTAGCGTAAAAATCCTGTTCAACTTCCATAGAAAGTGAAACCAAAGGATTTATACCGCGCACAGAATTATAGGGATTGAATTCCCGAAAATGGATAAGTTCGTCAGAGAAAATAGGTATTAATTCTGCGCCGGAATTATAAAACCAACGCCGTTTGTTAGATGAACAAACAGGGTTTGCAATTTCTCCCTTCAAACTCATTACCTCGCTTTCAAGTATGAGTTTTCTAGGATTAAGTATAAAAATTTCTTTCGGAAGTCCGCCCGAATAATCCGCGCCGAACCACCAAAACGCTTCACCCTCTAAAAACCACCAAGCAGCGGTTTCCTTCCACAAATCAAATCTTGACAAAAATTCATTCGGTCTGCGGAATAAAGAAAAGAGTGAGCCTGATTTTATTTCAACCCCTTCTTTCTCAATCACAAAATCTGCACGAGCAATATTGCGGATAAGAATATTAACCGCAATATTGACCCATGCATTGCAAAGATAGGGATCATTGAAGGGTTCTACTTCAAATTTAAGAAAATCGTCGTTTACGGACAATAGATTATAAGCATTATTTTCATCTTCTGATAAAGTTTTTTCATTCGCCTGCGGTTTTATTTTAGTTCGCTTGTAGTTGGATAGTAGTTTGTCAAATATACTCATGACATAATTACTCCCATTTGAACATCAGAAAATATCGCATAACGTAAAGCGTCAAGATAATGGTCATTTACCTTGACAATCTCTCCGCTTTCATCTCTGCAATAGTCCCATATTTCACTTAACACACCAGTACACTTTTCACAAACAAAGAATTGACCGCGTTCTATTTTCGCGTTGATATAATCAATACCGCTGTCAACAGAATTATTAGCTTTAACACCGCCTGTTATTTCCTGTATGCGCTCCCCGCCGGCAGGATCGCAATGGACAGGAAGCCCCATATCATCAGGATTATTAAACCAACCACGAGCATTGACTTCTTCATTGAATGATTGAGTAGTCATATTAAATGCGCCGTAGTCACAAAGAACATAAACAACATCACCAAGCCAAGCGATTTTTACAAAAGTGATATTTAATCCAAAATCCTGACCTGCGGCGTAACGGTCAAACTTTTCAGGCAATTCAGATACTTTGATGATCATACTTTCGTCAAAGCGGTCATAAATAACGCCCTCTGCCTTTACCCATAAGCCGTCTCTAAACCTTGCTTTTTGTTTTTCGGGAAGAACATCAAGAATATCCGTTATATAATCTTCCGGTAGATTTTCTCTGTTATCTTCGGGATTAAGAAGCATAGAAGCGTAAAGTTCAGGTTTCTCTAGCGGATCACCAGTAAGAAAAGTTTTTTTAAGTACAAATATTTTATAAGCCCAATGCAAAGGCGAACCTGGATTGCAGTCATAAAAAAATAAATTGCGGCAGCCTTCAATTCTCATAGCCAATCTTGAATAAGCGGTTGTAACAGCAGCATAGGAAAGCTGGCTTATCTCATTAAAATAAATTGTGTTATATTCATGTCCGAGTGTCTTGTCGGCTTGCTCTTTATCGCCAAGTCCGCCAATCCAAATTTCAGAACCATTAAAAAGAGTAATAACGCTTTCATGCACAAGATACTTATAAGCGGAATTGCCAATCGTATTATCAAGGCAGGGAAAAAGAGTTTCACGCAAAACCGATGATTTAGCGTCTTTAGCGCGGTAACGGCAAACTAAATGCCTTGACCCTGCGTAACACAAAGCGCGGAAAATTATCGCCATTACAATTACCGTTGTTTTGCCTGACCGAGAACCGCCGAAAAGTAAAATGTGTTTCGCTCCGCTTTTTAACAAAGCCAGAGCGTTACGCTGTACAGCAGTAGGCTTGAATAAAACGGCAGTACCCATAAATCAAAGCCCCTTGAAATCCGATACAAAATTGAATTCACCCTGTTTTACATTTTCACTTTTTACGTTAGGTGTCAAACCAGAATTTAGTAATAAATCCGCATTATCATTTTGGATTTTTACCGCAGTCTGTACAAATTCAACAACACCGCCAGCCGATAAATCATCGGGTTGCATTGTCTGTAATCTCTTTTTAGCGACATCAAGCATTAACCCTGTAACTTCTCTATGTTTCTCTCCCTGCGCTTCAATCGTTTTTCGGTGTTCATTCTGTTTCATTTGCTCATCGTATCTGTCATAATCTGCGGCTCTTTCCTTCCAGCGGTAATCAGCCGCCCATTTTCGCCATGAAGAATAACTTTGTGAATAAGCGCAAACAGGGTTTGCATTGTCTTTAACGCTTTCAATCGCCAAGCGGACAGATCTGCCAAATCCCAAATCACGATAAACAATAAACGCCGCAAACGCTTCGGGACTTTCTTTCGGCAAAAGTTCCCAACTGTTAAAAGGCATCATTCCGGCTTTCGCTTCATCAAGAACCTTGTCAATGTTTTTCATTTATCACCTTCGCAACTATCAGCACAAAATAAATCCGTATCATTTTTAGGTGTTTCAGTTTCAATCGTTTTATTTTCAGATGTTTTTCGTTTATGTCCTTTCAGCCATTCGTCAATTTCTGTTTTTGAAAACCGCACCGCGCCGTCAATTTTGAGTGAAGGGATAGTGCCTTTCATAACCTTTTGGCGTAGAGTAGTTTCCCCCATTTTCAAATAAGCCGATAACTGTTTGTAATTCATAACATCATCATTCGTTGGCAAATCGTTCATGCTTCCTCCGCTTTCAAACTCTGTTT
>Ga0209755_10006328_pt1 | contig 13158 bp, 10 predicted proteins | sample TergutCo191P1_FD_187301 | JGI IMG/M metagenome (GOLD analysis project Ga0209755, IMG submission 187301) | Cornitermes sp. P1 segment gut microbial communities from Petit-Saut dam, French Guiana - Co191P1 (SPAdes) (version 2) | ecosystem: Host-associated > Arthropoda: Insects > Digestive system... | reverse complement strand
TCCGGTGCTTCCCTCAATTTGCTTGCATCGGGGGGGGCCGGGGTAGCGCAATACTAAAACGAGAAACGCCTCAACCGTGCCATTTGAAGCCACCTCGAAACATACGCCTCACTTGCAACCCTCCTGGGGCCATCCGAAACAGCCTCGAAAAATACCCTTCACTCGCAACCCTCTTGGGGCTTTCCTCACCTGCCTCCATCAGCGAGGGTCGCGGGGCGCTGTACAAAACTTGGGGGGTGTCAGCAGCAGCTTTTGAGGCCAACCGCCTGCTTTCAGCAGGCGGCTACATAATGTCGTTAGAGTGTCAACTTTACATTGCTTTCTGTCAACCCGTGGATTGACATAAGGTAATGCAAAGTTGGCATATGGCTGTTTAAAGGCCTCGTGTCGAAGACACGAGGTTGAATGCAGAGAGCATTGCTGACACCCTTCATATTTCGCACAGCGTCCCGCGACCCTCGCTGATGGGCGTGGAGGAGGGAAGCCCCAAGAGGGTTGCGAGTGAAGGGTATTTTTCGAGGCTGTTTCGAGTGGCTAGGGAGGGTTGCGGGTGAGGCATATTTTCCGAGGTGGCCTCAAACGGCAGTGCTGACACGCTCCAAGTTTTGCACAGCGCTCCGCGACCCTCGCTGATGGGCGCGGAGGAGGAAAGCCCCAAGAGGGTTGCGAGTGAGGCGAGAAGCCCCGCAGGGCCACCGGAGGGAGCCGTTTTTGGGGGACTTTTTGGGCGAGCAAAAAGTCCCCCGCCGGAGGCAAAATGCCCGGAGGGGAAAAAAGCCCGGGCCGCAGGCCCAAAGAGAACAACGCCCGGAGGGCAGAAAAGCGCGGGCCGCATGGCCCATAAAAACATTCTCAGTTAAATAAAACCCCGCCCGGAGGGCAAAGAGAAACATTTCAAAAAACGGCCCGGGCCGCAGGCCCAAAGAGAACAACGCCCCAATGGGCGAAGAGAAATGTCTGCCACCCTGAGCCACCCCATCTGCCCGTTTGACCCATTTCACTTGTTGCTATGACTGAAATTGACGTCAAACTTAAGCCAAACTGCTGAGGCTCAGCTTACCCAAGGGGGCATGGGTGTGGCACTCTCCGGAAGAGTAGCATGCAAACTCCGCTTTGTGGCATGCGTTTTTTCGTATATGAAGCGTCCTGCATGTGTTAGTACGCCATTGCCGGGGGGGGGTGGGCACAAAATCTTCGAGAGGGACTCCATGGAAATGCAAAAACTTGTTTTGGCCTTTGTATTGGCTTTTGGGGTGTTCGCATGCAGTGTTTCGGGCAAATGCAAGGTGGGAGATGATGCAGGCTGTCCAGTGGACACCGTTTGCTATGGAGGCGAGGGGGCAAAACCTGGGGTGGATGGCATATGCACGGAGGGGGAGTTTTCGTCAGGCCTAAAGTTGGTAGGAGCGGTGAAGGGGTGGAGGTTGTCGACGGAGCCCGTGGGGGAGGTAGTGCCCTTGTTGTGGGACAAGAGGGAGATAGGGAAGGGGGGGGTGGCCTTGGAGAATGCGGAAGCGGGCTGGGTAGGCAAGAAGTCAGCGGTGGTGGAGGTGGAGGTGGTGGGCCTAAAGTCAGGAGAGTTGCTGCGGGTATGGACAGGGCAGGGAAAGGAAGCCGTGTGCGAGGCCCAGGGGGCAGCAGAGGGAAGCAGGGCGAAGCGGTGGGCGTGTATTTTTGAGGAGGGGTGGGCAGGGACAGGGCCCGAGGTGGAGACAGTGGAGGTGAGGTTGAAGGCCGGGGTGGAGGCCGACGAGCACGTGCGCACCTACCGTGTGGATGTGCAAGCGCCGCTGGTGGATTTGGTGGTTTCTGCTGGCACAAGCTGCAGTGGCGACAGGCCTTGTCCTGGAGGACAAAGCTGCAAACCTCTCAATGGCAGCGCTCAGGGTTATTGCGCGGACGCAACTGGAGCCACAACGGTGCGCGTATGCGCGCATGTGCGGGATACACAAAGTGGTGTGCAAGAGACAGACAGAAAGAACCCCCCTTTCGTCTCCTTAAACCCAACGGATGAACCGCTGAAGATAAAAAAGTGGGACTATGAAGAAGGGGGAGAAACGGCATGGTGTTGGTTAGGAAGTTGGCCTGCTGACGAAGACATTCACGCATACTATTTTGGAATGACCATCAAAGCCCGGGACAAGCTGGGCAACGAGTTTTATTCGGGCACCTATGGAGATGAGCGTGCGAGCCTCTTTGGAAATTTTGAGCGTTTGTCATGCAGCACGCAGGTGGAGGGACTTGGTTTCAATGCGGTGAAGGCGCCCTTGGTTTTTTCGAATGGGCGTTTGTTGTTTGGCACAAGCGTGGGTGCTGGGGCGACGGCGGAGAACAATGCACTCTATGTTGTGGACGCCGAGGATTGCAGCCTGAGCTCCAGCTTGCACACAGGGGCCATAGAAGGGCCGATGGTGGCGTTGGGAGGCAGTGGAAGAGTGGCCATAGCCTCCGGAGAAGGGGGCCCCAAGAGGAGAGAGGGACCGCGCCTTTCATTGATAGAGGCGGGGGAGGGGAAGCTGGAGTTTGCCTATGGTGGCGACTGGGATTGTGTGCCAGGCATGAATGGAATCCATGGTGGAGCGGCGTTTGACAAGGGCCTTTCGCTTGTTAGCGTGGGGGAAGCCAGCGGAGCGGATGGCGCCACCGTGTGGCGTCTTGCGGCGCCGGCCAACAGCATGGAAGAGAAAGCAAACCGCCTGGTGGCCTATGCGCCCAATGCCATACCGTTGTGGCGTTGCATCACGAAAGTTGTGGATAAAAACGACGGCGAGATAGAACAATCCGGCGACCGTTTTATGCTGACGCCGGTGCAATTTGCGAACTATGACTTAGTAACAACGCATGCAACAGGCATAGATGGATGGTTATTTCATGACGCCCTTACGTGTTTGCATTGGGGCCAATGGGACATTCCTCCGTCCAACGCACCGACAACCTCTTCGAACATTGCTGTTGGAAAAATCACCTATCCAAATGGAGAGCCGGATGAGCCACTATGGTTTAGCGGCGCAGGCTTGAAGAATTCACTCCTTGAAAATCCACTCTTTGAGAGAATGCTGGTGGACGCTCGTCAGCATACAAGCTCCGTGGTTGTTGACAGCCGAGGCTGGGCTTATGTGGCAGCAAGCACAGACTACTCAGCCCCAGGCTCAGCCTATACAATGCAACGCTTTTCGACGTCGTGCTCCAGCAACGCTGAATGTGAACAAGTATGCGTGGGTGTGAACAACAAACTTTCCACAGCAGGTCTCTGTCGCTATTCGAGCGACCACGCTTTCAAAGAAACCCCTGTCGGAAGCCCCTTGTTGGGTGAGCCCATGGGCGCAAACCGCGCAGAAATATATGTTGTCGGTGTCGAAGGCACAGTGTTGGCCCTCGACGCGGAAACATTGCAACCTTTATGGGCACAAAGTTTGGGCATACGCGTGTTGCCCACGGCGCAACCTGTGTTGGTGGCGAACAAGCATGGGAGTGGCACCTTGTGGGTGGTGGGTGCAAGCGGCGAGGTGCGTGGCATTCGTGTGAAAAGCGCAGGCCTGAGCCGCGCAGCCGCATGGCCCAAGGCTTTTCATGACAATTGCAACACGGGAAGCGCTGCGGTGACCTCAGCCGACCTGCCCAAGTGCTTTTAGGTGCCAACAGGCGCAAAAAACTTTTGAAGGAGACACAATGAAAGCATGGAAACTGTGGCGTCTATGTGCATTTTTGGCCGTGTGGACGGCTTGTGACGGGGGTGGCATGAAGATTGGCACGCCGTGCGTGGTGGGTGTCACGGACTGTGGTGCGGGCAAAGAATGTCTTTCCAAAACGCAGGGCTCCACAGAGGGCAGTTGCGAGCCAGCAAGCGTTTTGAGTTGCACGGCAGACGAAGCATGTGGCGAAGCCTGCTGTGACAGCGCAACGGAGTTTTGCGGCGAGAATGGCGCCTGCCAACCGCTGTTGCCTCCTCAGCCCCGGTTGACGCGTGTGCAGTTTTCGGATGACTGCACGCATATTGAGTTGTTGGGCGAGGCCAGCATTCAACCCCCTGCGGCCTATGCGAGCAGCACAGGCTCCATTGGCACGCTCTGCCACCCAAGCGTGAGCGGAGAAGCCTCGGGTTTTCGTTGCACCCTCAGCACGGGGCCGGTGAATTCCTTTTTGCCGGGCACGCATACGGCCCTTTGGACGGTGCGAGACGACAAGGGAGGGGTATCCACAGCGGATTATTCTTTTCAAACCACTCTGGAAGCCATTGAGAGCACGACGTTTCCCATGGAGCGGTTGAGCCCATCAGCCGTTTTGGGCCGTGATGCCATGGTGGGCCGTCAAGCGTTGGCCTCTCAGCCCCTGCCAGGCGGCCCTAGCGCCCACTCTTCTGGAGAAGGCTGCTGGGGTGGAATGACTCTGCGTGGAAGCATTGCCGTGGGCGATTATTGCAACTGCGCCCTACAGGCCAACGGCACAGTGCAGTGTTGGGGGGGCTGTTGGCCTGTTCCTCCGGGCCTGAGTGCCGTGGCCATTGCTGTGGCTGGAGGCCATTCCTGCGCCTTGAGAAGTGATGGCACGGTGCGTTGTTGGGGGTGGAATGAAGATGGTCAAACCGATGTTCCACCGGAACTGAACAATGCGGTGGCCATTGCTGCGGGTGGAGCCCATTCCTGTGCCTTGAGGAATGATGGCACGGTGGAGTGTTGGGGAATAGACAATGGAGGGGAGTATGACTATCGGCAAATTGTTGTCCCACTGGACTTGAACGATGCGGTGGCCATTGCTGCGGGTTATGCGCATACCTGCGCCTTGAGGAGTAATGGCACGGTGGAGTGTTGGGGATGGAATGAAGATAGCCAAGCCGATGTCCCCCCGGGCCTGAACAATGTGGTGGCCATTGCTGCAGGTGGAATCCATTCCTGTGCCTTGGAGGTTGGGGGCACGGTGGAGTGTTGGGGATGGAATGAAGATAACCAAACCGATGTCCCGCCGGGCCTGAACAATGTGGTGGCCATTGCTGCGGGCGCATACCATTCCTGCGCCTTGGAGGCTGGGGGAACGGTGGAGTGTTGGGGGTGGAATGAAGATAGCCAAGCCGATGTCCCCCCGGGCCTGAGCAATGTGGTGGCCATTGCTGCGGGTTGGTTCCACACCTGTGCTTTGCAGGACAATGGCAACGTGAGTTGTTGGGGCATCAACGATAAAGGAGAAGATGACTATGGCCAAGCAACCAACCACTCCGGCGCCGCAGTCCAAAGGGTGGGCCAGCTTGTCATAAAATAAGGCAAGGCATGGGCCACCACCCGCAGCGGCCCATGAAGGACGCACTTTTTTCCCGGTGAAGCGAGCCGACATGCCCCATTGTTTTTGAGGCATTCCTTTCCGAACAGTCCACGGCATAGCACCCAACACACACACTCATAACTCGTTATAGCATGTTTGAATATAAAATGCCCCGCCGCAACGGCCCCAGGGCCGAAGCCTTCCCCCCCGGGGGGGCAAAGTTTGGGGGAAAGGGCCCCCGTTGAGAATATGGTTGCCTTGAAAACAGGCCCTGATAAACGTCTCTTTTTCCTATGCAGCCACAACAGGACAGCCCATGAAAATACTCATACCCATAAAGCGGGTGGAAGACCCTGAATGCAACATAAGGATAACCCCGGAGGGGACGGGCATTCTCCAGGAGGGCCTCAAATTTAAGGTGAACCCTTTTGACGAAATTGCGGTGGAGGAGGGGTTGAGGTTGGTGGCCAAGCACACAGGGGAGGTGGTGGTGGTTTCCATAGGGGGCAAAGAGACGCACGAGCAGTTGCGCCACGCTTTGGCCATGGGGGCCTCCCGCGCCATATGGATTCACCACACAGAGCCTGTGGACCAGATGAGCATTGCGCAGTTGCTTGCGAAAGTGGTGGAAGAAGAGAAGCCCGCCCTGGTGCTGATGGGCAAACAAGCCATTGACGATGACCAGAACCAAGTAGGCCAATACCTGGCCGAATATGCGCAAATGCCGCAGGCAACCTTTGCCTCCAAACAGGAGGCTTTGGACTCAGAAGCTGAGAAAAGCAAGCAACCGGGCATTGTATTGTCCGCAGACGGCGCCTTCGTCTCCATAACACGCGAGGTGGACGGGGGCCTTTTGCAGGTGGAGTGCACATTGCCGGCAGTGGTGACGGTGGACTTGCGCCTCAACCAACCCCGCTATGCCTCCTTGCCCGGTATTATGAAGGCCAAAACCAAACCCATCAAAGAGTTGAGTTGCGCCGCCCTGGGGATAGCCCCGAGCAACCATTTGAGAATACAAAAACTTGTCAAACCTGCCCCAAGGAAAGCCGGCGTTATTGTGCCGGACGTGGCCTCGCTGGTTGACAAATTGCGCAATGAGGCCAAAGTCCTCTGAAGAGAAGGAGTCCAGCAATGGCGGTTGTTTTAATTTTTGCAGAGACGCAAAACGACGGGCAGTTGAGGAAAGCAGCCCTGCATGCGCTGACGGCAGGCAAAGCTTTGGCCCAAGCGCTGGGAGGGCAACTGCACGCAGCCGTATTAGCGCCCCATGCCGAGGGGGCGGCCGAGGAGGTGAAAGGCTATGGCGTCGCCCAAGTGCACGCCGCCAGCGCCGCATGTTTTGCACACAACCTTGCAGAGGCTTGCGCACCCGCCTTGGCCCAGTTGGCCCAAAGCATAGGCGCCCGGTTTATAGGCGGTGCGGCCACAGCAGCGGGCCGCGACATATTGCCGCGCATGGCAGCACGCCTGCAAGCGGCCATGGCTTCAGACATTATGTCCTTTGAGGTGGAGGGCGGGGAGGTAACATGGACACGCCCCATGTGGGCAGGCTCCGTCCTCGCCAAAGTTGCCCTTGGCACCCCCACCCAAGTATTCTCCATACGCACCACCGAGTTTGCACCGGCGGAGAAGACGGGCGAAGCGGGGGTGGTGAAGGTTTTTGTGCCCAACCTGCCGGCCACCCTCCCCTCGAGAATACACGCCTTTATAGCCGTGAAAAGCATTCGTCCCGAGTTGACGGAGGCGAAGGTGGTGGTTTCCGGAGGAAGAGGGACGAGGGGGGACTTTGGGCCCTTGGAGGCCCTGGCGGACTCTATGGGTGGTGCGGTGGGGGCTTCTCGTGCGGCATGTGATGCGGGGTGGATGCCCAATGACTTGCAAGTAGGCCAAACAGGCAAGGTGGTGGCCCCTCAGCTTTATATAGCCGCTGGCATTAGTGGAGCCATTCAGCACTTGGCGGGCATGAAAGGCTCCAAAACCATTGTTGCCATAAACAAAGACGCCGAGGCCCCCATTTTCCAAGTGGCCGACTATGGCCTCGTCGCGGACATGCACGACGTATTGCCCAAGTTGCGCCAGGCCATAGAAGCGTTGAAATGACGGCTTTTTGGGAAGGCAAAACCTCCGCGTGGGACGAAGCCCAACTCCAAGCTTTTGGCATTATACGCCTAGAGGTGCCCGTCCCCTTTGCGGACACAGGGGGCCCGGCCAACATATATGCCATAGAGAATGGCGATGGCAGCCTGAGTTTGTGGGACTGTGGTTTTGGGACTTTGCCTGCGTTGGCGCATTTGCGAAAGACGGCTGCGACGCGGGGTGTGGCGCTTGAGAAGGTTTCCCGCATTTTCATTTCCCACGCCCATGTGGACCACTATGGCGCCGCCGAGGCCATAGCGGCCCACTCCAACGCCCGCATATACATACACCCCCTGGACGCGGACAAAGTGGTGGTGCCCTCGGACTGGACGGCCATTCTCTATGCGCATGGGGACTATATGCGCCGTTTGGGGGTTTCCGAGGTGGAGATGGAGGAGATGAAGCGAGGTTTTAGGGGGGCCGAAGCCTTCGCCCCCCCTGTGGCGAAGGAGCGCCTCACGCTGGTGGAGGAGGGGGAGGCATTTTCCTTCGCGAAGTTTTCTGCAGAAATTCTCCACGCGCCGGGGCACAGTGCGGGACTCATATGTTTGTGGGCCAGGGAGCCCAACCTGTTGTTTTCGAACGACCAGGTATTGGAGCGCGTGGCGCCTGCGCCTTTTTTGGATTTGTCCATGGGGGAGGGGGAGGGCAAATTCCTCTCTTTGGTGGAATACATAGCCTCGGCCAAGCGTTTTGCGGCCATGCCGTTTGAAGCCATATTGCCAGGCCACGGCGCTGCTTTTGTGGGCCACCGGGCATTGTTGGAGGCGCTGTTGGTGTTTTATGAGCAGCGTGGAAAGAAGTTGTTGCAGTTGTTGAGCCGCCAGCCGCTAACCGTGCGCGAAGTGGTGGGGTGTTTGTTTGCGAACATAGACACGCTGCGCATTTGGCCGATGCTTTCAGGCGTATTAGCGGCCATAGAAGTATTGGAGAAGGCGGGGCAGGTGAAGCGGCGGGAGGAGGGTGGGCGGTTTATATTTGAGGCCACCGTCCCCTGAAAAACCCATACGCAAACGAGAGCGGACGTGGGGGGTGTGCGTTATTTTTAGAGAATGATTCAGATGCTGCGAGTCTCCAAACGCTTCCCCAAGCAGCCTCAGGTACTTGCCGACATTAACCTCAGCATACACAAGGGGGAGTGGTTAGGGATAGAAGGCGGCGAGGGGGCGGGGAAGACGACGTTATTGAGGTTAATGGGGGTATTGGAGAAGCCGAGCCAGGGGCAGGTGGTGGTAGACGGGGTGGACACCAGCACGGTTGCCAAGGAATACGCTTTTTTATGCAAGCGGAGGTTGGTGCAACTGACGCCCGCGGATGGTTTTTTTCCGAAGTTAAATTTGAGGGACAACCTTTGTTTAGCGGCAGAGGTGGCAGGGGCGCCCGTGAGGGGGAGCCGCAAGCGCAGCATGGAGGCATTGGCCTGCATGGGGTTGGAGGGGCTATGGCGGCGAAAGCCGGGGCAGTTGTTGGCCCCCCAGAGGATGGGGTTGCTTTTGGCGCGTGGGCTTATTCGCATGCCGCGCATGTTGCTTATAGACGGTTGTATAGACAGCCTTGAAGAGGCGGACGCCCAGCATTGGCTATGGGTATTGGGCAGGTGCCAAGCGAAAGGGTGCACCGTGGTGGTAGCAGGGCGGCGGGGGTTTGGGGAGATAGGCAGGAGGTTGAGGTTAGAGGAGGGGGGATTATATGCGGCCTAGGAGGGGAATGTCCCTATGGACGAGGGTGAAGGTATTTTTTTATGGCATACGGCACACAGGGCTGAGGAGGGTGGGGTGGGTGGTGGTGGTGGTGTGCGGGCTATTGGGATGGGAGTTGGCGCACACAAGGGAGGGCCGGGCGCCGAAGGCCACGAGGCTGACGTTGTTGTTTAAGCCAGGGGTGGAGGCTTTGGAGGCAGAGCGTTTTCTCCAGGCATTGCCTTTGTCCCCCTCCCATATTTTGTTGGAGCCCCCCCACATATTGGCCGAGTCCCAGCGCATATTGGAGAGACTCAGCCACATGCCAGAGGGTTGGGAGTGGCCGGAGGAGGTGGGGGAGATGGGGTGGGTAGCCGAGGTAGAGTGGGCACGCCTCTCTACGGAGGAGGAGGGGGTGTTGCGGGGGCAGTTGAAGGAGGCGGGGCACATAGAGGAGGCCTACTGGGGGGCCCCCCCCCTTTCCCCTGCTAGCGTATGGACGCCCCTGGGGCAAGCCCTGTGGATATTGTTTGCAGTAGGGGTGGTAGGGGCCTTGGTGATATTGTCCCTCAACTGTTTGGAGGAAGAGGGGGCGCATTTAAAGTTGCTATACGAGTTAGGGCTAAGCCTTGGGCAGCTACGCAGGCTTTGGTTTGGGCAGAACCTGTTATGGGCTGTTTTAGCGGGGGCCGGTGCCTACATTTTTTGGCAAGCAGCCGCACAGTGGGGGGCCCTGGTAGGCATAGAGGGGGGCCTGGTAGGCATAGGAGGGGCCCTGGCGAAGTGGGTATTTATGGGGGCAGCCTGGGGGGTGGGCATAACAGCATTGGCCTGGCGGCTGAGGGGGCCTTTATGTTGGGCCTAACCCTATGGGGGTGTTTGGCCTATTTAGGGTGGGTACTCAGCCCAGGGGAGGGGGAGGGTGTGGGGCGGCGGGGTTTAGAGGCCAAGTTGGGGAGGGTGGAAGCCATGCAGCGCAGCCTGGCGGCAGAGCAGCTGCAAGCAGACGAGGTTTTGAGGCATTGGCGCCGCACATACGAGGAGAACCGTCGCCTGTTGGAGCAGCATGAGGTACAAGAAAGCCAGCTGGGCGCCAAGTGCAAGCGGCTGCAAAACCTCATGGGCAAGTTGGGGATGCAAGGAGCCGTAGCCCTAGGTGCGGGGCAAGCTTTGGGCAAGTGGGCCGTTGCGGGCAAGCGCCTAAGCCTATTGTTACGGCGTTGCCATGAAGAAGCGCGGCAGCTTGCGCAGGAGGGGGTGAGGTTGGGTTGGGAGGAGCGGCGTTTATTGCGCCTGGAGGAGAGTTTTAGCCAAGCCCAAGCCTGGCGTGGGGAGGTGGCAGAGGGGTTACACCTACACGCCATTGAGTGGACGAATGCCCTGACAGCGGCACTAGGGGGAGGAGAGGAGGCAGAGGGGGAGGGGGCAGGAGGAGAGATGGGGAGGTGGCGAGGGCGCCTACACCCGCCGTTATTTGGTTTTGTAGAGAGGCCGTTTGGCTCCACCATAAACCCGAAGTCCAACACCAGCACGCTGCACAAGGGTATACGCATACGGGCGGCGAGAGGCAGTGGGGTACGGGCCATAGCCGCAGGGAAGGTAGCCTACATAGGGTGGCTAAAGGGTTTTGGGAATTTGATAATTGTGGAACACGCGGGGGGCTACCATAGCCTTTTTGGGAATTTGGGGGAGATATTTGTAGGGGAAGGGGAGGAGATAAGGCGGGGAGGGTGGCTAGGGGCAATAGGGGAAGGGGAGGGAGAGGAAGCCCCCGGGGGAGGGCCAGGCGCCTCGCTTTATTTTGAGATACGCAGGCGAGGGGAGGCAGAGAACCCGGTGGAATGGTTTGTGCATTCGAGTTTCCGCTGAGTTTGGGAAGCAGTTTCCACTAGAAGCGCGAAGGAAGATTTGTGAAGGTTGGCACCAATGCACGTATTCCACATATACCAGCACTTTAGCAAGGCCGCAGGGCGTATGCGCGGCATTCACTCCTATGACATAGAGTTAGGCGGCCATAGGTTGAGGTTATACGCGAAGAGAGGGAAGGGAGGGGGCCCTCCGGCAGTATTGTTGCATGGTTTAGGAGCCTACGGGTTAATTTACTCCAAGGTATTTTCCGCATTAGCGAAGGAGTTGAGTGCGGTTTATGCGTTGGACTTACCGGGCCATGGTTTTTCTCCGTTACCGGCAGGGGGGCCGCTCTCCTTGGAGGAGGTGGTGGAGTTGGTGGGGAGGTTTCTCCTGGAGGAAGTACAGGAGCCTGTTTTTTTGTTTGGGAACTCCATGGGGGGTGCGTTGGCGGCGCAGGTTGCGGCCCAAATGCCCAAGCAGGTGAGGGCTTTGTGTTTGTGGGCGCCGGCGGGGGCGCGGATGAGTGAGGAGGAGGCCCAGGGGTTGTCCAAGTTTTTTGACATAAGGGATGGGCGCCAGGCGCGTGCTTTTTTGAGGCGTTTATTTGCGCGGGCGCCGTGGTATGCGGAGTTATTTGCGGCCTATTTTGTCCCCATATTTAACCTCCCTGCGGTGCACTACGTTAGGGAGAGTTGCATGGAGCGCTGTTTGGAGCCGGAGACTTTGCGGAAGTTGGGCATGCCCACTCTATTGGTATGGGGTGCATTGGAGAAGTTGCTACCCTATGGGGGCATTGAATATTTTCGAGAGCACCTGCCCAAGGCTGCTGTAGTATTAGAGGTGCAGGGGTTTGGCCATATGCCGCAATGGGAGAGTCCGAAGAAATGCATGCGTATTTGGAAGGAATTTGCTCAAAAACAAGGCCTCATATAAGGCGGGCAGGTTTTGCATGTATTTGGGGGCTGGCCCTATGGGCATGGGCAGGGGCGCCCTTGGACGCGGCGAGTGAGGCGGCCTATGGGCAAATGGAGGTGCTTGCCCGCGCGCTTTTTTATATGGACTCTCGCGCGGGGACAGCGCCCTCCTTGGAGCGTTTGGTACGCGCAGCCATACGTGGCATGTTGAGGGAAGTGGACAGCAACAGTCGGTATTTGTCGGCTGCAGAGCTTCAGCGGTGGGAGCAGTCCTCCGAGGTAGGGGAGCTAGGGTTTGGCATAGAGGGGGTGGCAGGGGGTTTTGTAGTTACAAAAATAGAGGAGGGCATGCCTGCGCAGAAGGCGGGCATACGCGAGGGGGACATATTGCTTTCCGTGGATGAGCAGCCTTTGCAAGGCTTGTCGGCCGCTGAGGTACGCAACCAGCTGATGGGGCCTGTAGGCAGCCAAGCCATATTGAAACTCAAGCGGGAAGGGTTTTGGCAGGTTTTGCGCATAAGGCTTGAGCGTATTCCCCAAGGGTTGTCCCCGTTGGAGACATATTGGGTAGACGCCATATGGGTTATACGCCTGTCTCGGTTTTCTCCTGGGATTGCTGCGGAGTTACACAAGCGACTTTTCGAGGCGCGGCAACGCAAGCCTGAGTCCATTATATTGGACGTGAGGGGGAATTTAGGGGGGCTTTTGCAAGAGGCCTTTGGGGTGGCCAGTTTTTTTCTACCGCCGCAGGCAGCCATTGTCCACATAGAGAACCCTCGGAAGAAGGATTCCCGGTTGGAGCAAACCACCTCCACCCAAAATATTGCGGTTGAAATACCCATGGTGGTGTTGATGGATGGCAACAGCGCCTCCGTAACAGAAGTATTGGTAGCGGCATTGAAGGACAATGGGCGGGCCTATTTGTTGGGGGAGAAAAGTTATGGCAAAGGCAGCATTCAGGAGAGGCTGCTTTTGCCGGACGGCTCCGCCCTATATTTGACGGTGGCCTATTTTATTCGGTTGACGGGGGCCAAAATTGACGGGGAGGGTGTTGTGCCGGACTGCAACCTCCACCACCCCAAGGAGTGTGTGGGTTTTGACAAGCTGATGTTGAAGGCGCAAACCCCGCCTCCAGAGGGCAGCAAGGACATATGGCTTGAGTGGGCGGTTGCTTGGCTTAGGGCCCATGGGAGGAAGTGAGGGTTTTTTTTTGCCCATTGGGGCGGGGTTTTATTTAACTGAGAATGTTTTTTTTGGGCCTGCGGCCCGGGCCGTTTTTTGAAATGTTTCTCTTCGTCCTCCGGGCGTTGCTCTCTTTGGGCCTG
>Ga0209755_10006327_pt1 | contig 13158 bp, 10 predicted proteins | sample TergutCo191P1_FD_187301 | JGI IMG/M metagenome (GOLD analysis project Ga0209755, IMG submission 187301) | Cornitermes sp. P1 segment gut microbial communities from Petit-Saut dam, French Guiana - Co191P1 (SPAdes) (version 2) | ecosystem: Host-associated > Arthropoda: Insects > Digestive system... | reverse complement strand
GGCCCGCTTTGGGGTGGTAAACGGCTTTGGCGGTCTTGGCATAGCATCTCCTTGTCGGAAAATAAGTGCACGATAAGCGCACGATGCTACCCGCCTTACGAAAAAACGAACAAATCCACCGTTTCTGAAAACGCTAATTCCTTACCCTATAAAGAATTAGCTATGCCACCTCAGGGAATTGAACCCTAGACACGCAGATTTTCAGTCTGCTGCTCTACCAACTGAGCTAAGGTGGCAATACGGCGGGGCTTTAGCCAGCCCAGTACCGTTCAGGGAGCATCCGTCAAGAACACCAAACGCGAAGGCTCCGTATATAAGACTATGCCAAAACCGTATAAATTTGTCAATAGCCCCCGCCCAGAAAAAAACGCTATACTGTCGTCATGTCTGGCACTCTGTTCAAAGCCGAAATCCGGGAAATCGCCGCCGGCGGGGCCGGTTTGGCAAGGATTGACGGAAAAAACGTTTTTATCGAAGGAACCGTTCCCGGGGAGACGGTACTCTGCCGCATAACGGAGGAACGCGGTTCGTGGGCGCAGGCGGAATTGCTGGAAATTCCGGAGGCTTCGCCGGACCGGGTGCGACCCGCCTGCGGTTTTTACGGCGTATGCGGCGGCTGCAATCTGCAGCATATGAGCTATCCCGCCCAGCTTGCGGCAAAAACAGGCATATTAAAGGGCGCTTTTATCCGTATCGCCGGTTTTTGCCCGTCGGAGCCGGCGGTTTCGCCCTGTGATCCCTGGGAATACCGGAACCGGATGCAGTTCCACGCCATCAGGCAGTTCGACAAAACGCAACCGGACGCTTTCTGCGGCCTAAAAGCGCGAAAATCCGGCGCCGTCGTCCCGGTTTCGGACTGTCCGGTTGCCGATCCGGGGATTCGCGGCCTTCTGCGGGACAAGGGAGGCGGGGCAAAAGGGATTCTGGTGTCCCCCGGAAAGGATCGCGTTACGGTGTACGCCCGGAACGGACTTCTCCTTAGCGAAGGCGGCGTTTCCCGGGGCAGGACAAGGATACTGGAAAAGGAGCTGGCCCTGGACGCTGGCGTGTTTTTCCAGAGCAACGGCGCAATGCTGGAAAAACTGGTTTCGGATTTGCGGGAAATAGCGGCCGGCTTAACCGGAGCTGGGAGAAACCTGCCCATGGCGGACCTCTGCTGCGGGGTTGGCACCTTTGCCGCCTTCCTTGGCGAATTTTTCCCCGGCGTGGACATGGTGGAGGAAAACAGGGCCGCCTTGGCCCTGGCCAGGGAAAACCTTGCGCCGCTTGGATCGGCGAATTTTTACGCCAAACGCATAGAGGAGTGGGCGACCGGCAAATCCGCCCCGGCCGCCCGTTTTCGGGACTACGGTTTTGTCGTCGTTGATCCGCCAAGGCAGGGGCTGGACCTGGTTTTAACCCGCAAACTTGCGGAAAACGGGCCGCCGGTTCTGGCCTACGTCTCCTGCAACCCCGCGACGCTGGCGCGGGACGGCAAAACGCTTCTGGGGGCATACGAACTGGCGGAACTTCGCTGGTACGACTTTTATCCGCAGACCGCCCACGTCGAAAGCCTGGCGCTGTTCGTAAAATCTGCCGAACATTGGCGACCGCCACATTGATTGTATTCCCCGAATATGCTACTTTCAAGTTGCGGTACTTCATCCAAAGGGAAGAAGACCCGCTACCATCATGCGGCTCCCCGGAGCGTGTTTCGGCCGCCCGGATAACCACATGTGCCTGCCTTCCCCCTTTTTTACCTAGGCCGTGCCCGGGCGGGAGGGGTTTGCCGTTTCAAATCTCGCAATCGGCCCGGGGACGGCCGGTTCGCTTGCCCCAATTTTCCGTTCCCAAGGGCCCGCTTTGAAAAAACCCTTACTGCTGTTCGTGATTTTGCTGGCAATGTCGCCCGTCCTGTTTTCTCAGGAACCGATTCCCAACGGAGACGAGCCGCCGGAGTACGAATTCGTTCCGGACAGCGACGATCCCGTGCCGGAGAATCCGGCCTGCTTTTTGGATGAGCGGCCCCGTGACGGCGACAGGGTGTACGTCATTGCCGGTTTTGAATTCGACATAAGGGGCCGCACCCGCCCCAACGCCCTACTGCACAACGCCAGACTCAGGGTGGGCGAGAAACTGCACGGGCGGGCCGGTCTGGAGGAATACGTCCGCGACAGAACCCAGGTACTCACAAACATGCGCGTCCTAAGGGACACGGTGGAAATGAGCTACTCGGTGGGCGAAAGGCGCGAGGACGGCGCGTACCCCGTAACCTTCACGATTAGGGTGGAGGATACGTGGAACATCATCGCCCTGCCCGTTCCCTACTACGACACCAACACCGGCCTGGACCTTACGGTCAGGGCGAGGGACTACAACTTCCTGGGAACCATGAGCCCTCTGCGGGTAGACTTGGGCTACCGTTTTGACGAACGCGGGCGCAGCTCCTTCCGCCTGATGATCGATTCCAGCATCCCGTTTACGGCATTTGGCTATCGCTGGAACTTCAAGTTCGAAAACGTTTTTGAATACCGGGTTGAAGGGCCGTTTTTCTTCCAGAACACTACCGGGCTTTCGGTGGAACTGCCTTTCCGCACAACCTGGCTTACCGTGGGCTTCGAAGAGGCGTTCATACTGAACGAGGAAAACCCGCGACGGCACAGGAAAACATACGGCCACTTCCAGAGCGGCATGTTCATGTCCAGCAGAATGTTCGCGTCGTGGAGAATCCCCACCGGACTAATCACGCGCAACTTTGGGGAGCTGACGTACACCATGGGGCCGTCGATAACCTTCAACCACGAACTGCCGAACTGGCCCCTGCACGGCTTCCGCAGGGGGCCTTTCGCGAACTTTTCCCATTCGCTGGATTTCGGCAGAACCAACTGGCACGGGAATCACCGGAGCGGGCTTTCCGTCTCGCTGAGCAATTCGTTTTCCCATGATTTTTCCGGTTATGACACGTTTCATGACCCGTTTCACGCCACGCTTTTTTTTAGCGGCGCCGGCCATGTTATCGTGAACAGGTTTTTTGGTTTTTCCGCAAGGCTCCAGTCCAGGAACTGGTTTTTCTTCGACGGCCGGGGTTACCACGACAATGCCGGCGACGTTTTGCGCGGCATCGCCGACAGGTCAATGCACGCCGACTCCATGCTGTCCCTCAACACGGAATTCCCGCTCAGGGTACTGATGTTCACCCCGTCCCAATGGCTGGACAACAACAGGCTCCGTCTTTTTGATTTTGAGTTTCACGTTTCCCCGATGCTCGACATGGCCATTTACAATGATCCAAGAGAAGGAAGGAACATTGCCGCGGCCGGCGGGCTTGAATTCATAGTGTTTCCCGCGTTCATGCGGGCTTTGTTCCTGCGCGTCTCCGTTGGGGTGGACGTGCTGGAACTTCTCGACACAAGGCGAATCCCCGGTGGGAATGGCCGCGAGATAAGTATTGGTTTGGGGCATTTTTTCTAAGCAATGAAAATAAGCGTTCTTCTACCCGCCGTTCGCAAGCTGTACAGGCTCCTTTCCCGAAAGCACAGGATGTACCTAGGCCTTATTATATTGCTTAGCATAGGGTTTTCGTTAGTGGAAACGATTGGTATCTCCGCAATAATGCCGTTTATCTCGGTTGCGTCAAACCCCGACCTTCTTGATGATGGCCTGTACAGAAGAGTGTTTGACATCATCGGGATACAGCAGAGGGAAACATTCATCATCTACTTTGGCATTGCGATTATCCTGTTTTACGTGTTCCGCGCCGCCTACAGCATCGTACACACATATCTCATCAGCAGGTTTTCGCAGGCACTGTCCAGGTATTTTTCAACAAAAATGTTCGACGTAACACTTTCCCTGCCATACACGGCTTACGTCCAAAAAAACTCGGGCGAGATAATGGGGATAATCAACAGCGAAGCGGGACAGATGAGCAGCATCTCCATGAATATCCTGCGTTTTTTTACCGAGATGTTCACCATCGCCATGGTGTATACGTTACTGATGATTGTCAACTGGCAAATGACGCTGATACTAACGGCTGTCCTTGTCGTTCTTGCCTTTGTTTTCCTGCGGATGCTGGTAGCCAAAAACAGATCCGTTGGCATAAAACGCGTTGAAGCCGAAAGAAAAACTTTCCGTCTGCTAATGGAAGCGCTCGGCAATTTCAAGTTTGTCAGGCTTAAGGGAAACAAAAACGAGCTGGTAAGCAACTACAACAAGGCAAAACTGAAATCGGCCAAGGCAAGCGTAACAAGCGGCACCTTAAACGCAACACCCAAAAGCATACTGGAAAGCATGGGCTTTTCGCTTCTTGTTGCCGCGGTCATCCTTATCCTGGCGCAATACAGCGATGCCTCAATGGTTATACCGACAATTTCGATGTATGCGCTTGCCCTGTACCGGATACTCCCTTGCATACATCGACTGTTTCAAAACATTAACGGCATTGCCTTTGCGCAGCATTCCCTTGACACGATTGCCGAAATGATTCGGCAGCCGACCGAAAACGAAGGAGACGAAGCGATTGCGTTTAACGAAGCTATCAGCCTGCGCAACGTTTCCTTTAGGTATGCGACAGGGGACGAGGTAATACGCAATGTTTCCCTATCCATACGCAAAGGTGAAAAAATCGCCGTTACCGGGGAAAGCGGCGGGGGAAAATCAACGCTCATCGATCTTGTAATCGGCATTCTCAAGCCATGTTCAGGGGAAATAGCCATAGACGGCAAACCGGTCTGCGAACAGACCGTGCGTTCATGGCGGCGAAAAATCGGGTACATCCCCCAGAGCATATACCTTTTCGACGGGACCGTCGGGGAAAATGTGGCATATGGCTCCGAAAAAGACGGGAACAAAATAAAGGCCGCTTTGCAGAAAGCAAACATCTGGGATTTTCTGTTAACAAAAGAAGGCATCGACACAAGAGTCGGCGAGGGCGGCATACAGCTTTCCGGCGGCCAGCAGCAGCGCATCGGCATTGCCCGCGCCATGTACAGCGATCCCGAAATTCTGGTCCTGGACGAGGCAACCTCCGCGCTTGACAACGAAACCGAGAAAAAAATAATGGATGAAATATACCACGCAAGCGAAAACAAAACACTCATCGTTATCGCGCACCGCTTAAGCACCATTGAACGCTGCGACCGCACAATCAGGATAGAACACGGCGAAATAACAGACGGCAAAGCATGAGCAGATTCAAAAGCGCATTAATAGGCTGCGGCAAAGTAGGCCCCCTGCACATCAGGGCATTTGCCGAAAACCGGAATGGCATGGAACTTGAAGCTGTCTGCGATTCCGTTATTCAGCGTGCCGAAGAACAGGCGGGAGAATACCGAAAACAGGTTCCGGGAAGCAATGTTCGCTGCTATGCGGATTACAAAAAAATGCTTTGCGAAATAAAGCCGGAGATCGTTGCCATAACAACGGAATCCGGCAGGCATTCCGCTATCGCCATCGACTGCCTAAAGGCCGGCGCTCACGTTATCTGCGAAAAGCCAATAGCCCTTTCGACGAACGATGCGGACGCAATGATTGCCGCCGCCAAAAGCGCCGACAAAAAACTGGCCGTGTGTTTCCAGAACCGTTTTAACGAACCCGTGCTGCGGTTGCGCGCGGCGGTTGATGCGGGGCGGTTCGGCAAACTGCTCCACGGCATGATACAGGTCCGCTGGCACCGGAGTACGGCCTACTATGCGGAGGACTCCTGGCGCGGAACATGGGCCCAGGACGGCGGCACGCTTATGAACCAGTGCATACACGGCATAGATTTGCTGCAGTGGATCATGGGCGGGGATGCCGTAAGGGTTAATGCCGTAACCCGCAAATTCATTCGCCCCATCGAGGCCGAGGACTTTGGTGCGGCTATAATCGAATTTGCAAACGGGGCCGTCGGTATTATAGAAGGCACAGCTTGCGTGTACCCCGCGGACCTAAGCCAAACTCTGTCCGTTTTTGGAGAGAAAGGCACGGCCGTAATCGGGGGGCTTGCCGTAAACAAACCGGAAACATGGCGCCTTGCCGACGCGGAGACCGTCGGCGACACCGAGGACAAAGTTCTCGCGTCCATGACAAAGCATTCTCCAAACGCCTACGGTTCAGGCCATACCGACCTTTTCAGAGATTTTGTAACGGCAATTGAAGAAAACCGTGAACCGCTGGCTTCCGGTACCAACGGGAAAAAGGCCATGGAAATTGTGCTTGCAATTTACAAGTCGCAGAAGTTAGGACAGGCGGTTGAATTGCCCTGCAACTTTTCCACCCTTGAGATGGAAGGGTATTTCACGACGTAATGAATTCGAAAGAATTATCCGAAATAATCAAACTTGGCGAATCAAGCAAGGTTCAGTTTAAGGAACGAATGCCCCATGCCGACACTATTGCACATGAATTAATCGCTTTTTCAAATTCAAAGGGAGGGATAATAGTTTTTGGGGTGAATGACAAAACAGGAAAATTGAACGGGTTATCTTTTGGTGAAATACAGCAGATAAACCAACAAATTGTGAACATTGCATCCCAAAAAGTCTATCCTCCTGTTTTTTTGACAACGGAAACAGTAACCATAAATAACAACCAGCTTCTCGTTCTTAATTTAGAAGAAGGGTTATCCAAGCCCTATAAAGATTCCAATGGCACGATTTATCTAAAAAACGGTTCCGACAAACGAAAGGTAACTTCCAATGATGAAATTGCCCGATTGCTGGGAAGCAAAAATTTACTGGCTGATGAAACCGAAATATTCGATACAGGCATAAAAGACATTGACGCGCGTCTGTTTTCTGACTATTTTAAAAAAGAATTTGGGCAAAGCCATGAAGAAAAAGGACTCACACTAGAGGAAGCTCTTAGGGTAAAAAAAGCAGTACGCAACAATCATTTGACTCTTGCCGGACTGTTGTTTTTTGGCAACGAGCCGCAGTTCTTCCGACCTGCTTTTACAATAAAAGCCGCAATGTATGTCGGAAACGATATTGGCGGAAACAGCTACCGGAGCAAACCCGAAGACTTAAAGGGAACCATTCCTGAATTATTCAAGCAAGGCATGATGTACCTGAAAAGCTGCATTAAGTACCTACAGAATGATCAGGGATTTAATTCGCACGGCATACCGGAAATTTCAATCGCCGCCTTGGAAGAAGTTTTACAAAATGCCCTGGTTCATCGCGATTACTTTAAGAATTCGCCAGTACGCCTGCTTGTTTTTGAAAACAGAATCGAGATAATCAGCCCGGGAAGGCTGCCGAACAGCCTGACCGTTGAAGAAGTAAAATATGGCAATCCAGTTATCAGAAATAATCAAATCGCCTTGTTTGCCAGTAAAACCCTTCCCTACTCCGGCTTAGGTTCAGGTTTGCGCCGCGCATTTTTGGAGCAACCCGATATGGAATTGGAAAACGATATAGAAGGCGAGCAATTTATCGTGCGTCTTCCGCGAAAAGCGGATTAGACATATGGAAAGCAAGGAATGATATCTCAGCTATATCAAAAAACAAAACGTCCGGTCCGTTTCTTTAACACGACAGGCCCGTGCAACCCATTGGATCATTACATGCTTCCGCCGGCAGATCGGCTTGTGGGCGCGCAGCTTCACAGGTATATAAGAGACAGCCTGTACTGGGTACTTCATGCGCCGCGGCAAACCGGAAAGACCACTTTCTTGCAGAGCTGGGCAAACGAGATAAATGCAGGGGACGAAGCTGTAGCATGTTACGTAAGTGTCGAAGCCTGCCAGGGAATTGCCGACCCTATGTCGGCAATGATCACCATCAATAAATCCATTTGTGCATTTGCAAAAAGTACAGGGCTACCCATACCGAAGCTGTCCTTTGACCGGACAGAATTCCTGCTAAATAAGACAATGCAAAAATGGGCAGAATTAGTTGCGCCGAAACCACTTGTTGTCCTCATTGATGAAGCAGACGTATTGGAAGGAGGGGTGCTTATCTCTTTTTTGCGGCAATTGCGGGCCGGTTTTGCGGTTCGGGGCCCGGGCAAATTCCCGGTATCAATTGCCCTTGTTGGTATGCGGGATTTGAAGGACTATATAACTGCTGCCAAAGATGGAATTGCGCCCAATCCCGGATCTCCATTCAATATAAAAAGCGATTCGGTTTTTCTTTCCAATTTTGACAAGGATGATATTGCCGCACTTTTTGCTCAACGAACCGCAGAAACAGGCCAAAAGATAACCAGCGAAGCATTAGACTATGTTTATGAACAGTCATGGGGACAACCATGGATTGTCAACTCGCTATTCCAAAGGGCGACCATGCGCGTACTGGCCGAGGACAACTACGAAACAGTTGCCATTGACCACCTGCTGGCGGCACGGGAGCAAATGATCCAGGCAAGGGAAACCCATCTGGATGCCCTTGGGGTGCGTTTGCGAGATCCAAGAATAAGACGCATTATCGAATCAATTCTTGTAGGTAATAATGATCCTGAAATGGGCCGAAGCAATCCGAACGTGGAACTGGCAACCGATCTGGGGCTTATAAAATGGAACACCGAAACCGGTTTTACCGTTTCCAACCCAATTTACGAGGAAATACTCACCCGGTATCTGAATTCCGGTTACCACGACAACCTGCCGCCGCCATCATCGTGGCAATGGAAAAACAAAGACGGCACGCTTGACATGGATTCACTACTAAAGGAATTTCAGATTTTTTGGCGGCGCAACTCCGAAATATGGGAGCAAAAGTCCGATTATACCGAAGCATTCCCGCACCTTTTGCTCCAGGCTTTTTTGCAACGGATTATAAACGGCGGCGGGCAGATGGAACGGGAAGCCGCTGCCGGACGGGGGCGAATGGATTTGCTTGTCGAATACCGAAACAACAAGTTTATTATTGAAATCAAGCTTGTACATTCATGGGATACCCCAAGAGAGGTCCGGGAAGAAGGGCTGCGGCAAATTGCCATGTATCGAGACAGAGTTGCACCTGAAGCCCCTGCATATCTTGTTATTTTCGATCGGCGTCCCACAGTAAAAGAAAAACCATGGAACGAAAGGCTTTTTTGGACTAACGAAAACGACATAACCATTGCAGGATGTTAGGAAATTGCGAATAACGGAACATGAAAAGAATGTCATAATCGAGGCTGTAAAAACCGTTGATCCGGATGCCAAAGTTTGGCTCTTTGGCTCCCGTACCAATGACAATAAAAAAGGCGGGGATATTGACATTGCAATTTTTTCCGGTAAGATCAACAAAGACATTATGCAAAAAATCAAAGTCAATAGATCTATTTGCGATAAAATTGGTGAACAAAAAATAGACATTGTTACAACAAGCGATGGAAAAGAAGCTATCTTTAGGCTGGCTGTTGCAGAGGGGATAGCACTGCAATGAATCGCTTGCATGTTAATTTATTGCGAGAAAACCTTGCCGCCCTTAATTTAAGTGCCAGTTGGGTAGAACGTTCGTACAACCAAACAAGCGCAATAAAGCCAAAGGAAACGTATACACCCGAAGAATTCGACAAGCTTGAAAACCTAGCTTCGCGTTACGCAAGAACCACTGATATGTTAGTGAACAAAGTTTTGCGAAGCATAGATACCGTTGAGTTCGAGGATATCGGCACAATTATTGACATTATGAATCGTGCGGAGAAACGTGGAATAGTGTCGTCTGCCGAACTGTTGCGAACAATAAAAGACCTGCGCAACAACATTGTTCATGAATACAAAATTGCCGAAATAACGCGATTTTTTGATGATATTCAGAAGCATACCCCCATATTGCTTGAAATAATCAAGAATGTAAATGTGTATTGTGAAAAGTATTTGGCATCTAAAGAGCATAACCCCTAAAGGCTTGCCTGAAAGAATTGGGCCAACTAAGGGTGGGTATTGGCAGATAAAGCAATGAGCGCAGAATAGTACTAGGGCGGTCTTTTTGAAAAAAAATATTTTGACATGTATTCTTTTTTGTCTGACACTTTCAGATATACTGTCTGCACAGGAAGCTCTACTATCCGTCCAAGAAAACTACTACAGTTTTCTTTCATTACGCGGTTTAACAAACCGCCCAACCCTCAATTTTCGTACTTTTTCGGATTCGGTCTGGGCCATCGACGAATCGACAGACCACCCATGGATGGGGCAAAATTTAGGAACATGGCATAATTTATTCGGTAATTTTCGTATAAGAATTCATGGCCCCGAGCTATTCATGTCTGTTAATACAGCGGCACCCTACGGGCAGAACGACGGGGTGCTTTGGCAGGGGCGCGGCTTCAACAGCATGTTTAGGGGGGGCGTGAGAATCGAGGGCCACGGCTTAGAGCTCACTTTGTTACCACATGTTGCGTTTTCGCAGAATCTGGCGTTCGATTTTATACAGCCGAATTATTCAGGGCCAAACTATGCGGGCAGGGCCGAGGACTTCGGTTACTATGGTGTACGAAGTATCGATGCTCCGCAGCGTTTTGGAGACAGAGCATTTTTTGATTGGGATTTTGGCGATACGGAAATTCGTTATACATGGAGAACGCTTACAGTCGGGTTTGGTACACAGGCTATATGGCTTGGCCCAGCTCAACTTAACCCTATTATCCACTCTAATAACGCAACAGCTTATCCAAGGCTTGATATAGGTTTGCGGCGACAGGCAATTACCCTTCCTTGGCGAAACTTGCACATCGGTGATATAGAATTCCGCGCATGGTGGGGTCGTCTCTCGGAATCCGATTGGTTTGATAATGACGATACAAATAACCATAACCTAATTACAGGCTTTGCTATTGCATATAATTTTCCATCTTTTCTAACAGGGCTTACCATTGGGTTTAATAGGATTATGTTGTCCAAATGGGATACCATGAATTTTAGTTCTATATTCACGTTGTTGTGGCCTTTTATGGATGATGCCGCTGGTATTGATGAAAATGATCAAAGGGCATCAATAGTTATTGATTATCTTTTGCCGCTTGTTGGTATCAACGTCTATTTTGAATGGGGACGAAATGACTTTAGTCCAGGCCTGCATCATATAATACGTTATCCATTTCACACACAAGCATATACCTTTGGAGTAAGAAAAGCATTTCATTTTACGAGAAATTTAAAAGGAGTAGTTTTGTTAGAAACAACATATATTGAAGCCTCAAAAGATTACCTTACATTTATCCCTTGGGCTACAACTTTTTACAGTCACCATATAATTACCCAAGGGCATACTAATAGAGGACAGTGGTTGGGGGCAGGGATAGGTACGGGCGGCAATAGTCAATATTTAGAGTTCAAGTTGTATTTCCCAAGAGGATACGGCAGATTTTTCCTTCAACGAAGAAACCCTGATCTTGATTTCACTTGGTTCATGGATACTGAAGTAACACCAGGTATTCGCGAAGCCAGCATAAGAACATTTTTTGATTTTGGTATTTCTGCGCTATATCATCTTACACCTAATTTTGTGGTCTCTCCTTCTTTTGTTTTTCGAGATGAACATAATCCATTAAACAGGTCAAGGGATTACTTTAAATCAGACAGAAGGTATAATGCGCATTTTTCTATCTTGTTTAAATACATATTCTAATTCAACGGAAATTCCTATTGTAAATGCATCTGTATTTTTTTTCAAAAAATCAACTAAAAATACAATGAAGCGAGAATGCATAAATAAAATTTTTATGCAGGAAATTTTGAAAACCACTTGGAAATTATTTTGAAATGAAAAAAAAGATTAAGGTTTTACATGTCAGCATGTCATTTGAGGTGTTATCAGCGGGGTATAGGCTACATAAAGCCATTTTGCACGAAGGTGGTGTTAACAGTTATTGTATTGTTAAAAAATCACCATTGAATGATATACATATAACCAAACTTTCAAATCGAATGTTATCGAAACTGAAAATAAAAATATTATTAAGAATAAAAAAACTAACTATGAATGCATTTTATCGAAATCGTTTGAATTTGCCATTTAGTTCAGGGGATATTTCTTTTGGAGATATTATAAGACAAATAAATGTGATAAATCCTGATATTGTTCATTTCCACTGGATTTGTGGTGATTTGATAAAAATAGAGGATATTTGGAGAATTAAATCACCAATTGTTTGGTCGCTACATGACCAGTGGGGATATACTGGAGGTTGTCATGTTGTTGCAGAGAAGACGCCGCAACTTAGTGGTGAATGGCTACCTTATTGTGATTACGATGTGGACAAAATGTGTAATAAGTATACTGAAAGTTGTGGTAATTGCGGAGTATTACGGAGCAGGAGAGAGAAAGATCTTAGTTTTAGAATTTTGCAAAGGAAAAAAAAGGCGTTTGCAAAAGTAAAATCAATGACAATAATCGGGGTAAGTCAGTGGATGGCAGATTGTGCTAAAAAAAGTATTGTTTTTGCGGATAAAAAAGTAGTTTGCTTGTCAAACCCGATAGACACAGACATTTTTAAGCCTTTGGATAAAATGCAAGCTAGGATGCTGTGGAATCTGCCAAACCACAAAAAGTTGGTGTTATTCGGCGCAATATCGGCAACTTCTGTACTATATAAAGGGTATGATTTGGTAATAGATGCACTCAGGAAACTCGCCACAGAAAATGTTGAATTTATTGTTTTCGGTTCGAATGAACCAGTCAATGCGCCAAGGTTACCGTATAAGGCTAGATATCTGGGGCATTTGACCGATACTGTTAGTTTGGTGTCATTATATAATGCTTGCGATGTAATGGTACACCCAAGTATGAGAGAAGCGTTTGGACTAACAGTAGCAGAATCCTTATCTTGTGGAACTCCTGTCGTTGCCTTTGGTCATGGAGGCTTATTAGATATTGTTGACCATAAAATAAATGGTTATTTGGCACAACCTTTTAATACTGGCGATTTTGCAAAGGGTATTGATTGGGTGTTAAATAATGAAAATTATGATGAATTATGTAAAAATGCTCGTGAAAAAGTCGTCAAAAATTTTGATAATAGTGTTATAGTAAAAAAAATGCGTAACCTTTATGAAGAGGTTATTTTAGGTTCTTCGCTGAATTGAATGGGTAAAAAAATAAAGGTAAACTGACAATGGGGGTAAGTTTACAATGGAAAAAGAACTATTCAGTACAGCATTGGGATTAGCGGAGCCTGTGTACATAGACGAAATCGTGTTTGACCAATCGGAAGGCGCTTTGCATATACATATGAACTTCCGGCGAGGAGGGAAATTTGCATGTT
>Ga0209755_10006326_pt1 | contig 13159 bp, 16 predicted proteins | sample TergutCo191P1_FD_187301 | JGI IMG/M metagenome (GOLD analysis project Ga0209755, IMG submission 187301) | Cornitermes sp. P1 segment gut microbial communities from Petit-Saut dam, French Guiana - Co191P1 (SPAdes) (version 2) | ecosystem: Host-associated > Arthropoda: Insects > Digestive system... | reverse complement strand
AAGGGCGGCAATTAATAATAAACATAGTGCCAGACGATAGAGCTTTTTCCATCTCTTTGCCAACGGAAAAGAAATTTGGCGAGCATTTTGATAAATTTATGAAAGCTGCGAAAGCAACGTTTCAGGAGGATGATTATATTGTTCTTATTGAACAACTTAGCGGGCATTATTACGAAACATCAAATGATATTGAAATAAAGCGGTTTAAGGGCTATCTGTTTTATCGCAAGTGAAACGATGTGACTTATTTGGAAGGCGTATCTGCCGCTCACTCAAATATCCTGATTTTTCAGCAGTTTTTTATAGTAGAAATCCGCTGTATATAAAGCTGCTGCCGGATTGTGCCCAGTTACCCTGTCTTTTGTTATAAGCGTTGTGACTGGTGCTTTTGAGTATTTGATGAACAAAGAGTCGTGCCCTACGCACAGCCCAATTATCACATTCAAATCTGTTTTATGCTTTGCCAGAAGTTTTGCTTGCAATAAGGGGTTGCATATAGCCTCAAAGCAACCTTTTTGCACCTTTAAATTTTCCGGAATGCCGGCTTCCGTTTTATCTATGGAACCTACTTTGCAAATAGCGCAATAGCTTTCCAAACCGTGGGCTTTCAGGATTTTTACGAATATTTTCGCCTCGTTTATAAGGCCGATGCAGGTGGCAATGCCGATTTTTTTAGCATCGATTCGCCGGGCAAAAGCTATTATTTCTTCTATTCTAGTGAGTTTTCCGTAATAAGTGCCTTCAATTTCCGCCGCCGCCTTGGATATCTTTGAGACAAACGGATCTGTTTGATACAGATTTTTTATGTTGTCAATCTGCGCTTGAGCAATTTTTTCACCGGCGCACTTTTTTGGGAAATTTTTTTCCCGGCGATAACAGCTTTGCAGTCCACAGTCCGAACAGCAAAATTGATTCTCTTCTTCCATTTTTCAGTCTCCTTTTTCAAAAACTCAAAGTCTTAACAAACAATTTTTCAAAATCCGGCATATTTGCCAACTCCAAAACTTCAATCTCTTTCACTTTCTGTTCCATCTTGGCCCTATATTGCTTGCCGAGCAAAAACGCTATTCCGCCGGAACTTGATGTGTTTCCAATAAACTCTATTTTGCCTTCGAATTCTTTGGGCAACAAGCCTATGTTGATTAAATTCTTTGCTCGCAGATGGTAGCCAAAAGAACCGGCAATTAACACCCTGTTCATCTGCTCAGGTAGCGTATTTTTTGCTTTTAGCAAATACTCAATGCCGGCACGAATTGCTCCTTTTGCAAGTTGCACTTGGCGTACATCCTTTTGCGTAAGAACAACATCGGCTTCCACTTGAAATGCTTTTTTTCCGTCTTGTTCAACCAAACGTTCCGCCAAAAAAGCCGGCAAGGCGGCGGCATCTGAAAACTTTCCGTTTTTGCCTATCACGTTGTGAAACGCCAACTCGCCTACAATATCAACCAAACCGCTGCCGCAAATGCCTATGGCTTTCGCATTTCCTATTGTTTTTATGCGAATCTCCTCTCCTGCAATTTCAAATTCTTCAATAGCTCCGTTTCCGGCACGCATACCCTTGGCAATATTCATTCCCTCAAATGCCGGACCTGCGGCGGTGGATGCTGCGCATAGCTTTCCATTAGCCCCTATCACCATCTCACCGTTCGTGCCAATGTCCACGAATAGTGTAGCTCCATCCAATTCAAACAGCGAAGATGCCAAAATACCCGATGTGATATCTGCGCCTACATAAGCAGAAATACACGGCGGAAGATATGCCACGCCCACGCTTGAAATGTTCAATCCGACTTCTGCCGCTTTTAAAACGGTTGCACCTTTTATGACAGGAGTATAAGGATATTTTCCAAGAGATTCCGGGTTTACCCCTGCGGCCAAATGCAGCATACAAGTGTTACCGCTGAAAACAACTTCATATATATTTTCCTTGCTCACGGAAAAAAGATCTATCATTCTGTTCACTTCGGCAATCAGAGCGTTCTTCATAGTTTCCAAGCCCTCTTTGTCGCTTGCGAACTTAATGCGAGAAAGCACGTCTTGCGCATATACAGCTTGTGGGTTCATAGCAGAAACAGAATTAATTTCATTTCCGCTGTTCAAATCCACAAGAGACAAAACCAGCGTGGTAGTTCCTATATCTAAAGACAATCCAAAGTTTTTTTCAGTTGTATTTTTCGCTTCCGTGCACAGAACATCTTTGCCAGCTACAACTTCCGTTATGTCTTTTTCCGGCACATAGCGTTTTTTAATGCTAGGGTTTAGTTCAATGTCAAAGCTTTTTCCGCTGGAGATAATTTTCAAAGTGTGATTTTTCTCTTTTTCCGGCGGGAAAACGCTTATGTCCTCAGATATGCGAGTTTCGCAAGCCAAAACATAGCCTCCCTCTGCCAAGCGCACCTTGCATTTTCCGCAAACTCCTGCTCCGTTGCAAGGAGATTCTATAACTATGCCGCATTGCCTTGCTGCTTCAAGAATGGTGGTTTCTTTGTCAACTTCTATATTGCTTGCGCCAATAAAATGAATATGAGGCATTATTTCTCCTTTACAGTTTGCGTAAGCGCTCTGATATTATCCAAAGAAGACGAAGTGCTGAGTCCGCAAGCCGGCGCAATTATATCTATTTTTTGATCAACCAACCGTTTTGTTTGCGTTGATACGCTTTCCGGATTTCCAAATTCAAGCATATATGTACTTAAATTTCCCATAGTGACAATGCTTGGATATTCTTCTTTCAGTTGCTTCAAGCTCACCTTTGCATCCGTGGAAATTGCCTGAGAACGAATATCCGGAATGTATTGTTTAACACTGCCCAAATCACCGCATATATGCACAATAACCGGCGTATCGTTTTTGCGAATTCCATCTATCAATTTGTTCAAATAAACAACGGCATATTCCTTGAACATATTTGGCCCCAATATTTCTCCGGTAGCGGTAGGGTCGCCTATGGAAATTATAGTTGCGCCGCCTTCAATCATAAGCTGAGCATAAGCTATTAAAAAATCGGTCACGTAGTTGAGCACATTGTGCGAACCGCTTTTATCTTTTCTCAGTGCCTTTAAAAAATTCATAGGGTCCACCACAGATGCTGCTGTGCTTATGGGGCCGGTCAAATTGCCTATAACCGGAACATCCGTATTCTTGCGAGATAAATGCCAGCCTGCTTGCACCACATTGGAAATGCGCCCTTGTTTTAGCATTTGCTGAATATCTTTATGCTCAACTCGTGAAACATCGGCAAAGCGTTCGGTTTGAATTTTCGGTTCGCAGTTCAAAGTGCCAAAGTTAATTTCGCTTCCAAGCACCTCTGCCTCAACTGTCATGCAAAATGGAATTCCGAAATTTTCAAATCCGGTATGTGTATATACATCTTCTGCAAGAGCGGCCATAAGCCTGTCATCGTGGTGAGCTTCGGGAAGCGTGTGCCCAGTGCTGTTCATCACGTCAACTATAGCGGCGTTCATCATTCCTCCCGGACAAACGACCGGAGGACGGTCAACGTCTTTTTTATCGAAAACTCGGAATATTCTTTCTTTAGGGCTAATGGAATCCATTTTAGATACCTCCTTTTTCACGTACAGCGTTCATCATTGCGTGTATGTTCGCAAACGGCGTTTCTGTGGGCAAACTGCATCCGGAAGCTACAATAAAACCTTTAGGGGAATCTGCAGCCTGATTTATGCAGTGCTCAACGGCATTTTTCACATCTTCCGGAGTACCGTCCAGCATAACTTCTGAAGGGCGCACGTTGCCCATAATCCGTACTCTGTTTCCAACTTTTTCCTTTGCCTCAGACAATGAGGCTTCGTTGTCAATGCTTATGCAATCTGCGCCGGCATCTGCCATCAGATTCCATATATGGTTTGTTTTTCCGCAAATATGTAGCGTTACTGTTTTTTCTCTGCTGTGAATGTAATCTATCAATCTTTTTAAGTAAGGGTAGGCAAAAACCTCAAAATGTTTTTTGCTTATGACCGTTCCGGAAGACATCGGGTCCGTAAGGCTTGGCGCTGCGCCTTCGTCTATCATTGCTTTTGCGTAATTAAGCGTGCTTTGTAGAGAAATTTCGCATAACTTGTGCACCATTTCCGGATTTTGAACCGTAAGCCGGGCTAATTTTTCCGTTCCCATTAAAAAAGATGCGGTTGTAAAAGGACAAGTAATAGCACCTGTTACCGGAACCTCAGAACCCACTGCATCCAAAACGTATTTAATCGCTTCTAAAAATAACGGCAAACAGGAATCTTTGCCGGGATCAACGGGAACAAGGCTGTCTATTTCGCTTTCGTCCTTTAAGGCGGGGGCACGCAAATACGCAGTTTCGTTTTCAGGAATTGCAAGGCTTGCGCCCATAGCTTCTGCAAGCGTGTACAAATCTGTAAAAATCCTTATATTGTCATAGCCGAATAGTTTGTATGATGCAATATGCGCTTTTGCAAGCAACGTCCCGTTTTTTCTTAATTCGCAAACCTTTGCGCCAATAACACGGGCTGCGGTGTTGCCTACAATGGGCACGCAGGGCAGGCGGTCTATAGCTTTGCCCTGATTGTACGCTTGTGCACGTTCCAAGGGTGTCATCTGGTCTTTCATGCTCCTGCCCCGCATAAACTTTTTGCCAGGCGAACCGCTCCTGCTGCATTTCCGGCATATCCATCTGCGCCAATTTTATTCGCAAAGCCAAGAGAAATAGGCCCGCCGCCTACAATCACCTTAAACTTTTCCTTTATGTTTTTTTCTTTGAGAATATCAACAACTTTTCTCATGCCATCCATTGTGGTTGTCATCAAGGTTGATAGCCCTATAATATCCGCATTGGTTTCCACAGCTTTTTCCACGAACTGCGCAGGCGCAATATCTCTTCCCAAATCAATCACTTCAAAGCCCGAAGACTCCAGCATAATTTTCACGAGATTTTTCCCTATGTCGTGCGTGTCGCCTTCAATAACGCCAATCACAATCTTATGCTTTTGCCCTTGCTCTTCGGTCTTAATATGGGGCTTCAGCACATCCAAGCCGGCATACATCGCATCCGAGCACATCAAAAGTTCGGGAATAAAATATTCCTCCTCTTCAAACAAGGTTCCGGCACGTTCCATGCCGTTTGCCAAGCCCTTGTCAATGGCTTCGTAGGCATCAAGGCCGTTGGCAACCACTTCTTCCGAAAGAGAAGCCGCAAGAGCCTCTTCCATGTTTACAACCGCATCTGACAGTTTTTTATGAAAATCCTTTTCCATAGCGTTATTCTCCTTTTTAAGGTTAAGTTTTTCTCCATCTTAGAAGATATTTTTCCAGTTTATCAAAGAAAAATGTTATTATGGTCACAACAATTCCTATAAAAATTATCCCAACAATAACACGTGCATAATCGGCAAAATCCGAAAAATATTTCACATACCAACCAACTCCGCTTGTTGCGCCAATCATCTCTGCGGAGGTGAGCAGAATAAACGAAAAAGACAAACCTATGGTAGCCCCCGACATAATGGCCGATATTGAGCCGGGCAATATAATGTTTAACAACATTCGCCTGTCGTTCAAGTTCAACATTCTTGCGGAATCCATAATTTTCTTGTCAATATCCAAAACGCCGTTTAAGGTATTTATAAAAATCGGCCAAAAAGCTCCCAAAAATATGATGAACGTAGATGCTGCTCTAAAAGTTGGTAAAATCGCTATAGCATAAGGGATGTACACTATGGGTGGAATTGGCCCCAAAATCTTTGCAAAAGGTTTTGCCGCCAGCCTAAGCCGCTTCTTGTATCCAAAATATAAGCCGAGAGGAATGGCAGTTGATGCAGCAAGGCAAAATCCTCCTGCGAGCAAACCTGCAGAGCTTACCAAACCTTTCAGCAAGTTTGGCATATCATCGATGAATAGCTTTATTACAACTCCCGGCGTTGGATATAGAAATTTATCCAGCCAGCCAAATTTAGAACTAGCAAGTTCCCACAAGGTCAAAAGCGGATATATTAGCAACAATGCATCGCCAAATGTAATTACTCTTGAGGAATCCTTAGCAAAAATTCTCACGCATATAAAAATTGCCTGCACTATAACTATTAAGCCTATCAAATATGCGCTGCGCATATTTTCCGCAGAAGGCAAAACAAGTGCCAGAATTAAAAATAGAATGAAAAGAAAATCCGAGATATAGAAAATTTTTCTCATAGCACAACCTCCTCTCCTCCGATTTTGTCTGCCAAATCGTCGTAAAACAGGTTCACAATTTCGTTTCGCAAATGTGCGTATTCCGCTTCTTTCGCAAGCAAAAAACGACTCCTTGGGCGTGCAAAGTTCACCGCTATTTCTCGCTTAACTCTTCCAGGCCCAGAAGACATAACGAGAATTTTATCAGACAAAAATATAGCCTCGTCAATATCGTGTGTTATAAAGATAATCGTTTTTTTCTCGCTTCCGTTGTCCCATAATTTTAGCAACTGATCTTGCAAAAGAACACGTGTTTTTGAATCCACTGCGCCAAAAGGCTCGTCCATAAAAATGAGTTCAGTGTCCATAGCAAGGGCCTTGGCAATGGCAACTCTTTGCTGCATTCCGCCGGAAAGCTCGCTGGGAAATTTATCCTCAAATCCTTTAAGCCCCATCATTTCCAGATATTCTGCAGCTATGCCGGATAGCTCTTTTTTTGTTTTTGCCGGAAAAGATTGCCTAAGCGCAAAGCTTATGTTTTTCTTCGCAGACATCCACGGAAACAGCGAATAGTGCTGAAACACCACGCTTCTGTCCAAACCTGTGCCCAAAATCGCTTTTCCGTCAAGTAAAATTTCGCCCTCAGAGGCGTTGAGCAACCCCGCAAACAGGCTAAGAAGCGAACTTTTTCCGCAGCCGCTTGGCCCTACAATGCTGAAAAATTCACCCTTGCCAACGGAAAAATTCATGTCTTTAAGCGCAGTAGTACCGGACTTGTTTCCGTTCTCATAGTTCAAAGTAACATTTTTTACAACGAGTTTGCTCATGTAAACCTACTTTTTAAAATAAGCTTTCAGCTCTTTGTAATTCGCATTTTCCGGACTAGCTTTAAGAGCTATATCAAGTGCGCTTTCAAAGAGGGCGGTGTTAATGTAATCGGCAATATTAATGCTTTTATCGGTTAAATAACCTGCATCAATCATAGCGTTCCAAAATTTAATCACGTCTTCTTTGTGTGGGTCGGGACTGCTTCCAATATGAACACCATAAATTTCCGCTTGCAGAATCTCTTTGTTCAATTTTACATACTTGGAGAGGATTTCTATTGACTCTTCCTTGTTGCTTTTGTAGAAATCATAAGCTTGAATCAGAGCTACAAGAAAATTTCTGTAATCCTGTTCCCTCTGCTTTATCTTTTCCGTTACCGCAATTTGGCGGCAGCAGGGATGAGCGCCCAAATTATTTAACTGGCCGCTGTAGAACAAAATCTTGAGACCCTGTTCCGCTGCCATTTTGCGAAATGGAGTCCACACCACGCCTGCATCCGCAGCGCCTTTTTTCACAGCTTCCAATACTGCGGCAGGAGATTCCATTTCATTTATGGTAACATCTTTTTTAAAGTCAATGCCAACGGCAGAAAATGCGCTTCTGAGCGCAATGTCACCGGTAGCCAAACGTACAGTTGCAATTGTTTTTCCTCTGAGGTCTTTTACTTCTTTGATATTCTCCGCAACTTCCGGTTTAGCGATTAGCGCATGGCCTTCGGTCATTTGTCCACCAAAAATGGATATGCCAATCCCCTTTTCAATGAATGTAAAAGGAGGCGCTGTGCCAAAAGCACCGGCATCTAACTTACCGGCTATAATGGCGTTAATGCCTTCGCCGGAGTTGTTAAACAGAAACAGTTCTACGTCAAGTCCGTTTTCTTTAAAATATCCTTTCTCTTGGGCAATAAAGTACATAATATGCCCTGTAGTAGCGAGATATCCCACGTTAAACTTGCTGAGTTCTTTGGCTTTATTCTCTTTTTTTTCAGAGCAATTGCCAAAAATCAACACCAACATGATTAATATTGCAAATACCTTAATAATCTTCATAACTTATTCTCCTATTTGAATGAGTAGTTAAACACAAATTCAACACGGTTCAATTTGCCGCTATCTGTTTCGCGTTTTTCGCCTTCATTGTCAACATAGTCTGTTGAGAGGTTAGCATATTCCAAACCGACAAATGCGCTTTCTGCCACAAAGTATTTCAGGTTCGCAAATATTACCGAATTTTTGATGCGTCCCTTTGCTGGCTCCCTATCTTTGTCAATGGATTCAATTCCAACACCGCCGGCAAGAGCGAAATTAGCAGGTAGCTTTATATTCGCAGCACCCCAGCCACCAAGCGATTGCAAACCGCTTTTCCCGTCTTTGGCTGTTCCGCTTTGCCCAATGCTTCCAACATTGTAACTGCTGAGGTTTTGCCCATAGAAAAGTTCTCCTGAAAGATTTATCACGCTTATTACCGGCAAAGATAAGCTCGCAGTGCCCGACCAGGAAGATGCAGGGTCGTCAGCAGCTTTTTTAGCTTCTTTTTCTGCCTTGGTTTCTGCTGCGAGTTCTCTTGAAGCGTAATGGCCGCTTAAAATAAGCTCAATGTTTTGTTTTTCTCCGGCCCATGAAGCCGGGAGCTTTCCTTTTAGAGAACCCTGAAAGGCAGGAAGCGTAGGCGAAGCTATATCTCTGTTGTCCGTTGCGGCAGCAGTTATTTCAACAGGGCCAAGAGCTTGTGCCAAACGAACCATTGGGCGACGTGTTCCCAAAGAACCTTGTCCTTGCAAAGCACCTTGGTTAAGCGATGGTGCCACCAGCGGAGCTATTACATCACTGGTTTGCCCAAACAACAAGGAAAGGCCAATGTCGTTGAATTTCAACTGCCCAAAAGCCTGCCTTATGCGGAAGCTGCTGGCTCCGCTTGTGTTTCCATTAGCATAACGCTTATCATTACTGTTCGCAAAGTCGCTTTCAAATCGCCCGGAAATTTCCGCTCCGCTTTCTTTAGGCGGGCCGGCTACATTAACGCCTATTCTCGTCTGATTCACATTGAGCAATAAGCGCCCTTCTCCATCTTCAGCGTTTGGTTTCACATAGGTTGACCAATTTTGCCCTCCGTTTGCGCCATCTTCATATATGCCATTGAGTTGGAAAAAACCATAAAGCGAAACCTTTGTTCCGCCTACGCTTATAGAAGCACTTTCCGCCGGTCTGGCAACCGGAGCGACTGGAACGGCCTGTGCCGTAGCCTCAACAGGCACCGTTTCTACCGGTGCTGCTGGTGGAACATCTTGCGCAGATGCTATGGAAACCCCAGCCAACAAAGCGGCAAGGACTATACTCGGTGATTTTAAGCCTTTCGACATAACTCGTTCTCCTGTTTTAATACATAGTAAACATACTAATTAACTATGCATTTAAAATATAGAAAAAATTTCCGTACCTGTCAAGGGTAATACATAGTAAACATACCGATTTATGTAATTTTTTGCATTTTAGCGGCGATTTCTGTTATAATCGCTCAGAAAGCAATAATTTCTTGCCTTTGAATTCTATTGTTTTTTATTCATCCAATGTTATAATTTGCAGACTCAAAGGGAACGGAGTGCCTTTTTCAGTCCTTGACGCAGCGAACAGAGAGCAAGCCAGACTTACCGTAGTTGCTCTTGCCCACTAAGCTATTGGCATAGACCATGTTCCAGCGGTAGGCGCTGTCAGTATAGTTCTCGGTAGCACTCCACCAACTGCCGAAGTAACAAACGGAGCTGAAACTGCCATCCGGCGTACCGCTGCCGCCCGGCAGGGCCAAAAATCCATATTCATCAGTGCTACCATCACCGCCGCTTTCCCAACCATTTTTAGCCTTGAGCTTTTCTCCTGCAACTTTTCTTCCGCCTGCTAAATCCACAAGAGTCTGCCATTCCTCATTGCTCGGCAAATGCCAACCAGAAGGGCAAGCTTTTATTGCCTCTTCCCAAGTATATAAACGACCGTATTTCTCGCAGTTTTCGGGCTTGTATTCGTAGCACTTGCCGCCTTTTGAGGCATCGTTAAGGTTCTTTGCCATCCAAACTTGATTGCCTATCGTTACGGTTTTCTCACCGCCACACGCACCAATAGCAAACACCATCAAGGCTGTTAGTCCAATGTTAATTATCTTTTTAATTTTTCAACTCCATTTGTTGAATTTTTCATAAAAATAGAAAAATCCAGTAAATTATTCAAATTCTGGCCAATTCTGATAAAAGAGATTGAAATTTACTATATTTGTAATAACAAATGGAGGACAATGTATGAGTGCTACTATTACAATCCGCATGGATGAGAAGCTTAAAAAGCAGAGCGAACAGGTTTTCAATGATATGGGCCTTAATATGACAACAGCTTTTACAATTTTTGCAAAAACAGTTGTAAGGCTAGGCAAAATACCATTTGAAATATCAAGCGACCCTTTTTACAGCGAAACAAATAAAGCGAGACTGCGCAAAGCTATTACTGACTTGAATGCCGGCAAAGGCAAAGTCCATGAGCTTGCAGAGGTAGCTGATGCTTAAAATTTGGCAAAACGATGCCTGGAAAGATTATTTATACTGGCAAACTCAGGACAAAAAGACGCTAAAACGAATAAACTTGTTAATACAGGATATTGACAGAAATGGATACGAAGGCATTGGCGAGCCAGAACCGCTAAAGCATGAGTTTAGCGGCTGGTGGAGTCGCAAAATAGATTCCAAAAACAGGATTGTTTATCGCATTCAAGAAGACAATATGGAAATTGCGCAATGTGGCAGCCATTATAGGGATAAATAGTGAACTATGGAATAACCAATAATATTTATGAAACGGATTGCTCTTTGCACAGCATTCCGTTGTATATGGTGGGGGGATATTCTATATTATTCCATTAGCAATGATACTAACAAGAGATTCAAGGGATGAAATTTTGAAGAATGGCAAGAGGGTTTGCGTTTTGCCGGCGTGGGAGTATTTTGCTGGGTAAATTTACCACTCCCTAGCATAGGAGGCTACCGCTCACGGTTAGCCGGGCAATCTGGATTTGCCAAAAAACTCCTATTTTACATAAGCTTTGGGTGGAGGCTAGATGACCTTCGGGTATAGGGTTAAAAAAATTACTATATTTATAGGTGTATATGAAAATACCTATTTTTGAATGGGATGAGAATAAGAACAAAGCAAACCTTGCCAAACACAAGGTGAGTTTTGACGATGCAGCAAAAGCATATTTGGACCCAGACAGAATAGATTTTTACGACAAGGAACATAGCAAGCAAAACGAAGATAGGTGGAATTTTATAGGTGCAACTGCTGGAACTGTATTATTTGTTGTTGAAACTGAACCTTGCGAAAATATAGTGCGAATTATATCTGCAAGGCGAGCATTAAAACTGGAAAGGGAGGCATATTATGCCAATAGTGAGAAAAACCGTCAATGAGCTTTTGCCAGCAGACGAAAAAAGACTGAAAGCGTTAGCCAGCATAGATGATAGCGAAATAGACACTTCCGATATACCGGCGTTATCGGCAGAACAATTAGCTCGTTTTGTGCCGGCGAAACTTCTAAATCGTTCGCTTTACCGCCCTGTGAAGGTTCCGGTAAAAGTAAACTACGATGCCGATATTCTGGAATGGTTTAAATCCTTCGGCAAAGGCTACCAAACTAGAATGAACTCTGCTTTAAGGGAATACATGACAGCTAACTGCCTGAGAGAACCCGAACCTCCAAAGTACAATTCCAGTCCGAAACGCAAAAAGAAATAAAGTTATCGTTTTCTCAAAACTTCTTCGCAGCTCCACCTAAGCTCTCTGTCGCCTTTTTTGCCATATCCTTTTTGTTTATATGCTTTGCCGTAAAAATCCTCTTCTTCAAAAGAGTTATTTTTAAACTGCGCAGCACGTTCTTTATACCTTGCGGACTTTTCTTCGTACTCAGCAATTTTAAACGCTTTCCAATCCTCACATTGCGCACGGGTAGGGGCAGTTCTGCTGACGTATCTTTGGGCAAAAGCCGAGCTTGATAGCAAGGCTATGGCACTTATGAATAAAATTTTTTTCATAGTCGGCTCCTTTTTGTTAGAGGGTTTTTATAAATATAGAAAAAATTGAACACCCCCCTTGACAAACTGCGAATAAGTTTCTATATTTGAGACTGAATCTCAATCTCAAAAGGAGTTTATTATGAGAATGTCTCAATCTCTACTCTCGCTTACCCCCGGTTGCCGAGCCTGCATTGCAGGATATAGCGCAAACGGCAATTCTTCCAGCAAAATGAAGCTGTTATCGCTCGGCCTTACAAAAGGAACCGAAGTTTTAACAGTAAAAACTGCGCCATTTGGCGACCCTATGGAAATAGAACTTCGGGGGTATCGCCTCTCTTTGCGGAAAGCTGAAGCCGAAAATGTACTCATTGAAAAAACGGAGCAAGTATGACAACCATAGCAATAGCAGGCAACCCCAATAGCGGAAAAAGCAGCATATTCAACCTTTTAACAGGTGGAAAGCAAAAAGTAGGCAACTGGCCCGGGGTTACAGTTGATAAAAAAATCGGCAAAATAAAGCACGCGGGTCTTGAAGCAGATCTCGTTGATTTGCCTGGAATCTACGCATTGAGCGCATGGAGCGAAGATGAAAAAATTGCGCGCGACTATCTCGTTTCCTGCGAAGCGGATTTTCTTATAAACGTGGTTGACTCCACCAATTTAGAGCGCAATTTGTTTTTGACATTTTTGCTAAGAGACATGGGCATTCCAATGCTCGTGGTTCTCAATATGGCAGATGTGGCAGAAAAGCAAAGTATAAAAATAAGTGCTGAGGAAATAGAGCGTGAGCTCGGAGTTCCCGTTATAACAGCTTCTGCGAAACGGCGTGCCGACAAAGGCAGAATTCTGGATGCTGTGGCAAAAATAATGGAAAACCCTCCGCAGAAAGCGCAGGTAAAACTGCCTCCGGAAAACGAAAATGAATTTGAAACTCTGGCGGAAAATGTTTACAAGCAAATAGAAGGCATAATGGCGGCTGCGGTGAAAAAAGGAGTTTATGCTTATACCGCAAGCGATAAAGTGGATAGAATAGTTACAAATAAATATGTAGGCTTCCCCATATTTTTGCTTACTATGTATTTGCTGTTTTGGCTAACCATAAATCTCAGCGATCCTTTAATAGAATATTTCGAT
>Ga0209755_10006325_pt1 | contig 13159 bp, 11 predicted proteins | sample TergutCo191P1_FD_187301 | JGI IMG/M metagenome (GOLD analysis project Ga0209755, IMG submission 187301) | Cornitermes sp. P1 segment gut microbial communities from Petit-Saut dam, French Guiana - Co191P1 (SPAdes) (version 2) | ecosystem: Host-associated > Arthropoda: Insects > Digestive system... | reverse complement strand
ATTAAACCGTTTACCCTGGCAAGGGAATGTTCGGTTACCGAGGTTGCCTCAATTGATACCCCGCCCCAGTTTCCTTTCGCAAGTTCGACATAGCGGCTGACGGTGCGTTCGGAAGGCTGTCCTCCGTTTTCTCCGTCGTTCGCTTCCATTGCCTGGGAAAAAAAACGGTTGGGCAGGGTTTTGTTCCGTATGGTTAACGGCTCAAAAATCACGCTCATATAGCCTCCTTATAAACGCCGGATATGAAAGCCGCCGTCAACATCAATATAGTTTCCTGTAGTATAAAGAAAATTGTCCCCCGCGAATACCGACACCGCGTTGGCAACATCTTCGCCCTTTCCCCAGCGCGCGATGGGAAATGTCCCCCTGGCGATAAGGTCATCGTACTTTTCTTTCACTTTGCTGGTCATGTCCGTTTCGGTTATCCCCGGCCGTATCTCGTGGACGAAAATACCTTCGGCAGAAAGGCGGTCGGCAAAAAGCCGGGTGAGCATGGAAACTGCCGCCTTGGACACGCAGTATTCGCCGCGGTTTACCGAGGAGACCTCCGCAGAGCATGAGGATATGTTGATGATGGTTCCCCGTTTCATCCCTGTCAGCGGCTGCTTGAGCATAATGTTCGCCGCCGCCTGGGTAAGAAACATATTCGCCCTGGCGTTAATTCCAAAGACATGGTCAAAACTTTCTTCGCTCATTTCAAGCAAATCCGCTCTGACCTTTGGCGCGATACCGGCATTGTTCACAAGCACATGAATGCCGCCGAAACGCTTTATCGTTTCTTCCAGCATTCTTTGGCGGTCTTCCGCCTTGCTGACGTCCCCCCGGATATAAAGATACTCACCGCTAATGTCCCGGAACGTATCGCTTTCCTCAAGCGGGCTTACCGCGTTAATCGCAACATTAAATCCGTCATGCGAAAGCCGCGCGGCAATTGCCCTGCCTATGCCCCGTCTTCCGCCTGTAATGAGCGCTGTTTTTTTCATTTCTCTTATCCTCTTTTGGGGGAGTTTTGTAAGCATGCGTTTTTTCCCAGTTCCCTGGCTTTTTCCGCCAGGGCTTTTACTCTTGTTTCGGCTTCCAGGGCATTTTCCTCAAGGTCATCCCAGGCAGGATCAAGACAATTGCCAGCCCTAAATGGCCTGAAATACCAGGGGGCGTTATCCGCAAGGGGGGCCAGGGCTTCAATGTCAACTTCGGTGATAAAGCCGCCGGGCAGGGCAAGAGTGCGGTATTCGTGCTCTATGCCCGATTCACGGATAAGGGCGGCGCTTTGAATCAGCTTATCGCCGGACTCCCCGTATCTGGCGGGGGCTATTTTCAGATCCAGGGACAGGAAATCGGGGCGGGTCTCCGCGCGGCTGAAAAGATTTTCCAGCATGGCGGGGAACGTTCCGTTGGTGTCAAGTTTCACCAGGAGTTTTAGCTTTTTGATTTCGCTGATAAGGCTGCCCAGTTCTTCATAAAGGCAGGGTTCCCCGCCGCCAAGGACAACGCCCCCCAGAACAGAACGCCGCTTCCTGATATGGGAAAGCGCATCCTCCACGCCGACAAGGCCCGCAGCTTCGCCTGTAACCAGTTCCCGGTTATGACACCAGGGACAGCGGAGGTTGCAGCCGGAGAAAAAAACCACCGACGAAAGACGGCCCGGATAATCAACCAGGCTCGTTTTTCGAAGAAGTATTTTCGCGGACAAAGCGCCTGAAGATTATTGCCGGAAAGCGATGGATTCGCTGCCGCCGAGCAAGAGGCCTATGGTTTCCGCGTCTCTGGCGCGCTTGAGTTCCTCTCCCCCGGAAGAAAGAAGGATGGCGGTGGGAGTTGACATCACATTGCGCCGCCGCGCCTCGGCCATGCCGTCCGAGGTATCAGCGTTTACCAGATTGACCGGGATACCAAGCCGTCCCGCGGCGGCCTTTGCCGGACTGCAGCCGGGGCAGGAAGAGCGCACAAAAAGAAGGAGATGTATTTCCGAAAAGCCTTTGCTTTCGGTTTCGGAAAGTTCCTTCACCGGCGGGGAAGCGCGCATGGAAGAAGTGGTACTCGCGGCGGCGAGTTCTGCGGGGAAAGAGGCGGAAAGGGCGGCGGCGTGCAATCCGTCAACGTCTATGCGGTAAAGCCGCCGCTCGCCGTATTCTTCCCGTTTTCCCCTGTTCCAGTTACGCACCGAACGGTAATACCCGACGATACGGCTGTACACCTCCGCCGGCGTACCTTCCACAGTTGAAAGGGCCTCCCTCGCCGCGGCTAATTCATTTTCAATGTCCTCAAGGTTTCTCATGCTATACTCCCCGCCATTAGGCGTTATTGTTTTTTGTTGTCCACATTTATGGACGTAATTAGCGCGCGGAAGCCAAAACCTCCTCGCGCTCTTTTTCAAGATCAGTAATTCGTGACAGTAATTCGTTTTCTTTTTCCGCCCGGCATTTTGGGCAGGAAAAATGCTCGCCGTGCAGATAGCCGTGAACCGGACACACTGAAAAAGTCGGCGAAATGGTAAAATAGGGAATCCGGTAACGGTGCGCTATGGTCTTCACCAAATCCCGGCAGCTGCGCCAGTCCTCAACCGCTTCGCCCAGGAAAGTGTGGAAAACCGTGCCGCCGGTATAGGCGGACTGGAGTTCCTCCTGAAGATCCAGGGCTTCAAAAATGTCTTCGGTTTCCATTACCGGAAGCTGTGTAGAGTTCGTGTAGTAAGGATCGCCTTTTCCGTCATTCCCGCCGCCGGCGCAGATGATCCGGGGGTACTTTGACTTGTCGTGCCTTGCAAGGCGGTACGATGTAGATTCCGCCGGAGTGGCCTCAAGGTTAAAAAGTTCCCCGGTCTCTTCCTGGAAGTCCGCAAGTTTTTTCCGCATAAAGCCTAAAACTTTAAGCGCGAATTTTTTGCCGCGGTCAGTGGCTATGGTATTTTCCCCGCCCATAAAATTCAAAAGACATTCGTTCATGCCCACAAGCCCTATGGTGTTAAAGTGGTTGTCCAGGTTTTTAAGGTAACGCTGCGTGTACGGGAAAAGTCCGCTGTCCAAAAGCCGCGACACAATTTTACGCTTGATTTTAAGGCTTTCTTTGGCCAGATTCATAAGCCATTCCATGCGGCGGAAAAAATCTTCTTCGTCCCTGGCAAGGAAACCTATGCGCGGAAGGTTAATCGTCACCACGCCGATAGAGCCGGTCAGTTCATCAGAGCCGAAAAGACCGCCGCCGCGTTTGCGGAGTTCCCGCTTGTCAAGCTGAAGGCGGCAGCACATGGAGCGCACATCTTCAGGATTCAAATCCGAGTTGACGAAATTCTGAAAATACGGTGTCCCATAACGCGATGTCATTTCAAAAAGAAGGCGGGCGTTATCGCTTTCCCAGTCAAAGTCGGACGTAATGTTGTACGTGGGGATGGGATACTGAAAACCCCGGCCCTCGGCATCCCCTTCAATCATGAGCTCGATTAATATGCGGTTTACCCGGTTCATTTCTTCCTGGCAGTCTCCGTAACAAAAGTCAGCTTCCCTGCCGTTTACAAAGGCTGTCTTGCCGCGCAGATCTTCCGGGCAAGTCCAGTCAAGCGTGATGTTGGTAAATGGCGCCTGACACCCCCAGCGGCTTGGGGTGTTTACCCCGAAAATAAAACTTTGCAGACACTGTTTGATTTCCCTGTCCGAAAGCTCATCCGCTTTTACAAAAGGGGCAATGTAGGTGTCGAAAGAACTGAACGCCTGCGCGCCGGCCCACTCGTTTTGCAGACAGCCCAAAAAGTTCACCGCCTGCTGCATCAGCGTGGAAAGGTGCTTGGCGGGCTTGCTGGTGATTTTGTCCGGTACCCCTCCCAGGCCCTCCATGATGAGCTGCCTGAGCGACCAGCCCGCGCAGTAGCCGGAAAACATGGAAAGGTCGTGGATGTGAAAATCCGCGTTCCGGTGCGCGTCGGCGATTTCTTCGGGATAGATATTTTTAAGCCAGTAATTGGCGGTGATGCTCCCTGAATTGTGGAGTATGAGGCCGCCCAAAGAATAGTTGACATTGGCGTTTTCGTTTACGCGCCAGTCGGACTGTTTCAGGTAGCCGTCCATGGTGCTGTCTATGTCCAGCATGAGTTTTTTCACATCACGCATGGCCTGGCGGCGGGCGCGGTAAAGAATATACGCCTTGGCTACGGCTGTTTCCCTCGCTTCGATAAGCGCGGTTTCCACAAGGTCCTGAATTTCCTCAATGGCCGGAATGGAATTCGGATGACGCTTACCCATCATCCCGGCGATAAGGTTTTCGACCTTCGCGGTAATGTCTTCTACCCTGGCCGCGCTTTCGCTTTGCAGCTTGTCAAAGTGAATGTTTGTCTCAGCCGTTCCGCCGGTTCCTACCGCTGCAAAAGCCTTGTTAATGGCGCTGCTGATTTTGGATCGGTCATATTTTTCAATTTCGCCCGATCTTTTTACAACTTGCTTTATAAAAAATTCCTTGCCCACTATGAACATTCCCTTCTGTCTACTTTTTGAATCTCTTGCACAAATTCATCCAAATCCTCAAAATGCCGGTATACCGAGGCAAAGCGTATATAAGCCACTTTGTCCAGGGCGGCCAGTTTTTCCAGCACAAGATTGCCGATGGCGGCGGAGTCAATTTCATGGTTCACTTTCCCCATGATGACCGCCATATCCTCAATCTCGTTGATCAGCCTTTCAATACTCATCTGGGAAACCGGCCGTTTTTCCAGCGCGCGGGTTATGCCGCGTTCAATTTTGGCCCGGTCAAAAGGCTCCCGGCGGCCGCTTTGCTTTACTACCATAAACTGCTTGTCTTCAGTCCGCTCATAACTGGTAAAACGATAACTGCAATTGTTACATTCCCGGCGGCGGCGAATGGCATCGCCGTTGGCCAGCGTTCGGGAGTCTATCACTTTGTCATCGAAACTGCCGCAATGGGGACAACGCACAGTTGTGGTACCTCAGTACTGGTTATTGATATATAGCGCCATATATATAGCGTATTTTTATCTTGTTTTTATTGTATCACACAATATCTTGTGGTGCAAGAGGGGCCAAGGCCAATCCGCACAAAAAGGGGAATTTTTATGAAATTTACGGCTTTTTTATGGATAATTATTCCACCGGCCCTTCGGCAAGCAGGGATTCCGCCAGCGCCAGGGCCTGGTCATATTCGGCTATGAGTATGTTCCTGGATATGCCCTGAATAACAGCGGCCTCAGCGTCAGGGAGGTTCAGGGCCAACAGTTCATCCAGGGTATTGTTCATCACGCGGGCATCAAGGGTTTCAAGTGAGTCCTTTAGCCTTGCAAGCTTGGCCTTTAACAGCATGTCCATATCCGGGGAAGTGATCACTTTTTCTCCCTGTTCGCGGAACAGGATTAGCCTTTCGTTGATCTCGCTTAAAAGTGCTTCCAGCGACTCCAAAAATGGAGCGTTATGCATGATGATAAAATCCTCGTCTGATCTCTTTCCGGCCTTTTCCAAATCTCTGGCGGCGGCAGACAGGTCTTCCGCGCCGATATTCGCGGCGGCGCTCTTTAGCGCGTGGACATGAATTGTGTACAATTGTATCTTGCGTTTTTCAAGGCACGCTTCCAGTTCCCTGGCTTTTTCCATCCCGTCATCATAAAATACATGCAGTGTTTCAAAATAGCGCTTGATTGATCCGCCCGCCAGCGCAATGCCTTTTTTTACGTTCAAGCCGTCGATTTCAGGTAGCGCCGGGGAGGCAGCATCAACGGCAGCGGAGACGGGCAGTTCCCTTTCATACAGCGATGAGACCTTTTGCTGTTTTTTTCGTGGAATCCATTTTTCCAGAATTGAGTTCAGCTTGACAGTATCTATAGGCTTTGCCAAAAAGTCGTTGAAGCCGTTGTTTATGAACATATCGCGTGTGCCGGTAATGGCGTTCGCTGTCAGCGCGATAATGGGCATATCACTGTAATAGTTGTCTTCGCCGCCGCCCAAAGCCCTGATGCGCTTTGTGGCCTCAACGCCGTCCATCTCAATCATCCAGTGATCCATAAAGACCAGGTCGTAGTGTGTACTTTGTATCGCTTCAATTGCCTCAGGGCCGCTTTTGCATAAGTCAACATGCATTTTATACGGAAGCAGCAGTCCCTCAGTTACGACAAGGTTGGTTTTGATATCGTCAACAACAAGAATCCTTGCATCAGGCGCGGTAAAGTTTAACAGCGAATCGTTTTCTTTATACAGGTAAGCTTCGGTTACACCGTTGAGGATATTGGCAACCGATATACAGTGCGCAGGCATGGCAAGGATATTAAAATCTTCGGTAGGGGGCGTTTCGCCGAACTCCGTAAGCATAACAACGGTAGAAGTCTGCGCAAGTGTCGCGATTGCGTTTTTGCTGTACTCATACAATGCCGGCGCAAGAAAAACAAAGGGATAGCCGCCGCTTGACAGTTTTCTGCGAAAGGAGATTCCGGTTGAAGCAAAATCACAGCGCACGCCCAAATTTTCAAGCGTAGTCATAATGGACTCGGCATAAATATCCCGGCGCTCGTAAATGAGAACGCTTTTTTCCTCCGGATTTTTTACAGCCGCCAGCTTGCTGTGGGAAACAAATATTTGGGGGAGCGTAACGGTAAATATGCTGCCTTTTCTGTATTCTGAAAAAACCTTGATGTCCCCGCCCATCGCCCTGAGGATGTTCCAGGTAATTGCAAGGCCCAGTCCCGTTCCCTCTATGCTTTTGTTTTTCTCCGCGTCAAACTGGGAAAAATCTTCAAACAGCTTATTCATGTCTTCCTGTTTTATGCCCCTGCCGGAATCCTTTACAATGATGCTCAGGTTAACGCACTCTTCATTGACTATTGTTCCGGTGATGGTAAAGGACACATAACCTTCATCGGTATATTTTACGGCATTGGTTAAAAGGTTAAGCATGATCTGGCGGATTCGTGTCTCATCCCCGTACAGCTCGTTTGGTATGTTGCTGTCTATATTCACGGCAAAGCGCAGCTGTGAATCAATGAGCTTCATTTTGATAATGCTGATAACATCGTTCATCAGTGAGGAAAACAGATAATTGTCCGAAACAATTTCCATTTTCCCCGATTCGATCTTCGTTATGTCAAGGATATCGTTGATTATCGACAGGAGGTTTGCGCTTGCCTGTTTTATCGTAAGGATATGCCCGCGGGATATGTCCAGGTCTTTCTCGCGCAGGGCAAGTTCTGCCATGCCGACGATTGCGTTCATGGGCGTGCGTATCTCGTGGCTCATCTTCGCCAAAAAATCGCTTTTGGCCCTGGAAGCCTTGCGCGCTTCCTTTACCATGACTTCCAGCTGAGAATTGGATGTGCGGATATCACGCGCCATTTCGTTCCGTATCAGCGTACAGGCTATCATGCGGCTGATGGAACGCAGGATCAATTCTTCGTTCTTTACAAATATGTGTTCACTGCGGCGATCGTCGAACGCGACAAAGCCCCAGAATTTATCGCGTACAAACACCGGAACCGCAAAAGCGGACAATACGCCGTGGTTTGGATCCTCCATTTCCGGGAACATATTGCGCGTCATGATGTTAAGGCATTTTCCTTTTCCCAGCGCTTCTTCGCAGTTCGGGATATTTTCATCGTAGGATATGTCCGGCAGCACATCATTGGTCTGCGGGATATTGTCGTCCAGCCACTCGTAGGCCAGGGTGCAGTACAGGCGTTCGCCCCTGCTGTAGTTTTTCCATATTGATACGCGGTTAACGTCAATGGTTTCCCCGATAATGGACATGGAGTCAAATAAATTGCTCTCAAACTTTTCGGTGTCAGGATCCAAAAGCATGGCGGAAACATGGTTCATGGTTTTAAGGAGCGCGTTCTGCTTTTCAATCTCATTGAGCATCTCCATATGCTCGCGCATGTCCCGCACATAACCTATAATAACATAATCATTGTTGTAACTGACACGCACCAGGGTGATCTGTGCCGGTATCCGTGTGCCGTCCAGCAATTGATGCATCCATTCAAAAGAATATTTGCCTTCCTCAAACGCTTTTTCAAAATACAGATGGGACAACTTTACAGAAAGCCATCCGTCCGGCTGATATTTCGGCGACAGGTTAAAAAACTGGTCTATGAATTCCTGCTTGCTTTTCAGTTTAAAGAGCCTTGTGGCTTCGCTGTTGCAGGCAAAGCATTGGTGTTCCTTGTTCAGCATGATGCAGCAAAAGGGAATCGTGTCCAGCATAAGCTCTGTGAGTTTGTGCGTTCTGTCCAGTTCGTCCAGTATCGTTTTAAACTCAGTCAAATCCCTTCCGATTCCAAGCAGACCGGTTATCTTGCCGTCCTGGATTAAGGGAACCCTGATGGTCTCTATGAATTTTCTTTCGCCGCCAGAGAAGGTTCTCCACGCCTGTCCTTTTACCTGCCGTTTTTCATTAATCGCAACGGCATCCAGGCTTAAAATATGCTGAATTTGTTCTTTGTCCTGATAAAGATCATGGGATGTTTTGCCGATTATTTCCATTTCATCGTATCCGTGCAATTTCCCAAAGGCGTTGTTATAGCTTGTGAAAACGCCGTTTATGTCTTTAATAAACACCACATCAGGCATGGCGTTATATATTGCCGAAAGGGCTGTTGCCTGGTTCTTGTACTGTTCCATCAAGGTCTTGGGCTCGGTCATATCCCTCCCGATTCCAAGCAAGCCGGTTACCTCGCCGTCCTGGATCAGGGGAACCTTTATGGTCTCCAGGAACTTCTTTGTGCCGTCGGGAAAAGTTTTCCATGACTGCTCGCTTACCGATGTTTTTTCAGCGAATACGGTATTGTCATGATCCTGAAAGAGGCGGGACAATTCCTTGTCCTGATAAAGGTCGAGGGACGTTTTCCCGATTATTTCCGATTTATCGCGTCCCTGCAGCTTTTCATAGGCATGGTTACAGCTGGTAAAAACCCCGTTCCTGTCTTTGGTGAACACAATGTCAGGCAGGGCTCCGTATATGCTGGAAAGGGTTGTTGCCTGCCTTTCGTACTGCTCAAATAAGGTCCTGAACTCTGTCAGGTCTCTGGCGATTCCGAGCAGTCCTGTCACTTCGCCGTCCTGGATCAGGGGAACCCTTACAGTCTCTACAAACCTTCTTGTGCCGTCGGCATAGGTTCTCCAGCCTTGTCCCTTTACCGGCCGTTTCTCTTTGACGACGGTCTCGTCCAGGTCTTTAATCAGCTGGACATGCCCCTTGTCCTGGTAAAAATCATCGGGGAAAATATCCGCGGTAGTACGGCCGATTATTTCCTGTTCCTTCATGCCGTGAAGCTGCTCAAAAGAGCGGTTACAGCTTGTGAATGCACCGTTTCTGTTTTTGGTGAACAGCAAATCCGGCAAAATATTATATATGGTAGACAGGACAGCAGCCTGGTCTTTTTGCTCTTTGCGCAGCTGTCTGTTTCTTATGGTCAAAAACACCAGGATAGCAATAGAGCATAATAGCAGAATAGAGGATACAGTGATATAAGCAGTGCCTGGGAGAACATTCATTACTATAGTATATATATGGTTTTTCTTATAAAAACAAGGCTCAAATTTGTAAAACTTTTTAAAGCCGGCATTTTCCAAAGGCTTTACAGCGCTTGTCTTTTCCCCCCAAGCCTGATATGCTTGAGGAATGAAAGTAGGGATAGACACGTTTGCCTGTAACAATGGTAAATCAGCGATTGGTGTCTATTTGATGCATTTACTGAAAAGGATACCTCCCTCCGGTGCCAATTATGAGCTTTTCGGATGGGAGTATGATCGTTTTGCCTACAGCGAAGCGGCTCCGGATATGGAGTTTATTCCCCAGTGCTCGGTAAACGGGCGTCCTGCCAATTTCCTTTGGCATGTTTTTAAATACCACCAATTTGCCCAAACTAGGGCCTGGAACCTCTGTTTTTTCCCCGCCGCCCACAAAAGGCTCCCTGTCTCCTCCCCCTGCGCAACCGTAGGGGTTGTCCACGATATGGCCCCCTGGTGGGAGCGCAAAAAGCGTGAATACCTGAACACCTTTATCCGCATGCTCCTGCCCAGTGCCTTAAGGCGCCTGGATCGGGTTATAGCGGTTTCCGGGTGGGTAAAACAGGAACTTATGGATATTACGGGAATCAAGGAAAACAAAATCGAAGTAATTCCCAACGGGATTGACCTCCAGGCCTTTTACCCCCGTTCCCGCGGGGAGGAAAGCGTTGTGCTTATCCAGCCTTTCAGTTTCAGGCGGCCCTATGTACTGTACGCTTCCCGCCTTGACCACCCGGTGAAAAACCATGTTAAGCTAATACAGGCGTTCGGTATTTTTAAAGAAAGGACAAGATACCCCCACCGCCTGGTGCTGGCCGGGGGCGACAGCCGCGGGGCAGAAAAGGTCAAGGAAGCAGCAGCCGCTTCTTCCCACCGGAATGATATTTTCTTTACCGGGCACTTTCCGTACACAAGTCTTCCCGAACTGTATTCCGGGGCTGATATTGTTGTGATCCCTTCCATGTATGAAGGATTTGGGATGGGGGTATTGGAAGCGATGGCAAGCGGGGTTCCGGTAGCCTGCGCCAGGGCGGCTTCCCTGCCGGAAACCGCCGAGCACGCCGCCCTGTACTTTGATCCCCGGAATGCGGAGGACATGGCGGACAGAATGGTTACCTTAACAACCAACCGCGATATTCACCGGGAATTCCGCCAGCTGGGTTTGGAACAAGCCAGGAATTTTTCCTGGGACCGCTGCGCTCACCACACTCTGGAAATCATTCAGAAAATGGTTACTTAACGCTGATTGTATTCCCTTGCTTTTTCCAGACAGTTCTTGCAAAGGGTATGCTTCAACGAACGTAATTTTTTTCCGCACCTCGGACACTGGCCGCTTTCTTTACGCGCGGCGTACCTTTCCCGCCTTTTCTCGTTGATCTCGTCCCTATGGTTTTCCAGGAAACGCTGTTGGCGCAAACGGTTGGCTTCTCTTTGGTCTTTTGTTGGCATGCTGCGAACTCCTCATGGTAAACATAACACATTTGCTTAACGACTTACAACCTCAGGCGCGAACGCTACTTCGCGGGCTTCTTGGCCGCCGCAGGTTTCTTTTCCGCCGCGGGTTTTTTCGCAGCTTTCTCCGCCGCCGGCTTCTCGGCTTTGGCTGCCGGCCTGGCGGCGGTTGTAGCCTCGGCGATAAGCGCCGCCTCAACACCCTGAATCTGCGTGTCTACAGCGCTCCGTTTGGCGTACAGCTTCTGCAGGTCTGAAATCATTCTGTCAATTCTTGTCATGCTCTGTCTCCTCTACTATGGTGATTTTGCTACTTCCCTTATATCAGGAAAGGTGATTGGGATCAAGCGGCTAACACGGCCGCTGTCAGCGACGGCTATTCTATTCTGTATTTCCCGCCTTCCTCGGCCACCATAGAATCCCTTCCCAGAGCTTCCAGCGCCCGGTAAAAGTCTTCCTCTCCCGCAGGGACATCCAGGCGGCTGCGGAGTTCTTCCGCTGTCGCCGGGCCAAAGGAAACCAAAGAGCGGAGGAGGCTGCCCCGAACCTGCCGGAAGGAGCCGGAGAACTTTCCCTGGCGGCTGTAGTGGGCGCTGCGGCGGTTCGGGTTGGGAGTGAGTTTTTTGAGGGCAGCGCCGTAATCCATAAGGGCCCAGTACCATTTTCGGGGGTTCTCCCTGTCCAGCGCTGTATCAAGCAGGGGCATTATTTCCCTGTCGGTAATTCCTTCCTGCCCGTGAAAAAAGAAGTGAAGCATAACAGCGCGGATATTTGTCTCGATAAAAACAGCGGGGTAATTCCAGGCAAAGGAGGCTATCGCGCCCGCGGTATAGGGGCCTATGCCCGGAAGTTTTTCCAGGGCCTGCGGAACGGCGGGAACCCTGCCCCCCAAATCCTCTGCGATAATCCGGCCGCACTCCTTCAGGTTTCTTGCCCGCCGGTTGTAGCCAAGGCCGCTCCACTCTTTCAAAACGTCCTCCAGGGACGCACCGGCAAGGCTGGCAGGGGACGGCCACTTTTTCATCCACCTTTCCCAGTACGGTACGACCCTTCCGGTTTGGGTCTGCTGAAGCATGAATTCCGAGACAAGGATTCCCCAGGCTTCCGTGTTCTCCCGCCAGGGAAAAACCCTGCCTTCTCTCTCATAGGCGCTGTAGATGATGTTTTTGAATTCCGCAAAACCGCACTGGGCCGCAAACGGAAATTCCGGGCTGCCCATTATTAAAGCGCTATTTTCCGTTTTGCTTCAGCGATGATCCGCTCCGCCACTTCCTGGGGGCCGATAGTATCCGTCTCGATAACAAGGTCGGCAAAGGAATAATTGTCGTTGTCGATTTTGTAAATCCGCATGTAGCGCTCGCTGTCCTGCCTGTCCCTGGCGGCGGTAAACTCCGCGGTGCCCTTGATGTCCCCGCCTTCGCGGGACTGTATGCGTTTTGCCCTTGTTTCCGAAGCGGCGGTAAGGACTACTTTTATGTCCGCTTCCGGCAGCATCCAGATGGCAAGGCGCGAGCCAAGAACGCAGCCGCCTTCTTCCCTTGCAAGTTCCACCTGACGGGTGTCAACTTCCCTGTCCCAGAAATCGTCCTGCGCCGCCAGTGCGAGGACTTCCTTAAGGCTCAAGCCCTTTTCCTGTGCCAGACTGCGGAAGGTAAAATTGATGAACCTGAGTCCCAGGTTCTCCGCCACAAGACGGCTTACCGTAGTATTGCCGCAGCCGCTCTTGCCGGAAATCGCAATCTTCACGTCTTTAATTTCTCTGTTATTCGACATTTCGCAATTGCTCCCTTATATTCTCCAAAGCGTTTTTCATTTCCACCACCGCACGGCTTACTTCAAGTATCGGCGTTTTTGAACCAATGGTGTTTATTTCGCGGTTTATTTCCTGGCAGAGAAAATCCAGTTTCTTTCCGGGGCTTGGGTTCCGCCCTGTTTCAAGGCGGAACTCCGCAAGGTGGGAGGAAAGCCGCACCAGCTCCTCGGAAATGGTGTATTTCATCAAAAGAACGGCGGTTTCCGCAAGGATGCGGCTTTCGTCGATTCTGTCCCCCAAAAGCTCCTCAAAACGGCTGCGTAAATTGTCTTTTATAGAAGTTTCAATTTCAGGCACATGGGCGCTTACCACTTTTATCGATTCTTCCAACGCGCTGATATGCGAGAGTATGTCGTCCTGGGTGAGCCTGCCCTCACGCTCGCGCTCGGCCTCGAACTGGTCG
>Ga0209755_10006324_pt1 | contig 13160 bp, 11 predicted proteins | sample TergutCo191P1_FD_187301 | JGI IMG/M metagenome (GOLD analysis project Ga0209755, IMG submission 187301) | Cornitermes sp. P1 segment gut microbial communities from Petit-Saut dam, French Guiana - Co191P1 (SPAdes) (version 2) | ecosystem: Host-associated > Arthropoda: Insects > Digestive system... | reverse complement strand
GATGCCTACGAGTGCGTGAATTTCCGTCACACTTGTACTGTACAGAAATCCAGGTTTGCTTGTGTAACTGGTTTTCACATTCTCAATCTTCTGGTTAGTCCATGTCACAACCTCTGTTATCACGGCGTCATCAAAAAATAACTCAAATGATTTCAAGGGCATGTCTGCTTTACATCCATTCCCTTTCGGTCCTGGTTTTTCTTTGACAATATTGCGCATTGGTGTACTTCTGACAGCTTTTGGCTTCTGGGACCACACATATCCACCTTTTTCAAGAATTTCACCACCGTCAACATTTTGCTTCTCTTCCGAATCTGATTCACTTGCACTTATTTCACTGTAGGAATCTGACACTTCTTTGGACTCGGGGTCACTTTCATTCCAGCTCAAACTATCTTCAATATCAACCTCATGTTCACTATCAACGTCACTTAACACATCTAAACACGACAGAACATTGTTGCACGACAATACCCGTCGTCTTGCCATGATCCCTTTGCCACCGAACACTTTCTAAACACGTCGTGCAGTGAGACCGAACGACTTGTAAAGACGTCGCAAACACTGAGTCAATGGTGGGAGGAATTTTGTTCACTCCTATACGATACTACTGCATAGGTTTATTATGCTGTGGGACCCTTGAAGGTCAGTGTTCTCCTCTGTGTACCCAGAATGATCCCACTCTACCCCCTAAACCCCTCACAATACCTTGATCTACATGTCTTACACAGAAAAACTGTGCATTTTTCCCATTTTTCCCCAGATGAATGATGCATTCTAGCTTTGTTAATAACTGTAAATGGTAGACTATTTTTATGGCGAGAACATGACATGTGACAGATTTTTATACATACTGCGTTTTTTGCATTTTGCAGACAATTATATATATTGCATGGGAGGTACTATGGGGTCCATTTGTCCCCAAGCGGAAATAAACATAAATAAAAAATAAATGGAAAGACACAAAACCTAGCGAATGTTTGTAACATTGTTAGGAAGGCCTTATGAAAAAATACATAAAAGGCGATGTCAGTATGCATGACAGTTTCAGAAAAAACGTGAGTCAAAGAGGACTGGGGTCACATGGACCCCATGGTACCAGAGCAGGGATAAACTGATTATGATGTGAAAAACTATGATGAACAAACTGCTAAGCTTAGTCATGGGGGCTATACCATAGTACATACAAAGGTAAGTACAAGTAAAAATAATTTTGATGTATGCAATGTATATCTTGTACAGTTTATATATATATATCTCTCTCTCACCCGCGCGCGTGCACACGCACACACACACATATTAACTATATTTTATATACTGTAAATACTCCTACATGTTTCAATGCATCTGCATCTTCTTCAGGGAGTTTTAACCTTGTACTTTGCTGAAGTTGCAAAAAAAATCATCATCAACTACAAACATTTTAATCTACTGATTTCATTGAGTTTTATAATCTTAATGATTTTTGTAACATTAGCAAAATAGAAGTATAAGATTCCCTGAAGGTGATGCAGACGCACTGAAACATGTGGGAGTACTTATGTTATATATAATACTGATATATATGTTGTACATTTGTTGGTCTGGATAACAAAAAGTAAAAACAAGTTTCAAATTCATTACTTACACTGAATTTTTTTGTTCTGAGTCTGCCTAATAATTTATAAAACACAAACAAAAAATAGTTCATATTTGAGAAGAGAAAAGCGCTCCTCTGGGTTATTACACAGCAAGTGGTGGTAATACCTTACCAATGTTTCAGGATAACTTATCAGTCCCATCTTCAAGTGCCAAGACAACATTAACAGCACTAAAATTATCACAAGTTTCAAAGTTCAGTTCTAGCATCCTGTTCAATATTACAACACTCACCGGTTTCTCATCACCGTCAAGCACTTCTTCACGGGTAAAGTGGTCAAAGCACTGCTGCAGTCGCACCTGACCTGTTCGAACAGGTATAGGCAAGGACAGATCCCAAAATGGGTCAAATGTAATGGAACAATGTCCACAAGAGGTACACCGCAATGTTGACTTGAGCTGTCCAACAAAGATATCTACAACTTTGCTGTTGTCCATACGCAGGTATCGTTTCCATGATTCTGCAGCTTTTTGCTGGTCACTGCAACACAAAAAATGCAACATCTGGCTGAAGTGACACAAACACTGGTATTCATATTTCAAAGGGTTGAGAAAGAGATCAATTTGAGAATTCAGTCAGTCTCCTAAATTATCTGCTGTCTTGGTATAATTTATTCACTCACAATCCATATATCATCATGTAGAAGGAAGAAAATATGAAAACACAAAGCAGGAACAGATAATATCACATAGCAGGATTACTGAAATTACTTAAATATGCTATGTAATAAAATGTGCCACGTTAAATGTTACGAGTTTAAACTATATTCACAAATACGAGAGAATATCAATTAACAACATTAACAGAAGAACAAATCATCATTAAAGATGAGTTTAAAATGTAAGTTGCAATGTTTAATCATCAATACGGATCTCTGTATAACAGATCAACTGGTGGTTACACGGTCATTCATCAAATACCTGAGACAAAATCTGAAATACAAGGGGGCAGTGAATCAGTTATTTATGGATTTAAAAGAAGACTTATAACTCAGTTAAGAGCAAAATCCTGTATAATATTCTCACTGAAGTTGATACATTCATAAACATGCTAAATAAAAACGTACTTAAATAAAACCTACAAAGACTGGGTAAGCAAACATTTGTCTGATATGTTTCCTATTCAGATGCATCTAAAAAAGGAGATGCTTTAGTGCCATTCTGCTTCAAGCTTTGCTTTAAAATATGCCATTAGGAAAGTCCAAATAAACCAGGAGGCATTAAAAGTGAAAGGCTGCCCTGCCGTTTGTCTTTGCTGCTGATGTAAATGAACAGAATGCAGTAGCGCGCGTGTGCACACACACACACAAAAGATTGCTACATGGGCATGAAACTTGGTCTCTCATGTTAAGGGAAGAACACAAGTTGGGGTGTTTGAGAAGAAGGTGCTGAGAGAGCTATCTCATCTTATAGAAGGAGAGAGTAACATGACACAGCAAAGTGCATAACAGATAGCTTCATGATTTGCACTCCACACTAAATACTATTCAGGTGATCAAATCAAGGAGTATGTGATAAGTGCGATATGTAGTGAATTTGGGAGGAAGCATGATTAGATCCAGGGTTTTGGTGTGGAAACCTGAAAGAAAAATCCCATTTGGAGGACCCAGGAACAGACAAGAGGATAATATTAAAAAGGATTCTAAACAAAGAGAATGGGAGTGGAAGGCTTTCATCTGACTCACAGCAAGAACAAGGCCAGACTCCTGTATCTGTGGAAATGAGCTTCTGGGTTCCGTAATAAGCGATTAATTTCTCAACTAGTTCAGGTACTACACCACCTTCATAAGAAGGACTCTGCTCAATAGACTTAACATTGCAATTTTGTCTGAAAACCTAATTTTCTACTCAATAATCCCTGGTCTCTTTTAGGACAACCACCGAGCTGCCAGGAACTAACAAGATTAGAGGCAGAAGCGCTACTACCCCCATGCACTCACAGAATACTCCCAATCAATACAAGGCTGCATATGAGGCATTATCCAAAATTTCCGAGAATTTGAATATATTGCGCAAACCATTAGTGCTACGAACTTGTGCCACTAAGTGCCTCTTGCTGTATCGTTCAGCTGTTAGTCAGCCAACTTGTGTCTTTGTAAGTGCACATGTTTCCGAGTTTTGGCCATTTTCTTTACACCGTTTTCATGTGTGGCTGCATAACTGAAATGGTGGATGTTAAGGAGCAAAGAATTTGCATTAAATTTTGCTTCAAGCTCAACAAAACTGCAGCTGAAACCCACCGAATGCTAAAGGAGGCATTTGGTGAGCAAGCTTTAAGCCAAGCAAGAACATCTGAGTGGTTTAAGCATTTAAAAGACGGCCGGGTATCTGAATCTGTCGAAGATCATAAACATTCTGGTCGACCGTCCACATGCACAACTCTGGAAATGACTGCGAAAATGCATGAAGTTATCCTAGAAGAGAGCCTATCCAAGATGTATGTAATTGCATTGGACTGTCATGTCAACACATTCTAGCAGATGAACTGTACATGAGACAAATTGCAGCAAAGTTTATTCCTTGTCTCTTGAACAATGACCAGTTAGACCATTGGGTTCAGGTGTGCACCAAGCTGCAAAAAGCAGACATGATCCTAACTTCCTGTCCAGGGTCATAACTAGTCATGAATCATGGCTGTACAATTATGACCCAGGAACAAAGCAGCAGTCTTCGCAAAGGAAGACACCGTTCTCTCCGCAACCGAAAAAAGCGTGCCAAGTTCGCAGCAACATCAAGTCAATGCTTATCATTTTTTTTGACATTCGAGGAATTGTGTATAAGGAGTTTGTTCCACCTGGTCAGACTGTCAATGAGAATTTTTTTACTGCGAGGTTTTGAGACGACTGAGGGAAAATGTGAGGCACAAATGGCCTGAAATGTGGAAGAACAGAGACTGGTTGTTGCACCATGACAATGCACCTGCACACACCTTGCTTGTTGTGAGGGAATTCCTGACAAAAAATAACCTGACCACCATTCCCCACCCTGTCTACTCACCTCAACTGGCCCCCTGCAATTTCTATGTGTTCCCTAAAATGAAACTCCAGTTCAAAGGGCAGTGTTTTGTATCCATTGAAGAGATCTAAGCAGAATCACAACAGGTACTAAACACGCTAACGCCAGCAGACTTCAATGAGTGCTTCCAAAAATGGCAAAATCACTGGAATCAGTGTATACAAGCCCAAGGTGACTACTTCAATGGTGGAAATTACACACACTAAAATTCCATCACAAATCCACTGGGAGACCATGGAAAGAATCAGAGGCTACTATTGACAGAATGTGAGGCAAGGAACACGATTCATCTGACTCAGAAAAGGGACCACAGTGGGCTCCTGTCAACATGCTAATGAACCTTAGGGCTTTAAAAGTTATGTAACTAACTGACAAACTTAGTGACTACTAACTTTTCGAAGATGCTGCTCTCAATGGACTTCAGATACACAGTTCCAGTACTTTTAGCATATTCTAACAACTGAAATGACAATTCCTAAGGTTTTTTAATTCCAAAAACTCACTTCAGCTGGTCATCAACATCTGTAAGGTTAGGTTTTGGTTTCGCAGTGACTCTGTTCACATCTTCATGCAGCCCCTCCAATAAATAGCGAAGAAACTCCTGAGCATCCTGCTGACAATAGCCCATAAACCGTGGGGTAAAGCGCTGAATCTGTGACTTGAGAGCTGTTGTGTTCACCACCCGGTCCTCACTCTCTGCATGCCACAGCTCTTGGATCACTGTCGAAAATGCTGCACAAACATAAGAAACTAGTTTAACGGCAGTTGGTGCAAAACTGAAAACCAGTGTGGTAACAAGTTTTCTATAAAATATCACTTGCCAAAACATTTATTGGGTACTGATATGAGATTAAAGTTGGGCAAAGGACAGCTGTGAAGGTATGAGTGGATCAACTACAATTAAGATTGTCAAAACAGCAGACAACCTGGGGTAAACACACACACACTACCTTTGATCAAAGCACCCTTCATGCTAGACACGGTGGTGTTGATGTCAGAGAGATGGCAGTCAGCAAGCAGGTACTCCAACAGGGGTTTTGTGTTGCTGAGACACTGGATGACTGAGTTCATGAAACACTGCACAACAAGAAGTAACACGTTAAAAATGCACAACAACCTTGGAAACACCATCTCACCTTCAAATACAGTGAAGCCTATTACAGCATAAGGTTTAGGAAATGTTTATGACAAGGCTCACATCTGCTTGGAAATTGAAGGAAACTACAAAAGTTAATGCCAGTAAGCATACACTGATATGCAACGCAAGTAGTAGAAAAATATATTTAACATGATAAAAAACCAAGATCTCTAAAAATAATTTTTACCCACGGGTAGGTTCAGTATTTTGAATAATATGTTGAGGTAAAGTTGCTGCAATAAACAACACTGTTTACTACAACACGATTCCATGGGACTTACAACTGAACTCGACTTACTGTGTTGCCGATGTTCCGCAAGCCTGCCAATCCACCTCTCTCAGCTGAACTGCCTGAGCTGCCATGATGACGTGAAAATCGTGGCGAAGCACTGACCGTGCTGGTGTCCTACAGTGTTTACATGCCAATCATTAGTTAACTCCTTAACAGAACACATCAACTTTATACAAATGAAAAGAACAAGGAGATGTTCATGATGTCTCCCCTACACTAAGACCTCAAAGACTCATTCCATATTCAATTATTTTATAATGGCATACCATGTGCAGGGGTTATGTAGGAACAAAAAATCATTGGTAATATGATCATGAATGATGAATCAGAAACAGTTACAGTATTCCGTCATTTTCTGGGTATTCATGCCTAGGCCATACTGAGTGAGAAGATGTAATAGGGCAATGAATGGCACCAACACTGTGCAATTCCTCATAGAATTTTTACAAAGGGCTATACAGCTTTTACAAAGTGGCACATAAGAACACATCATGAACTCGCCTTTTGTTTTCAAGAACAGCTTATTGGTGGCATTACTCAGCAACACATCAACATATGTCTATATAATGAACACATTACAAGTTCTATAACTTTGGAATATAAATTAAAAATTTTCCACTTGAATGCCTTAAACCCTCATCAAACAAGGACAACTTCAATGAAACATCATCATTCAATATGAGACCAACATCAGTAATAATGACATCTTGCTTGAAGTAGGAGTCAAAGACCAAATTCAAACTCTCACCGTATCATTAAATTCACCACTCAAAAACAATGCACAGTCGGATGGTTTCCTTGACCTGTTTCCCGTGCCAGAATTTCATTCAACACATTCAGACCCACACATACACATACTATGTTTGTATACTCCACAGATCAACAGTTACTAAGAATGGATAATAAAATGAGTCACAACAGTCAAAACATATAGGTGGGTACAATTCATTCTGCCAAATTCTTAATAGAATGAGCGTCTGTGTGTGGGTGGGTGCACGTGCCCGTACACAGAAACACAAGATGTATGGTATACTATTGATTGATACCATACACATACGAAAAACTTTAAAAGGATTATGAGTCATTCTTAATTCATCTAATGAATAAAAAGAACATGAATTAAGTACTGTTCCAGTATTACTTTAAAATACAGAACACGGGTGATGACTGCATAACCACTATGTAACACATGAAAGTGACAATTTACAAACTATTCAGAACAGAAACCTTGCCATCTACAGGTTTGAATATTACAGCTTTTTACTGTTTTTTCATTTTTAATACCAGAATGACACAGTGTGGGACATAACTGTTACTGCATAGGTTTGCAAAAAAGTTTTTAACTTGTATGCACTAAAAACATACTGCTTTACCTTTCTGGTAGTGATGCTGAAATGGGTTAAGAAGGTTGGAACATATAACCCAAATGGGTCAAACACAAGAAATGTAAAAGATGGGGTGGGAAAACATCCCCATAAGTAACACGATGTAAAAGATTCAGATGGGAGAGTAAGTGAAACCTAACGAAACAGGATGCAAGAACAGTGACTGAGCTGAGCGTAAGTGCCAAGTTCTCACATTGTATGACAACTTGTACTCTGCAGCTTTTTACACTATGTTACTTTTTAATTCTGCACTAATGTTCTTGTTTAACATAGGCCATTTTTATATGTAGTGGCATCACTGTCTTCACAGTCTCTGACCCACTGCCATGAAACACTGAACAAGGGATCACCACAGGTAATTTGTGACAGTATGCCACGACATAATTTCCCCCTTACATTTTCTTCACAAAACTTCCCTTAATTCTGCCATACTTCCCTCACATTTTATTACATGCAGAGGTATAACTATTTACTTTTGGCCTCTTGTTAACATCTGGTTTGAGTGCAAACAGCAACAGGACAACTTGGGAACACAAAAAAGTTTTATTTCAGTGATGACACTGTAACCTGTTATGCCCATAAAGTGGCATGTTACAAACTTCCCAGTTCCAGTACCACCTTAGTTTCACAGCCTACTGCAAAAGCATCAGACAACTGTAATGAATTACTTTAGTTTTAAAGATCATTTAACTAAATGTGTTTACATGTCACAAACAGTAAATACACTGTGCATGCACCATCCACCATACACTCAATGAAACACTGGAAGCACACCAAATGAGAGAAGAATGTTTTGAATGATTTAAAAGTGAAACTGAATTCCAAGCATCAATTCTCAAACTGCAAACTACAGATCATGACTATGTGAATGAAACATTTCTGGCTTGATACAAAGAACCTGCTATCCCTGCCAAGTATTTTGAGATCTGCATGAAGTGAGGGATGCTGGTGAAGACCCTTCTATAAAATGGGAAAAACAATACACATACAAAGATTTTCACCTGAATTGAAATAAATACCAGAGGAACATTTAAAAAAAAAGTGACTGGGAAAATGACTGGTATTTTGATACTTGTAAGCATACTGGTTGAGCTAGAAGTACTGTGTCCACTAACACCATGTTTTTGCATTACACAGCCCATACATAATTACTTACAAATACTCATTACCCAGCAGTATTTACTCCAATTATTTTCTGTTATGGCACCTACAATAATCTTACATTCTCTGCCTCTTCTTCTGGTGTTATTTTTCTCATTTGTTCCCTCCACTGACATCTCACCTTATGTAAGAATTTTCTGAAGTTCTGAAATTTTAGGGCACTCTACATATTCCTCATATGCTACCTACTCATTAACAGCTACCCACTTACTGTTCGAAAACTGCTCAAAATGAATAATGAACAATGACATCCAAGGAACGAATGTCAATATGCCATGGACATGAGATTTCACAGTTCTTTCTCAGCATTTCTGATTCATTTAAAATGCAGATGTAACAATGAAGATAACTGTGCATAAACTTGCCTTCAGGCTTATTATAAATGAAATGTCTAAATGGAAGCTAGTGGAAAGGAGGTCATGCAGTGATATTCTGTTTTTGACAGGATATATATGTTTTCCTTTTGAACGTTGTCGTGAGTGTTAAGGGACAGTACCTACACGTCGACTGCATTCTCTTGAGTAAATGACATCACAAGTTTATCAGATGAAAGTGCTATACACACAGCCATCTGTCCTGAAATACAAGAAGCACCAAATTCCTTGGGAATGTTCATATCTCTCCATGGCATCACACCTGGAGTCACGGTAATCGTCACCCATATGACCTCAGACCTCAAACGGAAATTCCTTGCTCAATGGTAATACTTACATGTGTGTGAAGACCGCCATTCAGTTGGAGTGCAACTGTGTGTTAGAACATACATCTCGACACAAGAAGCCAGCACACAATTAGAACTACATTTGGTCTCCTCACAACAGACACAGTATTGAGCACTGCTGGTTAATGCCACATTTAAGCTCCATCAAAATATAAAACTATCTTCAAAAACAAAAATAGTAATACTAAGGGTCACAAGGTATCTCTAAAACTTCCTGCAGAGAGCACAAAGTTTTCTGGATAAATCTGATATCCAATCAACCTCAATTGTCAGCAAGTCTGCATAGGACATAGGAAAAATACTCTGCCCTTCCACTGTTAGAGGGGGGAATAAATTTGCCTTCAAATTTTACAATACAATACTTTTCTTAGCTTTTATCCTACTGGGATGGGTATTTACATTTTAGCCACAAGGGGTGAAAAATATATTATCTGAACACAGAAAGGTAAAATTATGAAATAAATAGCATTTTGTAGGGGGTGGGACATAGATTTTGCAGCATATTTTAAAATTCTGTAAAATTTTAAGACATTTAAAATTAATTTCTAGGGGCGTTTTCCAATACGCCACAAATTCAGGTCTTTAACAGGTTAATGAAATGCCCTGATTCAACAAAATATTATAACGATGTAAATATCTGCTGACAGTACTGTAAAATTGTGAGGTCCACACATGTATTAATCTCTCAATAAAACCACCGCAAATTACAATAATGAGCTAAAAGAATTTTTTATCACATTAAAAGGTGATATATCAGCTGCACATATTGCTGAATTGTGAATATTCCTTGAATGGAGAAACCCAGCATCACAATGCAGCCCTCTTGGGAACAGCAAAGCCCAAGACAAAAATAAACAGTGGGTCCTATCTTGAGTCCCAGAAGACTACAAGCAATTGTAATACACAAGCTGTTGAACACATGATTCATGCAAATGTACACATTATGAAAAAGCAAAAAATGTGACATGTGAGCAATGTGCATGGGTACTCAATATATCTTGTGACCCTCAGAAACAAAAAATTCATCAATATAAAATTATGAGTGCTGAAAAAGCAAATAATGTAAAGAGTGAATATAAAGCACACAACATAGCTAAAGATAACACAAGCACTCTGTCAAAAACAAAAAATAAGAAAATTAAAAAAAAAAAAACAGAGAAGTAGACTGCTATGAAATGATGCAAAATGAGTGAAACAGTAGTTCTTACTGCAAGACAGGTCACAACACAAGCAAAGGTTAGATCAGCAGATGATATCCATACATGTCAGTTAAGTTTGTCAGCCACTTGAAATCATCTTATGTCCTAAACCATTACATCACTTTGACAGACAATTTAAACAGTGCAAGTTTCCTAAACAACGAATGGCAGCCCAGAACTTGGAGAAGGCCATTTTTATGGATTCTGATTACATACATAATGTAATGCATTAACTACTTGTAGCAGGAAGTCCAATGTGGGCTGGGTAGCTCAATTGGTATAGTAACTGACTACTGGCTGGATGGTCCAGGATCAAATCCCGGTGGGGATGAGATTTTCCGCCCATCCAGCCTCCTGTAAAATAGATACTGGGTCTTTCCCGGGAGTAAAGTGCGGCCAAGGTGTGCTGCTGACCACTCACCCCCTTCTAGTGCCGCAGTCATGGAAAAACAGAGCTATACCTCTACCCACCCTCTGGGACACACCAGGCCTGTAACAGGAAAACTTCACTTTTTTTTTTAGCAGGAAATCCAATGCTTCAGCATAAATAGTAATGACTGTCCAGACCACATTGTCAACTGGCAGATTATGAGAATCTTCAAGAGTGAGACAGAGGCCAACACAACATACACACCCCTAGTCCCTGGAGAAACGGAAAAATTTGTTTCTCTTACCTGAATGTTCATATTTCAAGAATATCCCCTTGTTTTGTTACACAGTATCCCACACTATATAATCTCAACTACTGAACACACTATAAACTAACAGGTTTTTGGGCACAGTCACAATATCACGACATGTGTCTATTACCCTTGTCACACCTGTCCGTTTATACATTCGTTCACACGGAACTCGACTCCCACTGCACAGATCTTCAAGAAATTTTATATTTGAGATTTTTTCAAAACTCTGTCAAGAAAATTCAAGTTTCAAAAGGTACTTTACATGACGATATTGTACATTTATGACATCTCGCGAACTCTCCTTAGAATGAGAAATGTTCCAGACACACGTTGCAGAAAAAATCAAAAAGCACATTGTATGTTCAGTAACTTCTTTACCAATCACCATTTATGAGATAATGTGGAAAAATATGGTAGAGCCAGGCAGGTCACAGATGACAATACAATACCACAGACGCACTTTGCATGCTGGATAAACTAATATTATATACACACTCGAAATATGTAATACTTAATACTTTTCCACGGCAACAATGGTTACATGAATGCGCCTTGATGTTACGTTATAAGTACATTGCATATCTTGTTAAATAATTACACAGAATACTCTTTGGTCAGCAAAAATATCTTAAAACAGGTGGAAAAAGACTTTTCTCTAAAGTGTCCAGGCTGGCTCAGGGGCACACCCAACATACTTTTCAATAAGCAATTGCAAGTTCATTCCCAGGGAGAAAAATGGCTAGAGTGTGAAGATGACTTCTTGCCTCCATGGCAGGCACAAGGTCTTCACCTTTCACCTTTATAATGCATATTTCACCAGTGCATTTTGTCTCTGTGTACTGTCCAACTACTAGTATGACTAGAGTTAACCTTCAATTTTTTGTTGAACCACTGAGTACAAATAGATGTTCCTGTGTACACCCTGTTCAACAAAAATCAAGCAGCCTGAAATTTTGTACGTCCCACCACTCTGAAGTGACATGACGTACAGTTGCCATCTTAATTCAAGTCGTTTTACTTTCTACATATTTGTGCATTCGCGGCGTTTCTGTCTTCCATTCATTACAATCAAACACGCCGCGTATATAGTAACCAAAGAAACCAATACATTTGCTCAATGTGAAGTTAAAACATGAATTAAACTTCATTAATTCTCCCAGGCATACTGCCAGCTAGCTCTGCTGCCAGGGATGGATGAGGTGACACGGGTGTTCTTACATGTAGCAGGGATAGTCGAACCCATTAACATGACAGCAGTACTGTTCAGAAATGAACTACATTGGTTCGGGTCCCAGTATTGGTGTATACATACATTTTTTAAATTTGGATATGTTTCATACTCACAGGCATTCAAACTGTACAGTAACACATCCATTATTTAATTTTATGCTTCAAAAGTTATCTTTGTTCCATTGGCAGGGCTAGAAATGCGAGTGACGCAGACATTTCTGTTACTTTTTCATTTTTTTTTTGTTTACCACCATTCTGATTTAGAGGGTATGTGTTCGAATGGGACTTAAAAAGGGCATGTGAATCTCGGTGCTTGTGGGTCATAGCGGGTCACAAGCTCTGACAAAGTCTTACTGGCTACACTGATTACGGTTATGAAAACCGAAATTCGTACGTTGTAATAATAATAAAATCAAAGGCAATGAAGAGCTTATGTTGGTTATTTTAAACTGTACTTTGCTGCATAATCAAAACGGATGAATGAACTGTGCCTAACTCCTATTTTAAGGCTTGTTGTAAGAATATTTATTTAAGAATGTTATTTAAAAATGCACCATGACTCAGCATGAGTTTTCCCAACCAACAAACAGAAGGAAACAAACTAATTAATTGGAAGCAGAAAGCCTCCCCACCCCCCAACTCCCACATCCCATCATGGATGTGCCCAAAAACAATTGCTAGCCGGATGGTCCGGTATG
>Ga0209755_10006323_pt1 | contig 13161 bp, 9 predicted proteins | sample TergutCo191P1_FD_187301 | JGI IMG/M metagenome (GOLD analysis project Ga0209755, IMG submission 187301) | Cornitermes sp. P1 segment gut microbial communities from Petit-Saut dam, French Guiana - Co191P1 (SPAdes) (version 2) | ecosystem: Host-associated > Arthropoda: Insects > Digestive system >... | reverse complement strand
AAGTTCAAGTATCCAGCCTGCGACATTATCCAGAAAGTAGCGGTCGTGCGTAACCGCGATAACAGTGCCCGCGTAATCGTGAAGATGACGCTCAAGCCACGCGACAGTTTCCGCGTCAAGGTGGTTGGTAGGCTCATCGAGCAGCAGAATGTCGGGTTTTTGAAGGAGCAGACGGCAAAGAGCGACACGGCGCCTCTCCCCGCCTGAGAGGTGATCGACAACTTCGTCTCCGGGAGGACAGCGGAGAGCTTCCATCGCTAGCTCAAGGCGGCTGTCAAGATTCCAGCCGTCGCCGGCCTCGATTTTTTCCTGCAATTCAGCCTGCTGCTTCCCGAGCTTGTCGTAGTCGGCATCAGGCTCGCCGAAAGCCTCGCTTACCCTGTCAAATTCGGCAAGCAGGGCGGTCATTTCACCTGCGCCTTCGGAAACGATTTCCTTTACGGTCTTTCCAGGTTCAAGGTACGGCTCCTGTTCAAGAAAACCGATTGTAAAACCGGGGCTGATTGAGGTTTCTCCGGCGAATTCGGTATCAACGCCTGAAAGAATTTTTAGCAGGCTTGATTTGCCCGAGCCGTTAAGGCCGATTACGCCGATTTTCGCTCCGTAAAAATAGGAAATACTGATATCTTTTAATACCTGTTTGGTTCCGTGTTTTTTGGAAACTTTATACATTGTATAAATAATCTTTTTATCATCTGTTGACATAAGATGATTTTATCATAATGATTATACTTTGAGAAGAGCAGCCTTTTTTTACGGAGAATTCATTATGCAATTACTAAAAAATGAAAAGATAATCGATATTATGGAAAAAACCCTGAATCATATGGATCCAAGGCTGGTCGATCACGGAAAACGGGTAGCATACCTGATGTTTAAAATACTGGAAAAGCAGAGCAAATATGACAACAAACAACTGCGCGATATTTGCATTCTTGCCATGCTTCATGATATAGGCGCTTACAAAACCGAAGAAATTGACAAGATGATCATTTTTGAAACCATCGGCGTATGGGAACACTCTATTTACGGATATTTGTTTTTAAAATATTTTTCACCGTTAAAAGAACTTTCTCCGGTTGTTCTCTACCATCACGCGGATTGCAATGAGGCAAAGCATCTTGACGCAGATCATCAGCTGTTAGCGCAGCTCATATCACTGTGCGATCGCGCCGACATTTCTTTACAGTATAAAAAAGACGTCGAAGGTTTTATAAAACATCTTCAAAAAAACCGCGATAAAAAATATTTCGGCCATGTTATAGATTTGTTTTTTGAATCAGGTATTGATATCGCTACAGTCTTTGACGGAATTGATTCTGACGAGGCTTTTAACAGTATTTTTATGAATACGCCTTTAACTGAGGATGAAGCCAACGGGTATATCAGAATGATTATCTTTTCGATAGATTTCCGCAGCAGCCAGACAGTAATTCATACGGTAGCTACATCATGTATTGCATGTTGTTTAGCGGAATTACTCGGTATTGACAAGAACGAAATTGAAAAGATAAAAACAGGCGCAATGCTTCATGATATCGGAAAAATAGGTATTCCTGTCTATATACTGGAAAGCACAAGCAAGCTGAGCGAAGCCGATATGGAAATCATGAGAACGCATGTAGATGTAACGGAAAAAATTCTGGACGGAAATGTAGAAGAAGAAATTAAAAACATAGCCGTAAAACACCATGAAAAATTGAACGGGACAGGATATCCCAAGAAATTATGCTCTGACAATATAAATTTATACGACAGGATCGTCGCTGTAGCGGATATTTTCAGCGCCTTGTGCGGGACGCGGAGTTATAAAAATGAATACTCAAAAGAAAAAGTCATTAGAATAATGAACGAAATGAGCGGATTGATAGACCCTGAAATAGTATCATTGGTTATTAAAAACTACGATGAAATTTATGAAGCTGTAGAGCGGGAATCAGTTCCGGTTATCAATGATTATAACGCGATAAACGAAGAATATTTGCGTATTAAAAATGAAAGATCTTAATAGTTAAGGATGTATTGGCCGGCATTTTATTTGTGCTCGTAATTCCTTGCAGGATATAGATTTGCGAAAAGATACATTAGCCCCTAGGGGAATCGAACCCCTCTTTTAAGATTGAGAATCTCATGTCCTAACCGATAGACGAAGGGGCCCTCAATATGGTTATATTGATGATTTTTGAAGGTTTTGTCAATATCAGAATTTTAAGTATTTATTAAACAAACTCTCGTTATTTGTTTTAAATTCATAACTTATAATTTTTTCCTTGATACCATAATTGATGATATACATATACGAACAGCCTGCTTCTACTTTGTTTGAGAAATGATATAGATTCCATAAATACGCCTGGACCGACGGAGAAGTACACGCTCTGTCAATCTCATATTTTATTACATTAAACTCATTAAAACTTAAATTTTTAATTTCATATAAGTAGCATATAAAATCAAAATATGAAAGCAGTTTGTCTATCTGATATACCAAATCCGAATAAGTTTTATGAAATTCTTCCGTATACCAATTGGGATTTGTATCGATGGTATGCATGGTTTTAGCCATATTTTGATCAAACCAAAGTTTATTTATTATTTCATCAAGGAATTCTGTTCTTCTTATCTTTATTGAGGAATTCCACTGAAATAACGCGAAAATACTTCCTATTGCCATTACGGCAATGAGTATTAACGAAAGATAATTATCAATTGTCCAATTATTAAGTGTTTCCATTTTTGTTAACTCCACGCGTCATGTCTTCCGTCGTCATCCCGCTCTTCCATTTCGTCAGGCAGCAGCGCTCCGTACTTTAACAATAATTCTTCCATGCCGGATAAATTAAATTCTTTAGCAAGCGATAAGGGCGTATTACCCTCAGCGTCCATGAAATTGGGATCCGCGCCGAGTTCAAGCAAAGCTTCCAAAATTTCAGGAGAGCCGTCAGGGTAAATTTGATTCATAAGAGGAGCGGAACCGTCGCCCGCTTTTTCATTGATATTCGCGTGTTTTTTTACAAGGAACTCAAGCATTTTTTTCGGCTCTTTCATTTTTTTCCAGCAGCTTTTTGACGTGATGAAATAGAGAGGAGAAGGCTCCCAAAAAGCGAATTCAGGACGAACGTTGTAATTTAGAATCATAAAATTAAAAGTATCGTATTTACTGCCGGCTCCTTCTTTTATATATCTCTCCAGAAGATCGTATTCTTCGAATAACGCGAAAGCCGCGGCGAGCTCTGCGTATTCTTCTCTTGACTGATAATTGACAATTTTGTAAATCGGTTTTGGAGCTTCGTTTTTTATTTTTTCTATCAATTCAGCGTAAGGCGACATCCGTTCATCCAGAGTTTGAGCGCTTTGTTTTTCTTCGTAATCTCTTCGTTTTTTTGAACTAATTAACAAGATGTTCCCTTATTATTGAAACAAGCGAATTCTTGTCAATCTGTACGATTTTCTGCTCGCGCTCGTAACTTTTTACCGTATCCGAAGCGTGGGCGGTGTTCACCATTACATTGCTGCCAAATTCGCGGCGGACAGTGCCTTCGGGCGCCTGAAGCGGATCTGTGGGACCGAGGACATCGCGTATTTTATTTATCGCGTTTTCGCCTTCATAAACGACAATCATGCATTTAATGCCGCCGGGTTTATCCATTTCCTCGCTTGACTGTCCGTTCGGACGTTTGCCGGACATGAATTCCACAATTTGATGAAATTGATCGCGCGCGCATTCTTCGCCGAATCCGCTGATTATTGTTTTGGCTAATTTGGGGCTTAACGGGAATTTGCATTCTTTCTCTAAAAGCTCTATTGCTTTCCGGCCAAAACCTTCGGATAATTTTTTCTTTAAAATTCCCTCTACAGGACCGTAAAAATCAAGAGCCTGAGCAAGCGAGAAACGGTGTACCTTGATGCCGACAATACGAAGTCCGGTGCGGGAAAACATATCCATGATTGCTCCCGGACGGGAAGAGTTATGTTTCCAGTTATCAGGTTTTATAATGACAAGAGTTCTTTCAATTTTTTTAGGATCTGTATATGTTAAATTCTTTACAATATTTTCCTGTCCATCAAGAAAATCAGCGAATAAACGCAAATCGCCGTAAGCTTCTTCCTGATGCCTGGGGGTAAGAACGGCAGGCTCAAAATATCTTACTTCGTTGGGATCATTAGCGTAAAAAATCAAATCCGAATATGTATCGCGGATTGTTTCTCCCGCAAGCGCGTCAACCTCGACATGCTGGGTATATAAATGCCCGCAGGCGTTAAGCAGCTGCCCGCAGGGGTTTTCTCCCCTGAACAGAAGGAGAAGTGTTCTGTGCGGTCTTCCGCCTGAGGGGCCGAAATAGGCCTTTACATAATCCGCCAAAAGAACAAGCTGATTTTGAGGAGCTCTTGCTTTGAGGGAAAGCGCGTAATTATCCGCGAAATTCTGATCCGGCGCAAATATTTGGGCGCCTACCAATTCCAGGTCTGTCCGTGAAAGAAGGCGGGAAAGAACGCCGCCGGTCCTGCTTTTTGCTACTGTGTAAGGGGTAACAAGCACGTAAGATAAGTTATTCATATACAGCAATATACAGTTTTTTTTTAAATTTTTCAATAAATTTTGAAATTTTACTCGCTGTAATAATCTACCAGAGTAGTAACAGGCGTAGGTTCAAGTACTTGTTTGTAATTAAGAAACGGAAGACCGACAATACCGAAGAATTCCGGCACTTCCGCGCCGCCTTCTATTAAGATAGAGCGTGCCGCGCTCAGGGTGCCGCCTGTGGCAATCAGGTCGTCTGTTAAAAGGATGCGTTTTCCTTTGGGAATATCGGCGCTGTGGACTTCGATTTCCGCTTGAGCGTATTCAAGGCTGTATTTTTTTGAAAGAGTAATACCGGGAAGTTTTCCCTTTTTGCGGATTGGAATGACGGGGATACTCAATTTATAACCGAAGGCAGCCGCGAACAGGAAGCCTCGCGCTTCTATCGCGGCGATGGCTTCTATTTGTTTATCCTTGTAAATTTCCGCCATTTTGTCGATACAGTATTTAAACGCGGCTGGGGACGCAAGAATGCTGGTAATATCATAAAAAAGAACTCCCTTCTTGGGAAAATCCGGAACCTTTCTGATATAGTCGTCTAAATTAAACTCACCCATTTTATCCCTTTATAAACTGCTTTATCCATTTTTTTACATCAGCCTTTTTTACAGTTTCGGCGAGAAGAGGTTCTCCAATATCGGCTTCGCTGTCTTTTAAAATTGATTTCAAATAACTGATTGACTTTGCTTTAACGGAAAAAATACCGCATTTTCTTGAGGCTAGATTTATATGCGCTAAAAAGTCTTCAAGCCATTTAAAAGAAGAAGGGGAGCTTTTTTCGCAGCCGATAAAGAATATGTCTGTCGGAAGGAGTTCGTTACCCTGGAAATTCTCCGCCGCGCAAATAGTTGTTTTTATTTTAATCTTAGCGTTCGTGCCGCCGCCGTTAAGAGATTCCTTTATAATTTGCGCGATAAATTGTATCGATTCTGTTCCATCAGTAATAATTAATGCTTTCATAGTCCCCCTTCATCCTATAAAATTAATAAAAATGTGTCAATCATTTGCTTCTGTACCCATAGGCTGCGTTGAATAGTTTACAATGATCCAGTAACGGTCTTTCTTCTCAAGAAAATATGTATATAACCTGATTTCTGTATATGTCGGCATTCTGAATTTTTGACGAACCGTGACTGTCCCCTCATCATTGTTGTATTCGGTTCTTAAGATTTCAAAAGTTGTGGGAATGACCGCCTCGCCGTTAATAATGGAACTTTGAAGGGAAAGCCTGTAGTCGGCTGTCATGCGTCTGCGTTCCGCTTCGTTTAAGGTAGTATATCTTCGTCTCTGATGCCCGTCATTTAAAAGCATTGCCTCAAGGTCGAGGTAAAGGAAGAAGCGTTCCCACTGGGATTGCTGGCGCGCTGTTATCATGTATGTAACTACTTCATCCGGCGGAATTGGCTGTCTAACAAGAGCCGCTCCGGTCTCTTTATCCATTTCAAGAGGGATGCCGTCGGGGCCTGTAATAACAGAAGGGCGCAGGTTTATATTTAAATAATTTGATACGATCGGGCTGACTAAAGGTGAGTTCGTATCCGCGTTGCGAATCAATTCGGGGTAAACAAACGCGCGTACTCTGAAAGAGCCCGGCTGATCAAATCGTATATAGTCTCTTAAATCCTCAATAAACGAAAAAGATTCCCTGCTCTCTATTGTTATCTCACGGAAAAAAATCTGCCCAATCTGGGTGCGCTTGCGTATCAAAGAATCAGATTGAGGCAGCTGCCTGTTAGTCATCGTTCTGATATCAACATCAATTGAAAAAGCCCGATCGTCCGCGAGTTTAAAACGGTAGGGGAAGGGGCTGTTGTTTGTAATTGTTACCTGAAGAAAGATAGGGTCGCCGTTTCTTGCGGCGTCGGTTGTGTAATATATCCGCCTGTCATATAAACGAATGTTAAACTCAACTTCTCCCGAAACAGTTTCCAGCGCGTAAACATGGGAAAAAGCAGACAAGACAAGCAAAGACATCGTAATTAATCGGCATAATTTCATCATTATATTCCTTTAAATGGGTGTTCAAAAAGAACACACTTCTATATTATAGTAATCGGTAGATTTTCATGAATACCTTATCATTTCCTGAATTATTAAAGAAAACAACCGCCTCTAAAGCCGTTTCTACGCTTTTTTCCGCTGTTAATGAGGGAAAATTCCCGGTGGATATTGAGGGAAGCGAGGGTTCCCTTAACGCTCTTCTGATAACACTGCTCGCGGCAAAGTCCTCCGCGCAATCCTATTTGACAGGCGCAAGCGGGCAATTCTTTGTAATTGTCCCGCATGAAGACTCAGCGGACGATCTTTTGCTTGATTTGGCTCAATCCGGTATTCAGTGTGTAAAGTTCCCGTGGTGGGGCGCGGCGCCCTACCGTGAGCTGTCACCCCTTGCCGCGGTTTTTGGAGAGAGAGTAAAAGTTCTCTCTGATTTGGCAGCCGTTACTTCCAACGAAAAGCCATGTATTTACGTCATCCCAGAGCGCGCTCTTCTCTCTCCGGTACCTCCGATAGATTACATTAAAAGCTTTTTAGTTACCTTGAAACCCGGCGATGTAATTGACGCTGCAGCTCTTTCTAAAACGCTTATTTCCAGCGGTTACACCCGCGTCCCAAGAGTGCAGCTTCACGGCGAATTTGCCCTTCGCGGCGAAGTTCTCGACATCTTTATGGGCGGCGACGAAGAGGCGTACCGGCTCCTCTTTGATTTTGACAGATTAGAAACGATTAAAAAGTTCGACCCTGTTCAGCAGGGAACAAGCGCCGAAAAACTCACGCGATTGACAATCCGCCCCATGAAGGAAGTTGTCTGGACAGACGACCTGATTGAGGCGCTGGCAAAAAACCTTGCGCTCTGCAAAGAATTTCCGGATGGCGGAAAGGCGGTTATCGAAGACCTCATCAGCAGGAGAACCACCAAGGGAGAGGAGATGTTCTTTCCTTTAGCTTTTAGCGCTTCCCGATTCTCTCTTTTAGATTATCTTGATTCCTTTGGCACTTTGATTTTGATCGACTGCGAGCGTCTTGAAAATATGCAGGAAAGTTTAATGCGCGAATTTCAAGGGCAGTATTCGCGGTCAAGACGGGATAAATGCGAATACCCCCTCCCGGAAAGGCTGCTTCTAAATTACGATGATTTACTCAATAATTACATAACCCGCTCTTCCCGCGTTATTAGTTTCCGCTCCCTTAAAGGAGAGCCTAACCCGAACCGCACTCACATCGAATTGCCTTGCGAGCCCGCGCGGAGTTTCTTCGGTAATATTAATTACCTTAAAGAAGAGTTCGCCTCCCTTTTGAGCGCCGGCTGGCAGATCACTGTCGCTTCGGAATCGGCAGTGCAGGCTGATCGTATCAGGATGATTTTGGAACCTCACAAATCCCTCTCTATAATGAACGCTCCGCTGTCCGCCGGTTTTTCGCTTCCCGATATCAAATTTATGCTGATTCAGGAGAACGAGATTTTCGGACGGCGTAAACGAATGCCGCGCTCTTTAAAGACAGTCCGGTCAAGCCCCATCGACACATTTGTGGAAATCAATCCGGGTGATTATGTTGTGCATGTAAATCACGGTATCGGTCTTTTTAAGGGGATTGAAAGGCTCACTTCAATGGGGAATGAGAGGGACTACATCAAGATTGAATACGCGGGTGAGGAAACGGTTTTTGTTCCTGTCGAGCAGTTAAACCTTGTTCAGCGTTATATCGGAAGCGAAGGTCTGCCGCCGCGTCTTGATACTATTGGTTCCAAGAGCTGGGAGAGCAGGAAGAACAGGGTAAAAAAATCGGTCGAGGATATCGCGGAGAGGCTAATCGAACTTTATTCAAAACGCAAACAGGCGCGGGGGTATGCCTTTCCAAAAGATACGGAATGGCAGACCATGTTTGAAGCCGCCTTCCCATTTGAAGAAACGGAAGATCAACTGCGCTGCATTGACGAAATAAAAACCGACATGGAAAGCGTATCTCCCATGGACAGGCTTGTATGCGGAGATGTCGGCTACGGAAAAACCGAGGTCGCGATCCGAGCCTGTTTCAAGGCGATAATGGGCGGCAAACAGGCGGCGTTCCTGGCTCCCACTACAATCCTTGTGGAGCAGCACTACGAAAATTTTCTGGAGCGTTTTTCCCAATTCCCCGTAAAAGTAGCGATGCTTTCCCGTTTTGTAGACGGAAGGAAAATCCGCGTCATCCTTGAACAGCTTAAAAAAGGCGAGATAGACCTCCTTGTGGGCACGCACCGCATCATCCAGCGCGACGTGCAATTCAAGAACTTAGGCCTTATTGTAATTGACGAAGAGCAGCGTTTCGGTGTGAAGGACAAGGAACGCCTGAAAGAGCTAAAAACAAATGTTGATTGTTTAACCCTCTCCGCGACTCCCATCCCGCGCACCCTCCACATGAGCCTTGTAAAAATCCGCGACATGAGCCTTTTGGCGACAGCTCCTCCGGGACGCCACCCCATCGAAACAATTGTCGATGAATACGACGATGTCTTAATCGCGGGCGCGATCCGCCGCGAGGCGGAGAGGGGAGGGCAGGTTTTCTTCCTTCACAACCGCATAGAAACCCTTCGCGACACAAGGATTAAGCTCGAACGCCTGCTCCCTGAAATGCTGATAGAAACCGCGCACGGGCAGATGGACGCTGAGGATCTGGAAGACGTTATGCGCCGTTTTATTCACGGCGGTTTTCATGTACTGGTTTCCACGACAATCATCGAAAACGGAATCGACATCCCCAATGTTAATACGATAATAATCGACCGCGCCGACATGTACGGGGTATCGCAGCTCTACCAGTTGAGGGGCAGGGTAGGCAGATGCGACAGGGTAGCCTACGCGTATCTTTTCTATCCCGGTAAAAAAGAACTTTCTGAAATAGCGATGAAGAGGCTTCAGACAATCTCCGATTTTACGGAACTCGGCTCCGGTTTTAAAATCGCCATGAAGGACATGGAAATACGCGGTGCCGGGAACCTCCTTGGCAGGGAACAATCAGGTGACATTTACTCGGTCGGTTTTGATCTGTACGTCAAACTCCTTGACGACGCCGTAAGACGCCTTGAAGACTCAAATTACGAGGCGGAAACGGAGTCCCTTCTTGAACTGGAATATTCAGGCTTCATCCCCGACACCTACATAGATTCTCCTCAGGAAAAAATGGAAGTGTACAAAATGATAGCCGCAATCCGCGACAAGGAAGACCTTGACCGCGCCTATTCGGAACTCCTTGACCGTTTCGGCCCTTTACCCGACGAAGCCGCCTCCCTTTTATCCCTTGCGGAGATACGGATAATCGCGAGGGAATTGTCTGTTTTCTCATTAAGGGAAAGAGCCGGCGTGGTACGCATAGAGTTCACCAAAGTAGCCAAAGTAAAAATAGACCGCCTCCTGCGCCTCATGCAGGAATCCGCAGGTAAGGTAAAACCCGATCCCAAAAAGCCGAACGTGCTGTTAATGACAACAGGCAGCATCGGTCTGAAGGAAAAGAGCGAGTTTATCCGGGAAAAGTTATCGGCGCTGGTTTAAAATGAGTACCCTGTAGTAATAGCAAGTCCTGCTTTCATTGGATTGCCATATACGTCTTCCCTGTCAAACGGGTTAAATGAGTGCAAGTTAATAATATTTAATTGAAAACCTACCCCGATGAATAGACCCGGTACATAACTTGTAGTAATTCTAAGTCCGGCCATGCTTATAAATGAAATAGGAAATTCAAACGGCTTTTTATTTTTTTCGAATTCATTGTCTATTTGATAATCTAAACCTAATCTTAAGAATGGTATCAGGCCAAAATTATTGCCGATAGTGAATGGAAAGCTAAAGTTAAAATAACCTCCGATGTCGGAAAAATCTGATCCGGCTGTATAAAACTTTAAACCGAAAAAATCCAGGAATTCTAAACTTGCGTAAAAAGCGGCCGGCGCTTTGGCAAACAGGCTTGCGTAGCCCGCTTCAAGGCGTAAAGCGCTTCTTAACCGCAGATTCGCCGCGGCTTCCCTGTCAGCCTTTCTGCGTGTAATGCGCTCTGTATCTCCTGAAGCGGCGGCGCCGAAGGTTTTAACGCGCCAGTTGCCGTATTCGCGGATCCATACGGAGGATACGATTTTATTGTTGATAGAAAAAACAACGGTGTATTCTTCACCGGCTCCGGTTATTTCCCGTATCGCGGCGGTATAAGCGCCCCGGCTTTTGATTTCTTCTTCGATAGTCCACGCGATAGGTATACTCATCGCGCCGACAAAATTGTTTTGTAATTTATCATTAAATGATTTCTTGACGGAATTTGAGGCTTTCATTAACATCTCTTCAAAGGCATATTCCGCGTTTTCGCCTATACAAACGACGGACAGGAATTCGGAAATATGCGGATAAACTGAAGTTTTTCCGTTTATCCGCGCAATAAATTTTGTAAGCTTTTGATCCAGCTCTTCACGGAAAGTTTCCGGTTTTGGGTTTAGCGCGTTATTGATAAATGCTTGAACGGTAGAAACCGGAATTGCGTAATTCGCCGCCTGCCTGGTGACGGCTCTTAATGTATTGATTCCGACAACCGCGTAATTTGACGGAACATTCGTCTGCGCAGCCAGAAGAGGACCGCCTGAATTTCCGGCGTCAACCTGAGCGGTGTGCTGAATAAACGGGCCGATAAGGGTTTCGTCGCTGATGCTTTTCGGAAATCTTGCGGAAGAGTTGGAAACCATACCGCGTCCGAACTGCCAGAGAGGCGTTATTCCCAATCCGGGGAATCCTGCGGAGTAGACATCTTCTCCTTCTTCGATTTGGCGCGCGAGAAAAGTTAACCCCTGCCTTACAAAAGGCATTTCTCCTTCCTTAGGCAATGCCAGAATCGCGAGATCGGCTTCTTCGTCGGCAGCGATAATTTTCAAATTTTCAACCTTTCTTCTTGTGCCGTCGGAGCGTTCAAATGTTATTGAAAGAGTATGCGCCTGAGAGACCACATGGTTGTTTGTAATGACATATAAATTCCCGCGCGCGTCATTGTAAAGAAAACCGGAACCGAAAGCGCCGCTTAAAATAATATCAATGATTCTGACAATATCGGTCTCATTTTGTCTGGCAAGTTCTGTCTTGACTCTTTCCCAATACGACACTATTCCAGGATGATAACTCTGATTAATCAAACCAACATAATCACGAAGAGCCGCCGCCCCCTGCTGCGAGAAAATAAAAACCGGAAAAATAAAAAATAAAACGACGAGAAAAAAAACTGAGTTACGGGGCATAAATCCTCTAAAGGCATTATGGGGGTATTTCTATAAAGATTCAATACCTGACAGGCTCCCAATGTAATATTTAATTTCTGCCGATACCATTCCCAATTGGATCAACGTAAAGCGCCTGATTATGGTTACCTATAGTCCTGAGACTGCCTTTATTTGTTGTTCCGGAAAGATTGGAATTTGAAATCGTACCGCCGTTAAGACGGCCAACAAACTGACCCATAACAGGCTGTAAGATGGTGCTGTTACTGATACCGCCTGTGTATAGAATAATACCGTAATTAGTAAAATACTGTATTGATCCGCTGTTTTGAATTCCGGCTAAGCCTCCTATAGACGCGTTCTCCCTGTAAAAATAATAATCTATTTTGCCTTTATTGGTCCCCGAATAATAAGTACCATTATTAACTCCGGTAATTCCGCCGGCATTAGAAGTACTATAAATATGTCCAGAATTATTATTGCCCGTCATGTTACCATTGTTAATACCGATTATTCCGCCTACATTCGAACTGGAATTGTCGTTAGATCGAATCATATAAGGGTTTATACCGGAGCCTGTAGCAGAGATACTGTACACATTACTATGATTGATACCTGCTAACATACCGGCATTTACATTTTCTGCGGATACTTCAATATAACCTTCAATTTTTAAGCTATATATTTTGCCATAGTTTTCAGCGAATAACCCATAATTACCCGGAGTATCAGCGATAATAACCATGTTTTTAATTGTATAATTATTACCGTATAAATTGCCCTCAAATCTTGGTATTGGAGTCCATGGTTTCCAGCCGTTCCATTGCCATACCCATTCATCAAAATCAATATCATTAACAATTTCAAAAACAATATTTGCGTTTTGATGCTGTGCAATGTTTTTTAAGTGTATAACATTCTTTATGAGGTACGGATCATTCGATGTGCCTGATCCTCCGCCGAATCCCGTTGTGAATACTCCTAATGCTTTAGCGGCATTCAGTGTTCCGCCGCTGACAGAAAAATAGTATAGGTCAGAACCTAAAGGAACTTTATCAACACTGTTATTAATGAGCGCCTTGATTGTTGAAGGCGACATACTGGGATTTTTTGCCATTATTAGCGCCGCAACTCCTGTTACAAAAGGTGCCGCCATGGAAGTGCCGCTCTCCCAATGATAGCCAGGAGAAACATGGGTACTAGTATTATGAGAGCCGTCATTGCATTTCCATAGAGGATAGGTACTAAGAATAGCTGTACCGGGGGCAAAAAGGTCTACTGTTGTATGACCATAATTTGAACCTACACGGTTAGGATAGGGGTGTTTTTCATTCTCCCAACCCAGATCAGGAAC
>Ga0209755_10006322_pt1 | contig 13161 bp, 11 predicted proteins | sample TergutCo191P1_FD_187301 | JGI IMG/M metagenome (GOLD analysis project Ga0209755, IMG submission 187301) | Cornitermes sp. P1 segment gut microbial communities from Petit-Saut dam, French Guiana - Co191P1 (SPAdes) (version 2) | ecosystem: Host-associated > Arthropoda: Insects > Digestive system... | reverse complement strand
CGAGTCCGTTCTGGGTCGCCAATAATTAAGCAGCGGTGAAAAACACCGCTCGTGCTTTCGTAGCTCAGTAGGCAGAGCACTCCCTTGGTAAGGGAGAGGTCGGCAGTTCGAATCTGCTCGAAAGCTCCAGTGAAGAAGTCCGCGTTAGCGGGCTTTTTCACTGGTCTGGGAGCATCCCTTTGAAACGGGAAATACGGCAGCTTAAATCTGCTCGAAAGCTCCAGATGCTCTCAGACTATAGGTCTGGGAGCATCCCTTTGAAACGGGAAATACGGCAGCTTAAATCTGCTCGAAAGCTTCTCTCATACGAAGAAAAAACACACCGTGAAAGCATGGTGTTTTGTTTGACAATTTGCAGTAATCGGATTAAAATATGCTCTGGCGTTGCCATAACGGTAGCGGTTAGCCTCTAAATCCTCCGAGCGTGAAAACGAGAGGGGGTGAGGCTCGTTGTCAGTGTATGAAGCTCTGGTTCTTATGCTTGCTTTTGCGACATTTGTAATAGTTCTTCTAAAATACCTTGATGATAGAAAATAGCCGCCCGACCCTGAGAAGTTAAGCAGCTATTTTCGTTGTTGAACTGATTTGGGCTAACCGTCTATCGGCAACGCCCTTTGTAATATAAATATATCAATTAAACAAGATCCTGTCAACCGCTCTTTTTTGAGCGGGTTTGCTTATGCAAAGGTGACTGTTTGCTGCTCCCCGAACGCTCCCCGACTGTTCCGCTACTGTTTCGCACACCTTGCCAGAACCCCCAATTTGCAACGGCTAGAACTGTTCCGCTTTTTGAGCAGTTACTGTTCCCTCTTTCATCTGGCATTATGCCTGTTCATCCTTATCGCCCTCATCAGTCACATATCCCAAAATAATTTTGATAGCATTTCTCAGATGCTTGGCGATGAGCAACTGCCCTGCTTGTATTTCGCCGGATGTGATTGCGGATAAAGATTCATACCACTCGGCTTCACTACGCAGCGTTTCCAATGTTTCGCCATGTTTTGCTACTTTTGCAATAACCTTTAGTTCATCGTCTGTAGGTTCAGGCGGAATCCAGCCATATTCAATGCGGGATTTTCGCATGTCTGAAAAATCTACCTCACTTGGGTCTCTTTGTACTAATCCATAAGTACTCCCAGCCGGGTGATAGTCAAATTCATATTCTGTTTCTATTGCGCACTTAACACAGTAATCAGCACCGTAATATATCTTATGGCACTTCGGGCACACTCTTATTTTAATCATTCTGCTAATTAACCCCCCGTTTCTGAGCCATTTAAGCTCTCTGTGCGTCATCTATAGCCACAGATACAAAACCGTTAAGGGCTTCGCCTTGCGCGTCTGCTACGGCTTGTATTTTGGCTTTCGCATCTTCGCCGTTAGACTACCACCATTGCTGCATTTTAGTGACCAAGTAAAGAGCCGCCCACTAAAGGCGACCTTCCGCCCAGCATTCACTGAGCATCTCGACAAAATTATATTACAGTTACCTCGATTGCGCAAGATGCTTTTGAAATCCTACAATATCACCCGGTTGAAGCATGCCGATTTTACCTGACAAATCGTGTTCTTGTAATGCCAATTTTAGATTGACTATTATGAATGTTTCTTTGTCCAGCCCAGCGCCTTGCCAGTCTTTTACTTTATAGTTTTGAATACGTTCGGTTCCGGTCATCTTAAAGGCAATAACGAGCACTTCTTGCGGTGCAACGATAAGAACCGGTCTTGTTTTCACTGTATTAGGGTCGTCCTCATATTTAACTTTAGCCAACCATATTTCCCACTTCTTGCACTGCATTTAGCGACTCCCATCAAGACATATTTTGTGGAAGCAAAATGAAGCCGTCTGCGCTTCTTTTTTCGTATAACGGTATATCTAACGCTGACAGCATATCATCGAATGACGGAAGGCTCTGATTCGAAAAATAATCTTTAATTTGCTTTTTTGTGATTGCTTGGCTTACGGATTTACTACATTCTGCCCACGGTGAATCATTTCTGTGAGTCATGTTAACAAGCTCACTAGTGGAATATTTGCCATACTTCATTGCTACATCTAACAACACTTCGAGTTCATCAGAACTAAAAGTTTCGTTACTGTAGTCAGAGTCTATGTCAGCTATAGGCTTTCTACCATAATTCTTGAACTGTTGGTAGATGCTAGAAACAACTGGTCCATACTCCCAAGCTTCGAAATCGTCATTAAAGAGTGGGGTGCCTGTTCTGGCGAAATAATGCCCTTGTGCAAAAAAAAGCAACTTGTTCAAGCGCATATTTGTCATTCCATCACCGTATTCATCGTTGTTTGCAAGTTCAATGAAAAAGTTAGCTACATATTTGGCGGTATTCATGATGTCCACTCCTTTCAGGTATGCTTATTTTTAGTGTCTATAATATGATTCCTATTCTAAACTTAAATGTACGGATTAATCAAGTAGTTTATGTAACATTTAGGTTACTGATTACCCTCCCCATCCTCCGGTACATACTTGCTCATATATCTACCGCCCTGTTAAAGCTTACCCGCTCAAATGCTTCGGGTATCTTTTCATCTGATGCGTCAACCGCTTAAAAGAATTCAAGTAAAGCCGCCGCTTGCGGTGTTACAGCTCCGGACGGTATGGCATCGTCAAGCACAGTTAAGATTACCCTACGTCGGTTCGCAATATTTATTTGTGCTCCTAGTGGGAAGAATTGTCCATCTTCAAAATATCCTTCATAAGCTTCTAGCATTATAATCATCTCCTTCACTGTCATTGCTCACAGAGCCGACTAAACTCTCTATACGCTCGTCTATTGCTGTGGAAGTCAGCAAACTTGATATTGTTATCTGATTGACCACCTATTACGGCATTATACACCTTATCTTTCATTCTGTCATGTCCTCCGGTACATACTCCATAATGTTAAGAATTACCAATCTTAGTGAAGAAGTCCGCGTTAGCGGGCTTTTTCGCTCGCTTGGGAGCATCCCTTTGAAACGGGAAATACGGCAGCTTAAATCTGCTCGAATGACTCTCTCAAACGAAGAAAACACACTTTGGCTTTGTTCTCTCGTCCAAGGACACAAACAAAATTCCTATGGTTCCTATGGTAGAGTATAGCACAAAAAGTGACATTTTAAAGCAAAGGATTCCAAGCCCCGAAGCAGCAAGTAGTTTAAGTTTTGTCGAGGTATAGACAGATATGCTACCTGCCTATGACATATACGTTACCGTAATAACGCTTGTTTTCCGTCATTTTTTCTGTTACAATGATGAGAGTTGGTGTATTATAAATATTTAATTAGCTATAAAGAGGTACACTTTTTTTGCAGTTGTGTCGATATATTGTAGTAGGGGGGAAGCAGAATGGTTGCAACAGTATTCAAATACCAAACAATGACGTCCTTACTGATGGGATGCGGCAATTCTGCCGGATACATACAAGCTGCTTGCCACTGAAAATTATTAAAAGTAGGAGAAAACCGTATGAAAAATATGAGAGTGCGCACAAAAATGCTTTCGGGGTTCATCATTGTAACTGTAATTGGACTAATCCTTGGTACTGCAGGCATAGTATCTACACTAATGGTAAAATCACTATCGGATGAGTTACATATGCTGCAATTAACAGGCGATGGTGCTTCAACCGCATTAAACGCACACTATGTGTGGCGCCACGGCATCACCGAGGCTGTGCTTACGGGATCAGATTTTACCGGGTCCCTTAATCCTAATACCTGCGCCCTGGGCAGATGGCTTGAGAGCGATGAAGCAAAAAATATACATGATCCAGTAGTTTTAGATCTTTTACAGCGTGTTCATGACCCGCATCATTACATCCATACCGAAGCGAGTGTAGTTATTAACTATATTGAGGAGGGGGATTTGATTGCGGCTACAGATCAACTTACGAACTTTCTGCTTCCGAGAACGCAGGAGGTAATCACGCTTTTAACGGAAGTCCAAGATCGATTTAACGTCCTGGCGGAAGAAGAAAGTCAGCAAATAGCTGCTCTTCAAAATGTTTCAATTACTATTATCATTTCTCTCATTGTAGTATCAGCCGCGATTAGCATTTTCTTAGCTCTCTATATATCCAGTCTTATCGCAACGCCGCTTAATATACTCTCAGCCTTTATGAAAAAGGCGAGTACAACCGGCGATATAACTCTTGGTCAAGACGATGTGGAAAACATCAGAAAATATGCTCAGAACAAGGATGAAATCGGGCAGACCATTGGCAACACCTCAAAATTTATCGAACACATCGTAACTACCGCCGAAGAGCTGGAAACTGTGGCAAGCGGTGACCTGACAGTAGATGTCAAGCTTCTGTCTGACCAGGATGTGCTGAGGGTGTCGCTTATCAAGATGATGGAAAATCTCAACACTATGTTCAGCGAAATAAACTCCGCATCCGCCCAGGTATCGACCGGCTCAAAACAAATCGCGGATGGCTCGCAGGCTCTCGCGCAAGGTTCCACGCAGCAAGCCGCAACAGTACAGCAACTATCGGCTTCTATTACCCAGATTGCCGATAAGACAAGGGCTAACTCGGAGATGGCAGGGCGCGCCGCCACCCTTGCAAACACTATTATGAGCAGCGCAGAAAAAGGCAGCAGCCAAATGGATGAGATGACAGCCGCAGTCAAGGGAATAAATGTGGCAAGTCAGGATATTAGCAAGGTCATCAAAGTGATTGACGATATTGCTTTCCAAACGAATATCCTCGCGCTTAACGCGGCTGTAGAGGCTGCCCGCGCGGGTCAGCATGGCAAGGGCTTTGCAGTTGTGGCGGAAGAAGTGCGCAACCTGGCTGCAAAAAGTGCCGAAGCCGCTAAGGACACCGGTGGTTTGATTGCTAACTCAATGGAAAAAGCCGAACTGGGCGCACGTATCGCAGGAGATACCGCTGCAAGTCTTGCAGAGATTGTTTCCGGCATCAATGAGAGTACGAAACTAGTCAATGACATTGCCAAATCCTCCGAGGAACAATCATACGGCATTGCGCAAATCAACAACGGCATCGACCAAGTGGCTCAAGTCGTTCAACAAAACTCGGCAACTGCGGAAGAAAGTGCCGCAGCTTCAGAGGAAATGAGCGGTCAGTCCAATATGCTGGAAGGGTTGATTGCACAGTTTAAGTTAAGGGGCAGTAATCCGGCAAACAGCGGTTCCCCTCTTCTGGGACTATCGTCAAAAAATAATCGTAAGGTTTCTGACGCACCGGCTTTTGCTATGGACAATAATATGGGAAAATACTAATGCAGATATATGCGGAAATAGCAGTTTTACAGTAATGGGACTGTACCCTCCTTATTTACAGTATTCCTATTTGCTACAAAGGCGAGTTGCCGTTAATCTACACAAGATTTTTGACAACTCGCCATAGGAAAAACCACCAAGCATTTCAAGTTATTACCGAGGTATGGAAGACTCAAATGACGCCGGCGTCCAGATATGTATGAGTTTACATGCATTCTGTTACAACTCGCGTGATTTCAGGAAAACTCAAAAACCTCTTTCTTATTGACTATTGGAGGGTTACATGTTAGATTTAGGGCTATGTTTAGGATGATTAAACAACATAGCCTTGCCAGAAGAGGAGAGTTTTCAACAGCGCATGGGGTCATACATACGCCTGTCTTTATGAATGTTGCTACCCAGGCTGCGATTAAAGGCGCGGTTTCTTGTGACGACCTTAACGATGTAGGATGTCAGGTTGCTCTGTCAAATACTTACCATCTTCATTTGCGTCCGGGTGACGAGATTATCCGGTCATTGGGCGGTCTGCACTCGTTTATGAACTGGGATAAGCCGATTCTGACTGACAGTGGAGGGTTCCAGATTTTCTCACTTGCTGCGCTTACCAAGCTTACCGAAGAAGGCGCAGCGTTTAGCTCGCATATTGACGGGCGAAAATTCTTCATGTCTCCGGAGGACAGCATACGCATACAAGCTAATCTCGGTGCTGATATTGTCATGGCTTTTGATGAGTGTATCGAGATTCCCGCTTCTCACGATTATGTTGAAAAATCCTGTGACAGAACTTTTCGCTGGCTTGTGCGTTGCCGTGACGAGTTAGATACAATAGCCAGTCGAGACGGCTTTTCTATGTCTTCTCAAGGTGATGCCAATAAGTCTTCATGCAAAGCCCCCTATCAGCTTCTCTTTGGAATAAATCAGGGAGCTACCTATGCCGATATTCGTATTGCGCATATCAAGCGCATTGCGGAACTAGATTTGCCCGGATATGCTATTGGCGGGCTTGCAGTCGGCGAGACTACCGGGCAGATGTATGACATTATTGATATTGTCGCGGAGCATATGCCGGCTGATCGTCCGCGGTATCTAATGGGCGTCGGTACACCTCAGAATATAATCGAGTCTGTGGCTCGCGGAATTGATTTTTTTGACTGTGTTATGCCCGCGAGAAATGGCAGACATGGTAAGCTGTTTACATGGTCAGGCAGCGGTAGTATAAATATCAATAATGAGCGGTTTAAAACCGATAGCCGCCCCATTGACGATGAGTGCGGCTGTCCCGTTTGCATGCGATATTCACGCGCATATCTGCGGCATTTATTCAAATCAGGCGAAATGCTTGCAATGCGCCTTGCGGTACTGCATAATTTGTACTATTATAATTCATTAATGTCAAAAATCAGAGAGGCTATCGAAGCCGGAACATTTGATATTCTGCGGGCACGTTTTGCACAAATGGCAAAAGAGCCAATATAGATTCTGTGAGATATGTAAACTTTTAGGCGTTACAGACCACTAGTCTCCTTTTGCAAGATATGCATTAATAAATCCGTCTATATCGCCGTCCATGACGGCGTTTATATTTCCGTTTTCATAGCCTGTGCGGTTATCTTTGACCAGAGTATATGGCATGAACACATAGGATCTGATCTGACTTCCCCATTCTATTTTCATCTGCTCGCCTTTTATATCCTCTATTTTGTCAAGGTGCTGCCGCTCTTTTATCTCAAGCAGTTTTGAGCGCAGCATACGCATGGCAATGTCACGGTTTTGGTGTTGACTGCGTTCCATTTGACTTGCAACCACAAGCCCTGTCGGCAGGTGAGTTATTCTAACTGCGCTTTCGGTTTTGTTAACATGTTGACCGCCTGCTCCCGACGCCCTATATGTATCAACTTTTAGATCTTCTGCCCTGATTTCTATCTCAACATCATCAGAAATGAGCGGCGTTACCTCAACTGCCGCAAATGATGTGTGCCGCCTGCCTGATGAGTCGAATGGAGAAATGCGCACAAGTCGGTGAACTCCGGACTCGCCCTTTAAGTAGCCGTATGCATTTTCTCCGTTTATCTCGATGGATGCGGATTTGATACCCGCTTCGTCATCACTGAGCCAGTCGAGAAGCTTATACTCCATGCCGCTTCGTTCAGCCCATCTGGTGTACATACGGTAGAGCATGTACGCCCAGTCGTGCGCCTCCGTGCCTCCGGCTCCGGCATGAAAGGACACTATTGCGTTGCAATTGTCATATTCGCCTGAGAGCAATGTTTCCAGACGAGCCGCTTCAAGGTTTTTGCTAAATGCTTTATATTCCGCTTCCAACTCCGGCAATAGGCTTTCATCGCTTTCCTCAATTGCCATTTGGCACAATGCCGTAACATCGTCATACGATGCAGACAATGCCTCGAATTTCTGACATTTCGTTTTTAGCTGTTTTGTTCTTTGAAGGACTTTTTGGGAATTAGCCAAATCTGTCCAAAAATCTTCTTTTGCGCTTTCATCCTCCAACTCTTGCAGCTCCTTCTTACATTCATCGAGCTTTAGCGCCTGCTTTAGATTGTCTAAAACGTAATGCAGTCCGCTGATTTTCTGCTTATATTCGTCAAACTGTATCAATTTTTCACTTACTTTCCATTTTTACTTTGAGCGTAAAATCGCAACAACTATTTCCGGGTTGTTGAGGAATCTGGGAATTATAAGATGATTTCCTATGCCCCTTGAGACGAGCATAGTGGTATCATCCTTCGTGTAAATCCCGGAGGTGTATGTGGGAAACCAGTCGCGCTGCGTTCCGAGCAGTCCATCTGTAAATGGCAACCTGATATAACCGCCATGTGCATGTCCGCTTAACACCAAAGGTACTCCGAGGCTGCTGTACAGTTCCAGATTCTCGTTTCTGTGCTGAAGCATTACCAGAAAAGCATCCGGCTCCGCATCATGTATTCTCCTGACAAGCTCGTCGGGCTTCATCATGTCCGCAGGTCCGTTCGGGTCGTCTGTTCCTGCAAGTACAATCATGTCATCGTCTCTTGTAAGCCGCGTGAATCTGTTTCGCAAAACATAGACGTCATGTTCCTCCAGCATCTCCAGCAACGGCCAAATAAGCGCAGCGGAGCCGCCCTCCCATTCGTGGTTTCCGGTGATATAGTATACGGGCGCTATTGGAATGATGCTCTTTATAATGTTTTCCGCTACAGCCAGTTGCTCGTCACTGTTGAGCCTTCCGTATTTGTCAACAAAATCTCCGGTTATTGCGATAATATCAGGCTCTGTATCCGCTACCATTGATATAAGCTGCTCATTGTTTTCACCAAAAACAGCCGCATGAATATCAGATAAGATGACTATTCTAAATCCATCAAAGCTTTGCGGTAAGTTTTCAAAATAAAGCGTGTATTCGGTTGTTACCAGTCGTGTGTTGCTGTCGTAGAGCAGTATTCCTATTGTCAGTACAAAAATTATCAGTATTATTGGGAAAATCCGTATTTTGCGTTTGCGTTTTTTTTGTCTCATGATGCTTCCTTATCGCGCACGAAGACATGCTTAATATTTGGGTCAGTGGTTTGACGAAACTCCGTCTCAAATCGGTCAATTGATTTTACCATAGATGACAGACTCTTATATCCAAAGTTTCTACAGTCAAAATCCGGTTGCTTTTTTATTATTAGATTCCCAAGCTCGCCCATGAATACAGCTCCGCTATCGCCTGCAAGCGCAGCTATTGAGTCTGCAATGAGTCCTATTATATCTTCCGGTACCTTTACAATTGGCAGTTTTGCGGCACTACGGCGTTTTGCTTTGTGTGCCTGCGCAGCTTTTTGATCATGCTCATCACTTTCGGCTCTGCTTTCTTCGCTGCTCTCGTGAATGACTTCGATATATGTAAACTTGTCACATGCCGCTATAAAAGCGCTGGGTGTTTTCTTTTCTCCGATGCCGATAACTCGCTGCCCAGCCTCGCGCAGCCTTATGGCAAGCCTTGTGAAATCGCTGTCGCTTGATACTATAACAAATCCGTCTGTTTTTTCAGTATACAGTATATCCATTGCATCTATTATCATTGCCGAGTCGCTGGAATTCTTGCCGGTTGTGTAGCTGTACTGCTGTATCGGAGTAATTGCGTTTTCTAAAAGCGAGGCTTTCCATCCTGCTATTGCAGGGCTCGTCCAGTCACCGTAAATGCGCTTTATTGTCGGAGTACCGTATATCGCAATTTCTTCCATAACGCTTTTTATACTGTATCTCGGTACGTTTTCAGCATCGATAAGTACTGCTAATCGTGGATTGTTTATGTTAAATGCGTTGTGAGTCATGCTTTCCTCCCATCTTGTACTGCATTGTCCTAATTTTACATAATAATTGTATCATATTTGTACAAAAGGCGCAATATTCACCGGGTGTTTTCTTCCAGATATGGCGGTATATCTCCTTGTCGCAGCTGTCATCAGATACTTGCCCCATTCCTCCAGTGTTGTGCGCATTGTTTCGCGCCCTAGCTCATTTCCCTACTTTTATTTTACACCAAGGTGCCTATATGGAGCTAATTTGACTATGCGGTTATATATTTGACCTGAACAAAGTGATACTATGCGTAGCATATCGCGCAAAACATTTGGGGCTTTATATTGAAATTACTTACTTAAGTACTGGGGGGGAAAGCATGCAAAATAAAATTTTTCACACAAAATCGTTACTGATACTGTCAAAATCGTTAAAGAGGTTATTTCGAAAACCATTGGCACTGGCGCTCTCGTTTCTTATGTTGTTTGGTATGCTGGACGGAGCTCTGCGTATAGGCGCATCTGAACATAACCATCCCGCTTTAGAGGAACGTGACATACACGCTTCGAATGGAATTAATGCGCTTAAGCCCGGAACTTCGCTTGAAGCGACTTTGCCCTTTAGCCTTGCCGAAGATGATGTCACAATATTCTACGTTGCGGGAACAGGCGGTACTGTTTCAATAGATGCCGAAAGCCTCGCACCCGATACAGGCATAGCTCAAGGCTCTACCGCAATGGCAAATCCGGGATATACATTCATTAACTGGACTGATGAATCAGACTATGTGGTCGGCACTGATCAAACATTCGTTCCCGAAAAAGTAAGCGGGCTGAATGTGGCTGCTACCTACACTGCAAACTTTGTTGAGTCAGGGGATATCACAATATTCTACCTTGCGAGAGACGGAGGCTCTGTATCGCTTATGAGCGAGACTATCGCACCCGCGACAGGCATAGCGCAAGGCTCTACCGCTACGGCAAATCCGGGATATACATTCCTTAACTGGACTGATGAATCAGACAATGTGGTCAGCACTGACATGACATTCGTTCCCGAAAAAGTGAGCGGACTGAATGTTGCTGCGACTTACACCGCTAACTTTCTCGAATGGGGGTACATCACAATAAACTACGTTGCGGAAGCAGGCGGTACTGTTTCAATAGTAAGCGAGACTCTAGCACCCGCGACAGGCATAGTTCAAGGCTCTACCGCTACGGCAAATCCGGGATATACATTCCTTAACTGGACTGATCAATCAGACAATGTGGTCAGCACTGACATGATATTCGTTCCCGAGAAAGTGGGCGGACTGAATGTGGCTGCGACTTACACAGCTAACTTTGTCGAATGGGGGAACATCACAATACACTACGTTGCGGAAACAGGCGGGACTGTTTCAATAGTAAGCGAGACTCTAGCACCCGCGACAGGCATTGCTCAAGGCTCTACCGCAACGGCAAATCCGGGATATACATTCCTTAACTGGACTGATGAATCAGACAATGTTGTCAGCACTGACATGGTATTCGTTCCCGAGAAAGTGAGCGGACTGAATGTGGCTGCGACTTACACAGCTAACTTTGTCGAGTCAGGGAATATCACAATATACTACGTTACGGGAACCGGAGGCACGGTATCGCGGGCAAGCGAGAGCCTAGATCCTGTAACAGGCATAGCTCAAGGCTCTACTGCAATGGCAAATGCGGGATATAGATTCCTTAACTGGACCGATGCGGATGGCAATGTGGTCAGCACTGACGCGACATTCATACCCGAGAAAGTGAACGGACTGAATGTGTCAGCGACCTATACTGAAAACTTTGAAGCCATAGTTTATAACATTACTTATCAAGGTCTTGAAACCGGCACACATACAAACCCTCCGACATACACCGTGGAGTACGAAACCATCATGCTTGATGGCGCAACTCGCCAGGGATACATATTTGAGGGCTGGTTCGACGCGGAAGAAGGCGGCAACAAGGTTACCGAAATACCCGCCGGAAGCATAGGAGACATAACACTGTGGGCAAGATGGAGAGCTCAAGGCGCGACGCAGCAACAACCATCGTCTCAACCCCCGCAGGGTGTTGCGCCAGAGCAACCGTCAGCTATCACAGAGCCTCCCCCGGAGCACTTGATTCCATTTACCGACACACATTATCGCTACCTCATCGGGGATGACATGAACCTCATCAGACCGAATGACGACATCACAAGAGCCGAAGCGGCAACAATATTTTTCAGGCTCCTTACAGATGAATACCGTGAGCAGACGTGGACACAAGCTAACCCATTTCCTGACGTCGCACTGCAAAACTGGCACAACAACGCAATTTCAGTAATGACAAGCGGAGGCACGATATTAGGTATGCCAGACGGCAGCTTCGAGCCTGACCGCAGTATTACCAGGGCGGAATTTGCCGCTATTACTTCAAGGTTTGTTGAACACTCATATGACGGCGACGACCTCTTTTCCGACATTTCGGGACATTGGGCGCAAAACTACATAAACTCGGTCGGAAGCCTTGGATGGGTTATTGGGTCAGGTGGCGACACCTACGAACCAAATCGCAATATCACAAGAGCTGAGGCGGCGACGGTGGTTAACCGCATTCTTGGCAGGCACCCTGAGCATATCAGCGATCTCTTGCCCGAAATGAACGTATGGTCGGATAACGCAGATCAAAGCGCATGGTATTACCTCGCTATACAAGAAGCAACCAACTCGAACAACTACGAAATGAAAGACGATAACTTCCACAAGACTTGGATAGAAATGATTGCTGACCCCGACTGGGCAGCACTGGAAAGACCGGATTCTACGCCTCGGGCGCACAGGAATCCAGCCTAATAAATAAACAGGCAATATGATTAAAGGTGCCGGGGGGTGTTTAAGTGCTCCCCGGCACCTTTTATAGAAACATGGCAAACCCTTGCCGGTTCAGCGTTTGCTGGCACGCCAGTTTGAGCTAAATGCGAACTTTTGGGAGGTCGGGGCGAGTGGATTTTGTCTTTTGGTTTGTATCTCCGACTATTGATTACACCTAGTCTTTCTTCACACCCGGCGAACGCTTTATTCCGTCATCTGCAACCAGTATTTTCATTTGACTTATAGCGATTGCATTCAGCTTGGCAAGACGCACATCTTGCGGTATCCCTTCGCTTATAAACACTGCATTTAAGCTCTCCAAATTGCTCAGGCAGACAAGCTGTGACACATTTGCATAGTCACGTATATTGCCTTTCAAGTTCGGATTTGCAGTTCTCCAAGCTTTTGCAGTAATGCCGAACAGAGCCATGTTAAGCACATCAGCTTCATTGGCATAAACAATGCTGCGCTGAACCGCTGTCAGCTCAGCGGGTATTAAGTTTTCCTTGATTGCGTCTGTGTGTACCCGATAGTTAATTTTGGCAAGGTTGCGCTTAATATCCCAACCAAGTTTAGCCTGTTCCTCTTCTTTCAGACGGTCGAATTCTTTAATGAGATATATTTTGAACTGAGGACTAATCCACATGCCAAATTCAAAAGCAATGTCTTTATAAGCATATGTTCCGCCATACCGCCCGGCGGTTGCTTTTAACCCAATTGCATTTGTTTTTTCTCCCCACTCTTTGATACTGAGCT
>Ga0209755_10006321_pt1 | contig 13162 bp, 14 predicted proteins | sample TergutCo191P1_FD_187301 | JGI IMG/M metagenome (GOLD analysis project Ga0209755, IMG submission 187301) | Cornitermes sp. P1 segment gut microbial communities from Petit-Saut dam, French Guiana - Co191P1 (SPAdes) (version 2) | ecosystem: Host-associated > Arthropoda: Insects > Digestive system... | reverse complement strand
CGGAGCGTTAGGGTTCAGATGGCAGGAAGCGCTTGCCATGGTTTTTATCTGCGGTATTGTTAACGTAATTGTTACAGTTACAAGTCTTAGAAAGGCAATTATTAAATCAATTCCTAAATCGCTTCAACTTGCGATTGGCGGAGGTATCGGTCTTTTCATCGCTTACATCGGTATTAAAAACGCTGGTTTTATTAACTTTGTTTCTACTTCCCCGGGTTTTACCCACGGCGCGGACGCTGTACCCGAACTAAGCAAGTTTAATTCCGCCGGCCCGGTTCTTGCGCTTATCGGTCTTACGGTTACTATTATTATGATGCAGCTCAAAGTAAAAGGCGCGATGTTAATCGGCATTGTTGCCGCGACGCTGATTGGCATCCCGATGGGAATAACTCATGTTCCTGAAAGACTTTTTGATATGTCCGCGCTTTCCGGTTTCGGCGAAGTGTCATTTGCTTTCTTCGGTGAGATTGGTTTTAAAACCCTCTTTGCGGACGGAAGGGTGTTTATCGTATTAATTACAATTTTTGCTTTCAGCCTTACGGATACGTTCGACACAATCGGCACATTGATCGGAACAGGAAGAAAACACGGCATCTTTGATGACGATGATGAAAAAGCCCTGTTTGAATCAAAAGGTTTTAAATCAAAAATGGATAAAGCGCTTTTTGCGGATTCTACCGCCACTTCAATCGGCGCGTTATTCGGCACTTCCAACACAACAACCTACATCGAAAGCGCTTCCGGTATCAGCGAAGGCGGACGCACGGGTTTGACATCTGTTGTAACGGCTCTTCTGTTCTTGATTTGTCTTCCGTTAGTATCGCTGTTTGGCATGGCTCCGGCTCAGGCGACAGCGCCCATATTGATCATCGTAGGCATAATGATGTCGGAATCTTTTATCGGCATTCAGTGGAAAGACATGGAAGAGGCGATTCCGGCGTTTCTTACAATCGCCGTTATGACGTTTGCGTATAACATTTCTTTCGGCATCGCGGCGGGCTTTATTTTCTATGTAATTGTCAAACTCTTTAATAACAAGATAAAAGAGGTGCACACAATTATAATCGGCGCCTCCGCCCTTTTCCTTATATATTTTGTGTTAATGGCGATTAATAAAATTTAACAGTATGACAGACGCGGAAATTCTATCAAGAATTGATCACACTCTGTTAAAAATGACTTCTTCGCGGGAGGAAATAAAAATCCTCTGCGAAGAAGCTGTCAAATTTAAAACCGCTTCAGTCTGTGTTCCCCCCTGTTATGTGAAACCAATCAATAATGAGTATAAAGATTTAAACATCTGCACGGTAATCGGTTTTCCGCTCGGCTATTCAATCACCGCCGCGAAAGTTTTGGAAGCCGAACGCGCGATTTTAAGCGGTGCTAACGAGATAGACATGGTGATAAATGTCTGCGATGTTAAAAATAACAATTTTGATTTTGTGCTTGAAGAGATTAAATTAATTAAAAAAACCTGCGGCGAAAAAATATTAAAAGTGATTATCGAAACGTGCTACCTTACAGAAGAGGAAAAAATCCGCATGTGCGCCATTGTAACGGAAGCCGGAGCCGATTTTATTAAAACCTCGACAGGCTTTGGCACGGCAGGCGCGACTCTCGCGGATGTGGAGCTTTTTAAGAAACACATCGGAAAAGACGTAAAAATTAAGGCTGCAGGCGGCGTTAAAACAAGAGACGACCTTGAAATGTTTATAAACTCAGGAGCTTCGAGAATTGGAACAAGTTCCGCCGTCAAATTGCTCTCTGGAAATGCCGCTTCAGGATATTAACATTTCATTTGACTTTTCAGCTAATCTTTTGTAAATTTAACTATGGAGCCGAAAGGTTCATAAACATTGCCCGTATGGGGATGTATTTGATTTAATGAACGGCGAAAGCGTTCATGCAAGGAGTTTTTATGAAAGGCACAAGAAGTTACATGGATCTCGGCAGCATTTTCGATGAAATATTCGACGCCGCCCAGAAGTTTAACAGCGAGTTCCATAGGAATTTTAACAATTGCGGCGGCAGCGGAAATTTTTCCCAGGAGCCGTTCATATTCAAACAGTTCTTCGACGAAAACACCGATTTTTATCCTAATTATTCGTATCCGCCGATGAATGTTTTTATGACGGAAGACAAATCTTTAGTTTTTGAATTCGCGCTTGCAGGTTTTGATGAAAAAGACATCAGTCTTTCATTTCAGGGCGATTACATGGTCTTTTCAGCGAAAATTGGTGACTCGCAGGAAAATCAGGCAAAATATCAGCCGGAAGAAAGTCTGCGCTACTTTAAACGCCGCTTAAAAATGAAAGACATCGAAAAGCAGAAATATTTTGTCCCTCTGGATAAATACGCGCAGGAAAAGGTAAAAGCGGTATATAAAAACGGGATATTGCGCGTAACAATTCCGCCGAAAGACGAGCCGGATCAAAATGACGGCATCAGAATAGAAATTGTAAAAGAGGGAGTCTAACCGGCTTCGGGTTCAGCGCCGGGTTTTAAATCAGTCCCAAAGCGCACGCGCTCTATCAATTGAGTTTTGCCGTCCTTGCCTATGTCCAAAAATACGCCCTGCAGCTGTGGAGCCTCCCATGCGTCGCGCGTCCAGTCGGGAATGCCTGTAAGGTATTCCCTTACGCGCGAATTAATTTCGCATCCGCCTACGGACTGCTGGCTTCCTGTGCGTCCCGCGTCCGTTATAAATGCTGTTCCGCCGGGCATGATTGTTTCGTCTGCTGTCTGCACTCTGATGTGCGATCCGATTACAGCGGAGCATAAGCCGTCGGCTGCGTAAAAAAATGTTTTCTTTTCCGCGCTTGCCTGCGCGTGAAAATCCACGATTACATACGGCGTCTGCTTTCGCAGGCGTTCAAGCACAGGCGAAAAACTTGTGAAGGGGTTGTTAGGATGTATCCTGTTAAAACAATTTTGCCCGACAAAAACCGCAACGGCTATTTTTTCGCCGCCTGAGTTAAAAACTTTTGATCCGATTCCGGGAGCTTCGCTGTTAAGGTTTTCGGGGCGCAGGACATAAGGACATTTATCAAGATTTTCCGTTAAATCTTTTTTGTAGAAGCAGCACTCTCCAAGGGTAATTGCGTTCGCGCCCATTTTGTGAATGTACGCGGCGTGGCTTCTGCCAAGACCGTTACCGCCTGTAGCTCCGTCGGCGCAGACAATTAAAAAATCCCATCGATACCTTGTCTTTAATTCTTTAAGAGATTTTTTTAATGTAAAAACTCCAGCCTTGCCAACCAGCTCAGCTACATAGAGCACTTTCATATTATTTATTATTCCTGGACGTTATATTCTAAACCAGATATGACCCGTTCAAATTCCGCCGCGGCGCGGTAATCGCCGAGTTCCCGGCACGTGTCGCGCAGATTTACCAATGCGTCAATGTATTGAGGGATAAGGCTTACCGCTTTTTCAAAACAGTTTCGCGCTTCCTCAAAGCTTCCGCTGTTAAAATACACAACGCCCAAATTGTTCCATGTTTTCGGGTCACTGCTCGTGATTTCAAGCGCCGAAAGATAACATTCCCGCGCAAGATCAAATTCATTCAATTCGTAATAAATAAGACCCATGGAATGCCATGATTCCGAGATGCAGTTGTCTATTACAAGGGAATGCTGGAAACTTTCAATTGCTTGCGTATATTCGCCGGTTTTTTGCTGCGCTATCCCAAGGTTCATCCACAAAAGCGGGTTCTCAGGCTCTAAAATCAGCGCTTCGCGGAACAGGGGGATTGCTTCAAAAGGTTTATTCGCTTCTGTCAGCGCAACTGCGGAATTGTTCAAAGCGGCGGCGGTTTCCATTTTACTTCCTTAATTTAACTATATCCTAATTTATGCGTATTAACAATATATTTCTCATTTTTATCACTGTTATTTTATTTAAGTGTATAGTATAATAATCTTCAGGTAAACAAGTGAAAAACATTAGCGAATATAACAGCGGAATGTCTGAATATGAATTTTTCTCGTTTCTGTACGACAAGATAGTCTCCAAGGAAGTTATCACTTTTTCCAAACTTAAGGAACTGGTGCAGCCTGTGTTAAAAGATAAATGGACGCACGCTGTAATCATGAGAGTCTTTCTGCTTCTTAAACGCATGAACTGGGGTTTCTTTTCCGCCATCTGCCCGAACACTCATAAAAAACTTTGGAAGGAAATGGTTATCCCCGACAAGGATTTCCCGGAAGCAGGCGATCTTAAAAAGACTCTTCAGATTTCCAATCTCTATGTCGCCATGCTCGACATTCACGGTTATACAAAATTCTGCATGGAATCCAGAAAAAATCTTTCCATGATGCACAATCTGGACTGGGCGATCGAAAACGAAGTTAAACGCATTTCCACGCAGTGCGGAGCGATAAGCCAGAGAGAGCGCGGCGATGAAATGGTTGTGGTAGCCGCGAGCGCGACAGACGCGCTTATGGTTACGCTTTGCATTATCGATTACTTTTGCAAAACTAATGTTGTTAACGATCCCGCGATTGTCACAAAACGCGGCGAAAAAGCCGACGCGCTTCCAATTTTTAAAATCACCGCCGGAATTACGGGAGGCAATACTCAAAGCCCTTTGATTATAACGGAGAGGGGAAACCTCGCCGGGTTCCTTCTTAATTCAGGCGCGAGGCTCCAGACAAGGGCAAACGAACTTTCACCTCACGATTCAAGAATCATGATCGCCAAACAGGTAATGATGAATTACGAAAAAGAGAACGCCGCTAACACCTGTACGCTTGCGCAGAATAACGCGCTTTATTTCTTTGATACAGGGCATATTGAGTTTAAAGGCGTTATGATTCCTACCTGCGAAGTTGTGTTTGACAAAAACGAACGTTACAAGGAACAATTCGCCGAAGACATGACAAAACTTTTCTCTTCTATCCGCGAGAATTTATGGGAACAGCGCATATATCAGGATTTAATGGAATTGCTTACAAAGGTCGCAATCTCCATGCCGAAATTTACCGTAGCGCCTCCTGTTCCCATTTTTGGCATGAATGCCATCGACAATGAGTCGTACGTTCAATTGTGCAGGCATGGTTTAAAAGCGTACTGCAGAGACGAGGATTATTATCTCGCGCTGGATTATTTGAACCATCTTGTAGATCTCAGCGAGAGGCTTCCGTCATTTGACAGATTGATTTTGGACTATATCAGAGGAATTACAGAAAAGTATCAGCTCCTTTTAAACGCTTACGAAAAACACATAGATAAAGAAGTTGAAGAAAAGGCAAACGTGATTTTCCAGGGAGATCATTATAAAACATGGCTTGCCTCAAGAAACGGATCTCAGATTTTTGATAAACTAAGAACCGTCGGGCGCAAGAGCAAAGAAATTACCAAAAAGAAAAATTTATGGCTTAGTATGCTTTCGCAGAACAAGGAAAAGATGGAATTTACTCTATATTCCGGGAAGAAATAGGTGCAATGAAAAAACTGTTTACAATCTGGCGTTATTATTCTCTTGGATACGAACAGTATCATGAATGTATGGAAAGAGTGCATAAGTACAACCTGTATAACCTGCGGCTTGGCAATGTTCTGACTATGATTTTATCGGTGCTTTTTTCGTGTTTCCCGCTTTTTGTGCAGCGCGATCTTCGCGAGGCTGCCGGTTATTTAATTACGGCTCTTGTCGGACTGTTGATTTTTATCATCGCGAACCGTAATATCAGACTGATTAATCTGCAGAAAAGATATGAGAATAAAAGAAAAGTTAATCTTCTTATTATTCTGTTTTTTATTAATATTGTTTTCTTCGGCATTTTTACGGGCGTTTGGGTGAACCGTGACAATTACACCGTAACATTCATGACGCTTCTTGTATGTTCGCTGTTCCTGTTTTACAGTTCTCCCACTTTTAATCTTGGCTTGATAATGAGCGCGACCGGCGTTTTTATAATATTCACGGTTTTACTGAAAGAACCCGGCATATACATAGTTGATATTTTCAATGTAATATTTTCGGCGCTTATAAGCCTTTTAATTTGCTGGCGCATTACAATGCTGCGCCTTGTGTCGGAATTAAACGCCCGAAAAATGGAAGGCGAGCGCGACAAGTATCTGGACCAAAGCACTATCGATGAATTAACCCAGTTAAGAAACCGCCGCGATTTTGATCTGACGTTCCAGAGGTATCTGGAAAATTACAGATCTTCTGACGATTATTTATGCGTCGCCATTTCTGATATCGATTTCTTTAAATATTACAACGATTTTTACGGACATCCAAAAGGCGATGACTGTCTGCGCGCAATAGGCGGCGCTCTTATAAGATTGAATAAAACAATGGGCGTTTACTGCGCGCGCGTCGGCGGCGAAGAGTTCGCGCTCCTTTGGTTTGAAAAAGATATTTCCCATGTTGACGCCGTTATAAACCGCGTTACAAAATTGATAAGATCGCTTAAAATACCGCATGAAAAATCTAACGCCTGTGAATATGTGACAATGAGCATCGGCGTTTATATAGAAAAGTGCGGAAAATCCAATAATGCGGAAGAACTTTACAATCTGGCGGATAAGGCATTATACTCAGCCAAAGGAAACGGGCGTAACTGCGCAATTGTCCGAGGAAGGGATATGTCGCAGTATCAAATCCTGCCTAAAAATGATCACTGATTAATAAGCCGCGAACGGTATTATATTTGTTATCTGCACTCTGAAACGGCCGTAAACAGACCAGCGCCCTGAGTCAATGTAATACCGCGGAAATGAGGCAAGACTGATAAATCCCGTTACCTCTTTGGGGCGGTTTCTTTCGCCGCCTCTTAAAGCAGCGCGCAGCGCGGCTCTCGCGGAATCTTCCAAAGCCATTTTTTTTACCGCAGTCCATCCCGGATATTCTTCCAAAAACGAAGGTCCGTAACCTGTCGCCTGCGCGTTTCTTATCATCCCTGTGCGCCACACCTGCATACGTTTTTGCTGTGATTCGTTTAAATGATAATCCGCCCACACTCTAAGATTCATTTCCCTGATTTCTGTTTCTGTAACCCTAAGCCCGGGATCGCCCCATTTTATTTCACCGCAGGGTTCAAGTTCCAGGTGTTCGCTGATATTTCTGGCGCGCTCTCCTACTTCATAATTGAAAGACCAGCCGTAAATCATCGCGGAAAAAAACAGAGCCATTTCTTCAAGCGCTCTTTTACCTGCCGTCTCTGCGCTGAGCGGATATTCTTCGTCAATATGTCCGGCGTAAATTGATTCATAATCTATAACCACTTCGCCGCGTATTACGTCGAAGTATTGCCATTGTTCATGTCCCTGAGAAAAGAGAGGAGTAAAAATTGACGTTAATAATAGAAGACAAACAAGAAATCCGCGCATATTATAATATCGGTGGTTCAAGATTAAAAACTGTAATATTAACCCAGCTCCATTGAGCGTTTCCATGCGGCTTCTACGGCTTTTATTACTGTGCTTCTGAAGGCGCCGCCTTCCAGGGCGGCGATACCGGCTATTGTGGTGCCGCCGGGGGAGGTTACCATGTCTTTTAATTCGCCGGGGTGTTTGCCTGTCTCCTGAACCATCGCGGCGGCTCCGAATACCGTTTGGGCGGCGTATTTGAGGGCTTTGTCTCTTGGAAGCCCTGCCTGAACTCCGCCGTCGGCTAAAGCCTCGATAAATAAATATACATACGCGGGACCTGAGCCTGAAAGCCCTGTAACAGCGTCCATATATCGCTCTTCGACCATGTCGACAATGCCTGCGCCGCCCAGAATCTTTTCTATGGACGATGCAGTCTGCGCCGGAACTTCTGCGGAACAAGACATCGCTATCATCCCCTTGCCGATAAGCGCCGGCGTGTTGGGCATTATCCGCACTGTTGGTATTTTTTCTCCGATGGACTTTTGTATCTTTTCGATTGACCAGCCAGCCGCCATGGAAACCAGAACAGGCGGGGAACCGGCGCCGTGTCTTTTTATAGCAGCCGGAGCGATTTCGGCTAACACCTGCGGCAAAATTTGCGGTTTAACGGCAAGAAATACAATATCACCCTTTCCCGCCGCTTCTTCGTTGGAATATAAAACTTTCGCTCCAAGAGAAGACGCTGCCTGTTTCGCTTTTTGCTCGTCTGCGTCCGTAATGTAAATTTCATTTCCTTCGGCGGCGCGCTTCATCAGAGCGAAGCCCATATTGCCGCTTCCGATACATGCGATTATATTCATAAACACTCCCGTTTAATCTATCCCCGCCGCTTTGCGGAAACGCTTAACTACGCCTGAGGCAATGGGTCTTGCTTTCTGCGCTCCCTGCTCCAGAATTTTATCCAGCGCGGGAATATCCGCCATTATGGCGTCATAACGTTCGCGGATGGGAGACAGACAGCGGTTGGTTACGCGAAACAGCTCTTCCTTCGCCTCGCCCCAGCCCATTCCCCCTGAGCGGTAACGGGCGGCGAGAGCGGCTTGCTCTTCGCTGTCCGCGAATAATTTGTAAATCTGGTAAATCTGGCTTTCGTCAGGATTTTTAGGCTCTTCTACAGTCTGCGAATTGGTTGTTATGCGCATAATTGTTTTTCTAAGCGTTTTTTCGGGAGCGAAAAGCGGAATTACATTATTGTAGCTCTTACTCATCTTGCGCCCGTCGAGTCCGGGGATTACGGCTGAATCTTCCTGCACTGCCGCCTGAGGAATTTTTAAAACCTGCTGACCGTAATTTGAATTTATTGACTGCGCGATATCCTGCGCCATCTCGATGTGCTGCACCTGATCTTTGCCGACAGGAACAATATCGGAATCAAAGATAATAATATCGGCTGCCATCAATACAGGATATGTAAAAAGCCCCATGTTAATTCCCGCGTCAGTGTCGCCGCCTTTCTCGTTATTCTCCTGAATGGCTGCCTTGTAGGCGTGCGCGCGGTTCATTAATCCCTTGCTTGTAAAAGCCATCAGCATTGTTGTAAGTTCAAAAACTTCGGGTATGGAACTCTGTCTGTAGAAAATCACCTTTTGCGGATCGAGCCCCGAGGCAAGCCAGCCTGCGGCAACCTGCCTGATTGTGGAGTTGAGTTCTTTCGCGTCTTTCATTGTATTAAGAGCGTGGTAGTCGGCGATAAAATATCTGGCGTCGTATTCCTTTGCCAGTTCAAGCGCAGGTTTTATCGCGCCGAAATAATTGCCGATGTGCAGATCGCCCGTTGGTTTTATGCCGGTTAAAGATATTTTCTTCATAAAATCAATTTAGCGGATTCCATGAAAAGTGTAAAGTTGACATTATAGTTTTTAAAGGTACTTCCTCTATAACGAAGCGGCTTTGGTTTGTTTCCGCAGCCGCTCCCTTGATTGCTTATAGCTTGTTAAATGTTGTTGGCTCGTTAAAATATGGGAATTTCATTTTAAGTATTCTGCCTAGTACTTCATAAGTCATAACTGAGCTGTGTTTCCTGTCTCCAAAATCTTCGGTAACTGTTATCTGGTTGCCGCTTGCAGTCCATGTAATAGGATTAGTATCGGCAGGCGGGGAGTTGGATTCAGTGCCTGCAGAGGTGGAGCCATGAGTGCCTGTCCCGTCTGCGTTAAATGTATACCAATTGACCAATCCTCCAAACATTATAACGCTTTTCCATCTGCCGACAGGCGCAGGCTGGTTTGATGCCGGATTCCATGGCACAGGCTGCTGCTGCGCGGCGGCTGGTTGTGTGGTTTGTTGGGTTGATTGCTGCGCGGAAGATTGCGTGCTTGGCGTTGTTGCTGCAGGAGTAGCCGCCGCAGCGGCAGTGGCCGGAGCTGCGGCGGGCGCAGGCTGCACGATTGTAACAGGGAATGTTGCGGATTTCCCATTCCATGTAAGGGTAACAGTCTTCCTGCCGGGTGAGCTGGAATCAAAACCGCTTTGAGGCGCCAGCAGCATAAGGTAAGCCGGAATTTCCATATCCGGCATTTCTCTCCACGTTCCCGTCAATCTAATCCCTGTTGTTTCGAGTCTTTCGCCAACATTGTATGTAGTCTTTGTCGGAGGAGTTGAAACGCGGATGCTTATCAATTCCATTATTTCTGTCTCAAAACTGCCGCCCGCAGTGCGGCCTAAAGTGACAGTTACCGTTTGAACGCCGGCTTTGCTTCTGTCATAACTGAGCGCTCCCGCGCTTGCAAGTCTGCGGTCTCCGTTTTCGTAGTTGGCGAAGACTTTAACCTCGGATGTGCTGATGTTTATGTACTGTCTTGCTCTGCTTGGTCCCTCCAGCGTGTCCCATTCCACGCTGGCAATTTTAAAAGTTGCGCAAGCCGCAATTAAAAATATAATAACCGCCGTCATGGTGATAATTATTGTTTTTTTGAATAATTTTTTCATAACATTCCTCCTTTGTTATATCCAATAATATAAGCAATATATCATTTTTTGTATAAAATTTCAAGATAATGAATGATATTAAAAATTATTGATTTAATTAAAGCTATAAGCGATTGACAATAAATTTGGGTATTATTAAGATGGTACAATAAAAATGAAGTCATGGTTAAAATCATTCGACATTGTAATTATCTTCCTCGTTGCTGCATTAACATTTTTTGCGGTATATAAAGTTTATATAATTCCTCAGGAGCAGCTTCAGGTTTTGATAAGATCTAAAGGCGGCGAGTGGACGTATCCTGTTGAAGCCGAAGAAACTTTGATTGTTTCAGGTCCTCTTGGCTCTACTGCCATAAAACTGGAAAAAAACAGCGCGCGTATAGAAAACTCTCCTTGCGATAATAAAACCTGCGCCGCGGCAGGAGCAATTACAAAGCAGGGGCAGTGGACCGCCTGTCTTCCTAATAATGTTTTATTGATAATAACAGGCAGCCGCAGACAGACGCGAAGCGAAGGAGGCAGTGATGTTGACAGCGTTGCATGGTAATAAAACCGCCTCTTTTAATTCTCTTGCGCTGCTCGGCGCATTCTGCCTCTTTCTTTCCGCTGTCGAGTACATGATTCCAAAACCGCTTCCCTTTATGCGGATCGGGCTTGCGAATCTTCCTATTATGCTTGCGTGTAACATTTTTCCCCTGCCGTCTTTTTTAACATTAGTCTGCATAAAAGTTATAGGGCAGGCGTTGATTACAGGAACGCTGTTTTCGTACGTTTTTTTGTTTTCTATAACAGGCGCATTTTTATCGGCTCTACTTATGTATTTTCTATGTAATGTATTTGGAAGAAAACATATATCGTTTATCGGCATTGGAACTGCAGGCGCTGTCGTTTCAAATTTATCGCAGCTTGTTTTAGCGCATATATTTATTTTCCGCGATAATGTTCTTTATATCGCGCCCGCTTTTTTAGCGGCAGGTCTTGTTACAGGCATTGTCCTTGGAATTTTCTGCGAAGCGTTTGTCAGGAAATCAAAGTGGCTTGAGGGAATTACAAATGAAAAGACTTGAGTTCTACGAAAACGCTTTAAGCGCAAAGGCGTTGTTTATAACAGGGTTATTAATAATACCCGCTCTTTTATTTAATCCCGATACCGAATACAGGATAATACAATTTTTATTTTTCTGGTTCCTTGCTTTTCTTTGCGGAAAAAAGACAAATTTTATTTTTACAGTCTTAATCACTTTATTCATTATCGCGTTTAACCTGATTATCCCATACGGACGCGTATTATTTTCCATTGGCGCGTTTAAAATAACATCCGGCGCATTGGAAGCCGGCATTCACCGCGCCGTAACTCTTCAGGCGCTTGTTATGCTGTCAAAAGTTACTATAAGGCAGGATCTGAAGCTGCCCGGCTCTTTTGGAAAACTGTTAGGCGAATCTTTGCAGATTTTTTCCGTTATTATGAGTAGAAGATACAAAGTAACAGGAAAAAACCTGATTGCAGATATCGATGCCCTGATGCTTGAATTAAGCGCAGAGCAAATAACAATCAACAAAGAGCAGGACCGCATACATATACATACAAAACCTTCAGGTTTTGTAATCTTAATTATTACAACGCTGATTTCGTGGTTACCATGGGTTGTTTATTATGTCAATAACTTTAATTGACAAGATCGCAATTATAAGTTACAATTTAGATGTCCTTGTAAAAGGATCGCCACTGGAAGAGGCGGCGATATAGCCTCTTTCGCCGTTTCCCCGGTCACGTAAAGACCGGGTATTTTTTATTTGCCTATTAAGTATCTTAGTTCTTTATAAGTCAATGAGTGCAATTCGCTTGAATTGGTGTAGAAATAACGCCATATAAAATGTTTATGCACTTTTAAATTTTAATGTCAATAACCTTAACGTGAGTAGCTTTAATAATTTTCTACTTGATTTCCGCAGGTTTTTGAGGTACATTATCTGTAAGGGCTTGCCCCTGTGGTTGCCCCATCGGTTCGGCGGAATTGACGACCGCCTCCGTTTTTTCGGCGCAGCCGGGATAGTCTCCGGCATCGATGGGAGCAATTATTTCTATATTTGTCATATTGTTTTTACCTTTACAAGATGCAAAATATACGAATATTTTATCATTTACATCTTTATTTCTGATAATCATTGTTTTTCCGCGTAGTTCTTTATTCTTCTTATTATCTATGTTTTCCTCTGCGTATAAAATAATCCCTTTATTAAGTTTCTTTAAATAATGGAGCATTTTAATGCCTTTTTTACTTAAAACACCTAATAATATTTTGTCCGGATTTCTGACAACCTCTGATAAATTGCAAAAATCATTCTCATTTACGGCTAATTGCCCTTGCGGTTCTTCACTTTCCGGTTTTCCATGTTTTTTAATCACGTGGTTTATAAAATCATTAGTGATAACATGATTTTTATTATCAATATTGTGTCCGTGTTTTTTAGCATGTTTGATAAGCCACTCAGAAGGCTTTCCAATAGTCCATTTTTTGAGACATTTCTCTTTTTTCAATCATAGGCTCATGGTTTTACAAGCAGTTTGTCTTGTGTTTAAGCTCTGGCATATTCCAAAGCAGCCAAAATTTTGTTTTGGGGTCTTCCTATAACTTTAACTTTTTATGCGGCAAAATACAAGTTTATCAGGTGAATACAATTTATGCAGAAATCCCACTTCTCAATACCTCCCATCCCCCTCTTGTAAAATTAAAAAAAATGTGTTAGACTACAATTAAGAAAAGGGTTAGAGGTAGTGGAAACCGAAAACCCGAAAAACGCCTTTTAAGGAGGAGTTATGCGCATTTCCAGTTTCCTGAATTATGATTAT